>OGNF01001290.1_pt1 | contig 23523 bp, 24 predicted proteins | sample 1573321 | NCBI WGS metagenome assembly OGNF01 (sample SAMEA2581911, study PRJEB24529) | metagenome | biome: Human gut stool | place: China | collected 2011
ACACACGCTTTTCATTCAGACACACAATTCCGAAAAGGGAGTACAATTATGATTAACCTATTATAAGTTATGCCACTTCAATTTTTGCAAATATCATCCAATCTGCAATACATGAAATTAAAATAACTATTCCTAAAAATGCTGGTACTCCTGCAAATTGTTCTAAATAATTTGAATGAATTCAATATTATGCTTTTTTCTCCTTAAATGGCTTCAGAAAGATCACCCATCCAAAGATCAGCAGATTCATTACCAGTGCAACAGGAATATCTCCCCAGTGGATTTGCTGATTCTGAAGTACATCCGCAGAGTACGTTCCTGAAAAAACTACCACCATATTATTATTCAGAAAATGAATAATTATCGGGACCCAGATATTCTGGGTTTTCATATAAGTATATGCCATAAAAATCCCCAGTGAAATACAGGTAACAAACTGGCTTGCCAGAGCCGCCAGCCCCATATCCGGCGTAGTGTAATAGAAGAAGTCTATTGGCAGATGCCATACAGCCCACACACAGCCCAAAAGGATTACGCCGCCTTTTAGTCCAAATTTTTTCTGAAGAAGAGGCTGAAGATAATATCTCCATCCGTATTCTTCTCCAAAGAATGCCACTACTGACAGGAAAAAGTTTACCAAAACAGTAAAAAATATGATCCAAGTAGTAGGATTTGCCATTATTTTGCCAAATTCAGAAAGCTGGCCGCTCAGAGCACAGGCAATCACAAATCTGAGAAGATATAATCCAATAAACAACAGGATCATACGAATAGATATATTCCAATGTTCGCTGTTCAGTCCATAGGATCTGCGCTTTTCTTTACCGGATTGCAGAAGAAGAATCCAGAAAATAACGCTGCCACCTATTATAACGTACTCCATGATCGGTGCCCACTGAGAATATGGCATGCTCATCAGATCTCTATTTTGGGGAGCCAGAACAGAAGCCGCCGTGCAGACAACCAGCACCGCCGTGAGAGCTACAAAGAATATGTAAAAAGCCGTTGGAAGATTTTTATCTCCTTTTTTGGTAATTAAATAAGCCATCATCACACCTGCTGCTGGATACAGCATCTGCGCATTTGGAAAAGCGCTGAGATCAAGACCTTTTCCATAGCTATACCACATCAGAAGTCCCATTACATATGTGATTCCGTATGCTATAATCACATAGATCAATAGCTGTTTTTTCTCTGTTTGCATAAATTTCATAATTTCCTCCTTGCAACTTCAAAGTTATTTACTTCTCTTCATACTTTTTAACGATAACTAAACTATAAGCAGCCATAATTACAATTGTTTCCACCATCACACCAATAACCGACAACAGAACGTATGGTGTATTTTGACCTTCTAACAGCGGAATTCCTAATATAACAAAAATGATTCCATAGATTATAAACAATAGTCCGCTCGCACGATTGTAACCTTTAACATCTTTTACTTTTATTGTTTCGGTATTAGCCCAGAATCCAACGGGATTCTTAGAAAACATATCTTTTATTCCTAATCCAATTATAAACACTCCCAAAAGTGACCATATAACAAACCCAATCATATTGTTTCTCCTTACAAACCGCATTAAAACCATAATGAGACACATTCTTGTATTTCCCAAAATCGAGATTTACTAATTCTACAAATACCGATTTATAGGTATAATTTGTTTTCCTTTCTACCGGAACAAACCTTCTTCATTTTTTGCCCGGCGATAAAGCTGACAAACTTGCTGTAATCTCTTGCTTTCTTCGGACAGACTGCTACGCAGTGCATACAGGAAATGCACTTATCCTTATCGGTCAGCTTCGGATTGTTCAAGGGAATAGCACCCGCCGGGCATTCTTTTGCACACAGACCGCAGGAAGTGCATTTTCCATTTGCAACAGGTTTGATGGGAACACCACCATATTCTCGGTATGGTCTGTTTCCAGGGAATTTAGGTGTCCTTTGCGTTTCATCGCTTTGCATGATCCTTGCTGCAAATTCCAGCAATTCCTTTTCGTCCTGCTGATCCGGGCGTCCTGTTCCAAATCGGTGCATCAGAGAATGTTCTGCAACAGCCTCCATGCCTGCGATACACACAAAGCCCGATGCCTACAGAACATCCTGTAACTCCAATAAAGTATCGTCAATCGCACGGTTTCCAAACACCGCCACAAGAATTGCCTTCGTGCCGTCTGCCTTTACATTGTGGAACATATCTGTTACGACCGAAGGAATACGCCCACCGTAGGACGGAACAGCAACCAAACACAAATCCTCTTTTTCAAAGTTCACCTTCATAAGTTTATCCGGTTCTTTGATCAGGTCGATTTCTTCAGCGTCCAGTTTCGTCCCTTTCGCAACAATATTTGCTACTTTCTTTGTGCCACCGATTGGGCTAAAAAATATGTTATAAAATTTCATGATCTTCTCCTATTAATTCCGATTTATCCAATTTAACAAACTGGAATTTACGATACCTTATACATATCGTTTTTATAAAACATTATTGCATCTTTTTTATTTGCATTTTTTAAGACAATAAAAACATTATATACATCGGGAAATGGCGAAACCATACCCATACATGACATGCCAAACATTAGTCCATTTAGTTCTCTATATTCTGCCGGACTAACAATAAAAATCAATAATGGTATTATTCCAAGCACAAATGGTAATAGGCACATTACAATAAACCTTCTACGCTTCAGAGGATATGATGCTAATGCAACAAATGATATCTTACCCGTTATTTTACCTATCGTAACCAGTGCGTTTCTCGGATAGACAATCCCATGTAACCACTCGTGTATCACCAAACAAATATACCCCAGGCAAAAACCAATCAAAATAAATACATGCGAAATAACAACTGTCTTATTCATAACTGTTTTACACAGCATCGTTACAAACATTAAAACACATAATACCGCTGCAATAGGTGCCGCTTTTTTCATCATCTCTTCAATGCTCTGAGGTGTTTCTATTTTAACAGCATTCTTTGGTAAAATACCTGTCTGATACTCACTTATATCTTCAATAGACATTTTTAATTTTATCATTACCAATTCACCTCCAAAAAGAGTAACAAATCCCGATTTATCAAACACTTTTTATTTCTGCTGAATCATCTTAAAATACTTCAATGCCTCCACAATTGTGCCCTCTTTATCTTCTGGACACTGTGGCTGCCTGCTATCTTCATTTTTAGGTAAATTAGGACTTGGAACAATTTCCAAGTCTGTCGCGGCAGTCGTCGAATTGCCCTGCAAGCAGTCCATTCTCCTCGTTGCAACGCACAAATTCTTTCCAACCTCAATTCCGCATTTTCTCTTTACCTGTGAGATATACAGATTGGAAACCTTCATGCCGGCATTATGTTCCGCCACATACTTCTTTATCTCATCATATGTTGCCTTAGTCTCTGCAGATGTTATATCAACATTATCAAGTTCAATCGTGACATCAATGTAATCATCCGGCTTTTATTTCAGTTGGGACAAAAGAACAACCGTCTCGACTGTTTTTTCTTTGTCCCGAATAATTTGCTTTGTAAACTTACCATCATAAAATACTGGGAACTGGAAACCAACAGATTTTATTATTTGCCCTTTGTCTTGTTCTTCTTCAAATATCTGTACCTCAGATAGCAACGTATTATAAAACTGCTTCTTTTCCATATCTGATAGTACATCATATATACTATCAAACATTAACAGATAATTGTAGATGTTATCACCTGTAATTTTATCTTTTTGAATGTTTGATAACTTTTCTTCTACTTCATACACTAAATCCTCTGCATCTGATATTTTATCATATACCGCATCTAATCGCTTCTGTAAATCTTCATATTTGCGATCATAATTTCTATCTAATACATCCAATGTATCAACACTTGTATTTATTTTTGTTTTCATCACTTCTGAAAACCTTGGATTTACTTGGTTTGCTGTATAGAAAAAATAAATTATTTGAGTAAAGGTGCAGAAAAAGCATCCGTCGCACGCTACATAAAATAGCTATCCATTGCACAGCGTTCCCAATGCAGGCTTTGCCTGCAAAGGTCACCTGTTCCATTCCTATAGCTATTTTATTCCGCCGTAGTGTTGCTTCGCTGCACTATACTTTGAACTACGTTCAAAATATAGTGCCCTACGGGGATTTTATGGACATCCCAGCCCTTTTCAGGTCTGGTATATCTCATAAAAGGGAAATACTTCACAAAGGTATTTGTTTCGTATTTCGTAAATGGGAACCCCTACCCCCATTTACAAAAATGCCCTATGATACAATTTGCATCATAAGGCATTTCCTATCATTCATATCACAAAGTATTGTGATATTCATTCTATTGTCATTCCCAATGCCCAAAGGTCGCAGACGCTTCCAATGTGCAAAGTTCATTCCTAAATTTTTTTATAAACTGAACAAATATATTTTATTAAAATCTCTTGTCCATCTAAAAATTCCAAACTAAAACGAGCTTGTCCATTTTAAACAAACTCTTTAATATCCTTAACTTGCATTAGTTAATATCATAAATTCTTTTTTATGTCGTTCTAAGAAATCTTCCAATGTAGGTGGTGTAACTGCATATTGGCTCAATTCGCTTAAACGATTCGATGTCAGATTAATATGTATATTATTATATTTAGTTTCAAAATATCCGCCATCATCATTCACTTTTTTAAGGGTTCTAATAAATCCCACAAAAAAATCTAATTGATTTTTACCTCTAAAATTCAAAGAGAATTTTCCTTTTCTAACCAATTCTTCTTCAGCCTTCTCTATTTCCATTTCTTCAAATTGTAACTTTTCTTTTATCTCATCTATTGTTTCATCATATTTTGTTGCCTTTTCTACCTTATCAATATGAATCTTCAACATATGTGATGTTTTAACTGAACCGAATGCACAGTTACTATTAGAATCTGATTTCTTTCTTCGCAAGTATACCAAAGAATTAAACTCTAATATTTGTTTGTTAAATTCTTCTTCTCGCTCATCAAAATCCTGTAAACATTTTTGAAAATCATTGTCAATCTCGTTTAGTCCAAATTCCGACTGTAATATTTGCTTTAAACATTCTCTTTGAACATAAAGATTTTCGATTGAATAGCAAGGAGTTTCAAATAACTTTTCGTTCTGTCCACTTAGACTCACATCATAATCTCTATCAATAAAGAACATAGTACATACATCATCATATAAATTTGTAGATGTAATCCTATTTAATAATTTTAATACTTCCTTTTTGTTTCCTACCGTGTATGTAACAAATTTATCACCGAATTTCTTTCTTATTCTTGAATTATAATACTTCCCATCTTCTCCCTCATAAAAGCAAAACGCATATGTTTTAAAATATTTACTATTATTTGCAAATTGCGTAAAAATAGCCTGATACGTTCCTCGCTCCTTGCGCATTTGCTCCAATGATATGCTACCATCATCTATCATTTTATCATCCTCACTTGTACATCTCTATATATCTTCTTATTTCTTTTGCATCATAATCAAACTCATTTTCAAATATAAATGGTGAATGCGTAACTGTTAGTAATAAATCACAATTTTCTGTACGCATAATATCTGGCAGCAACATTTTCTGCCATTGGAGTGATAATGATAATTCTGGTTCATCAATAATAACTATACTTTTTTCATCACTTTCAAGATATAATTTAGAAAAAAGAGATACGATCTGTTTTTCACCAGACGATAGTTGTGTTAATTGAATAATATCTTTCTTTTCACCAAACTCATTGTCTAAGAAAATATCAAGATTTAATGTACTTTGATTATAATTAAAATGTTTATTAATAAGGTACTTATTACATGTATTAGCAAACTTTTTTATTCTATCATCGTATGCCTTTTGCAATTCATAATTATCTATAAGTTTATTAATCAAATTCCACAGATACAAGTAATCGTATCCCCTGATTTCCCCACTGCTTACCAAATCTAGAATCTTTTTCTTGTAAGGTTCTTCTATTTCCTTTCCTACTCGATCTAGTACTATTTTAACAGTATCAAAATCAAGATTTGTATATGCACTCTTACTACAATTTTCTTCTATTGGATTTTTTCCATCTGCATATTGCTTCAAAAGTACTCCCGTCATTTCTGTAAAGCCTTTCATTGCAAGGGAACGAATCCTATCCAAAATTCTATCAATAGAAGTCTGCACATCCGACATTCCAAACCTAATCAATAATTCTGCTTTATTCAGCTCTTCATTTCTAAGATTTAATGATGCAAAATCATCTTCTATTCTACGATATGTTGGTAAATAAATAATTCTATGCGAAACATTTGATGATATAGCCTTTACTAATTCTACAACATTGTTTTTATTTCCTTTTCGCTTGTTTTTAGTAAAAATTTCTTTATCATTAATGTAATGTCTAATTTGATTTCTCGCTACGTTTACTGGCATGTCTAATGTTCTGGCAAGCTCATATGTTATTTTTTCCCACTTACGTTCAGTATCATCTTCAGACATCATGTCATCATATCGTAAAATAATATTTTCAATAATATCCGTCGTATACAGCTCTCGATCTCTATAATACTTGTAGGAAGATCCCCTTTTACTCATGTTATATTCGTTGATATCTGCAATAGAAATTGTATGGATTTTAGAATCACTTCTAAATTTTATCTTTATCTCAGAAAATTGAATGTCAGCTAATTTCGAAAATTTCTTTTCTAACACATAATATATACAATTCAATATAGTTGTCTTTCCTAATCCATTTTCCCCAATAAAAATATTTACCTGTTTATCAAAAGGGATTTCAATATTGTATCTATCAAAAAGTCCAACAATACCTATATACTCCAAATTTGTTTCATTCACTCCATTAAATACCCTCGTTTCAAACAAACTATCGTATTTCATTATATGCCCTCCTATCAGATTTTATACTACATATAAACAATATTATCACACAACAAATTTCAAAGCAATTTTTGATAGAATATTTTTCCAACTCACATTTCTAACCTGCTTTTATATTATTTTAATTATATACCCAATAACTTTATTGAACAATAAAAAAGACAGCCAAAGCTGCCAATTTTCATTTTATAATTTTAAATCTATCCAACTATATCCTTTTTGTATTAGCTCCATTTTCTTATTTTGTGTTATTGAAAATGTTGCTTCTACTGTATGATTAGCTTGTACATTTAAGAAGTTATATTTTGTTACTGGTGTTACTGATACACCATCAATTTTCAAACTGCTTATTGTATATCCATTTGCTGGTACTATAAATACTGATGTATTATCTGCATATTCAATTTTACTGCTATCTGATAAAACACCTCTTCCAGTATTTTTAGTTGTTATCGTATAAACATTTTTTTGAAATACTGCTGTATAAGATTTATTTCCAGTACTTCCTTTTGATATGCTTACAGATTTTTGTGGTGTTGTTCCATTCGATCCAGTCCAGCCTACGAAAGTATATCCTGTCTTTGTTGGATTATTTAATGTAAATATTTCTGTTTCTAAATTATATGAAGTCTTATTATTTGCTGTTCCACCATTCAAATTATATGTAATTAAATAATCTGTTAATCTCCAATTCGCTGTATAGCTTTTATTTCCAGTACTTCCCTTTGCTATGCTTACACTTGTCTGTGCAGTTATTCCGTTTGAGCCTGTCCATCCAGTAAATGTATATCCATTTCTTGTTGGATTATTCAATGTAAACGTATCTGTTTCTATTGTATAACTTGTCTTGTTACTTGCCGATCCACTATTTAGGTTATAACTAATTGTATAATTGTGTGGTGTCCATCTTGCAGTTACACTTATATTTCCTGTTGTTCTGGTTTTTAACTTACTATATAAATCTGCTGTATCACTAAATTTTGCATTACAGCCTTCATTGATTCCAGTTATCTTATTTCCTTTTGCATCATACCATCCAACAAAATCATATCCTGTTTTTGTTGGTGTCGCAAATGTTACTCCATAAAGTACATTACATGTGCTTCATCTTGAATGAATGAGCATGCGTAGAAAAAGGAGTAATCATGTAAAATAGTAACTAATAGATTTATTATTTATATTAGTTACATGATTAAGAGAGTGAGTATTAACTAATAGATTTATTTAACTGTTATATAAAGATACTTAATACCTTCTATAGTTCTTATTAGTTTATATGTATCAATAAGATTAAGTATAAGTAATAGTAATCATATCTTTATGGATTAGGAAGTATGTGAATATATCTATCTGTATAAGATAATTCTATTAATGGATATTTAAGATGCTTTATACTGGATTATAAGAAATAATTCTATTTATGTTGATTATGCAATGATATTGTTCTATTTTTGCTGTATAGCTTTTTTACTGATTTTTGATATAAAAGTGCTGTAATCCTAGTATTTATACGCTTTGCAGGCATTTTTTGCTATTGAGAAAAGTAGAAACAAAAGGGGTTTTTGATATTTAAATGTATAAATTTCCTTTAAATAATAACCAAAAATAGGAAAAAACGTGGTTTATGTGAAAAATCTAAGTGAATTTTCAAACTTACACCCCTTTACCTTCCGCTTTTCTATTTTTTTGGTGCGGAGCCATATCTAATCTTTCGATTATCTCTCCACCATAGTGTAGGATCACCCCACCATACTCTTAAAAATTGATTTTACGCATCACGCAAAAAGAACCCCCGAAGGAGTTCTTTTCTGTATAGCCTTTTTACTAATTTTTAATATAAAAAAGCTATACAACTTTTTTCTTAATACAGTCATATTATTAGAAACACTTCGCACCATATATGGTGCGTGAATTTAAATGATCATCTGGAAGTATTTAAGTGCATCTATAATAGCTTCCCTTTTTTCTGGTGTTACTTGTGGCACTCTTGATTTACCTGCACCAACATTATAGTTTTTACGTTCTATAATTCCAAATTCCTGTTTTACTTGTGCTATATACAAATTTGTTACATGCAATCCATATTTATTTTGCACATATTCCTGTATTTCTTTATATGTTGCCTTGCTTTCTGCACTGGTTACATCTAATTCCGACATTTCAAGATTTACCTTAATTACGGCATCTGGAGCTGTTCGGGACAATAAAATTACAGTCTCCACATGCCATGAGTGTGCAATAATGATGCACATCCCTTGGCTTTTCGTTAAGCCTTGGATTCAAAAATGATGCAACAGTCCCCTATCGGACCTGCAAAATTAAGCATGATGCACCACTTGCACCAGCCATAGAAAAAGATTAGATTTGTTTTTGAGATACAGGTCTGACTGACCTGCGTGTGATTTGTTCTGCTCTTTCTCTATGATCCACCTATCCCATTGATAACTTCTAGGATATTGTACCATGGATTGTTTGTTTCGGAAATTACTTTCCTCTAAAAATGGGCAGAATAAAACCTCCAAATCTTGGGTGGACTTGGAGGCTTGATTCTGGTCATTTATAAATTTATCTCACATCCTCTGTCACTTTATATAGTTTAGAGCATATTAATCCTTTTTTAATTGCACCTTTATCTCCAGTGGATGCTCTTGAATATTTTTTGAAATATTTTCATCTATATTTCTATGCATATTATTAGACAAAAAACCCACAATTTCCGATGTTTCACTTAAGTCATTTCCTTCTGCCTGAATATCTACTTTATTACCATTCTCAGAAGTTATTTGAATATGTATTTTTTTCTTTTGAGCAAAATCGCGTAATGCATTTGCAACTACGATTAATGCAGACGAACTAATCAAAGTTAGTATAATTTCCTCAATTCCTCTTGTTTCAGCACATTGTTTTTTTATCACAATATCTGATTCAGAACTCAATTGTTCTATAAACTCAATTGCTGTCACAAGTTCTTGTGGCGTGGAAATTTTAATACAAACTATACTATCCATTTAAATACCTCCTTTTATTTCTTCCCATATTTCTAAGTTAATCTCATCTAAATTATATATTTTTTTAACATCATAAATAGTATTTATGCACTGATATATAGCATAATAATTTTGTCCTTTTTGAAAAAGTTCCTTAATATGGTTTAATTGTACATTTACATCCTGCATGTTTCTTTCTATATACGCTATAGCAGCTGCATTAATACAAGTATATAACTCATACTCTAGGTTTCCTTCGGTCATATCCATTACAATTTCCAGATACTCTTTTGCCTTCTCCTTATCGTACTTATAAATTGAAGCTGTTGATAAAGTATTATAAACTTGCATTAGTTCTGTTTTGTCAGACACTTTATTTATTAGTAATAGTATTTCATCCTCAATCTTTTCCGCAGTAACATCAAATGCATGACTTTCACTCATAACAACCAGCAATTTGTTTCGTAGAATCTCTAAATGTGTGGCGCAATCATTTGAAAGAATTGTATATTTCTCCCCACATTCCAAATAAGATTGAGCCAACAAAAATTCCCCTTTTTTAAGATAACATTCTCCTAGATTTCCATATGCAATCCCTACCCCTATAATATCATCAATCTCACATAAAATTTTAATACCATCGCTTAAACGAGATATACCTTTATCAAAATCCACACCACGAATGGCATCTATTGTACCTGATATTAAATTTTTCCATCCCTCCATACGTTTTGAAGATTCAAATACTTTATTTAAATTGTCATTTGATAAGTCCCACTCTCCTAAAAAGAAATACGCAATTGCTAAATTTAAGTGTACATAATCCTTCAAATTATCTTCTAGTGATATCACTGTTAGCAGATCATTAGAAACTTTTATACATTCATCAAAATCACCTATCCAATAAAATATTTCACATCTTATTGCATTCCAAATATTTCTATCTTCATCACAAAGCACTTCCTGTAAAACATCATTGAATTGTAAAATGTAACTTCTAGCGACATGTGCCAACTGCTGTGATACTTTCATGATCAAATCAGTATATTTTAAATCAATCAAATAAGGATATAGGACTTCCAAATCTTCCCACTTGTATTTTGATAAGCAATAGGAGGTGAGCTGTTCAAAAATGCCCTTAGGGTCCTCTAACCACCTTATACCCTTCTTTTTTATATATGCTAGCACTAAATTACAAACAAATGTATTTTTTGGAGTAGCATGCATTTGTCTTTGCCAGTACCCTTCTGCTAGTGTGCTGTTCAAAACGGCCGCTTTATCATATGAATAGTACTCATATAAACTCTCATGTGGAACAAAACGCTCTAATTCTTTTCGAACCAATCCACAATTTATTAATATAATGACTTCATTTACATTTATGTTAAAGGTATCACAAAACAATCCCAAATCAACAAAACCATCACACTCACAAATATAATATATTATTTGCTTACAGCTCATAAAGATTTCATTATCTGAAATTCTTTTTGCATATTGAATCAATTGTTGAGGTTTATTCTTATATAATTCATAAAGACGATTCTCTTCATTTGGACTACTTGCAATATTATAATTTTTCAGGAAATGGTTAAATTCCTTTTTACTAAAATCTGGACATTGAATATTAGATATTGGAAAGCTACAATTTCTCAAGGAAATTCGTGAAAATGCAATTATCTTTACATTTCCCTTATGAAATTTACACAAAAGTTCATTTAAGTCCTCCTTTTTCAATCTCTCTGCATGATCTAAAATAATTGCAATACTAATCTTAAAATAAGCAATATACTCGATAACAGATACCAAACTATCATTTTTGATTTCTTTAGAAATCCCATTTTCCTGAACAAATTGTTCAAGTATTAAATGTGCCAACTCTGCCTCTGTTTGCTCTAAAGAATAATATATTTTCACACTATAATAATAAAAATTTTTAAAATATTGACTTAACTGTAAGGCAAGAATAGTTTTTCCTGATGTTGCATTTCCATAAAAACATACATCATTATATTTAGCTAAAAGCATTTTATCGGTTATTTCTATTAATCCATCTATACGATTAACGTATTGCTCTTCATTTAATCTACTCTTATAGTTTCGCTCTAAACTATCTAAAAACCATATATTACTTGTTCCTATCCAATACCCCTTAGGTAATGGCAGATTTAATTCCAACGCCTGATTCTCAATATATCTCGCGATATCAGTACAAACCGAATTTTTATTTCTTAAATAAGCAAATCCTCTGATTAATTGTGTTGTGAATTTGCCTCCTTCAGCGTCCTCATATGCTTGTTTACCCCATGTAGACATTAGGGCAAAAAAACATCTTTTCTCTTCTTCAAACTTTTTAATGGTTGGAAGGATATCAGGTAAATCTCTTATTTGAACATAACAAGCATCCACAAAGAGAAACATTTTTAAAGCTTGACATCTCTGCATTCCATCTATAATTTCTTGAATCCTGAGACCAGTTCCAATAGTATCTAACATCGAAGTATCATAACAATACAATATATTTTCTGGCTTCATTGGAAACTCTGTGTTATTCTCCCCATGTCCAGCATAGTATAAGAAAACAGCATCTATTTTTTTAGAACACCGTAAAGTCTCAACTCGAATCGCTCGCAAAATATTTTCTCTCGTTGCCTCTGAATCCAAAAGCATGACAATATTTTCTTTCTTTACTCCCCACAGATTAAAAAAAGAAGATATTCTGATTGCATCATTAGCTGCCCCTTGTAATACTGGTAATAATTCACTTTTATATTCCGATATCCCAATAGAAATCAATAGTGTATCCATTTTACCTATCCAATATTTCTTTTAAAACATTTATATATTCATCCTGACATTCTGCAAAAGGGAAATGTCCAGCTTTAGGAAATTCAATTACAACAGAATTTTTCGCCAACTCCGGACTTCCCGAAATATTTTCAAAATCATTTTCACAATATATTGTATATGTTCTGTTATTCGGTAGTAATTTGGCCAATTCCCCTACATCATAATTTTCCATTTCCTCTGAAATACGATTATAAGCAACCATATCATATCTATCTATTTTAATCTCTGGTACATTATTGCAATCTCCCACATAGTACGGCATTGCCATTTTCATTAAATCCAAACCATCATTGCAAATAGAAACTCTATTAATTACTTCCTCCGGCATTTTTGCAAAAAGTCGATCACCAGATTCACAAAAATAATTCCAATTAGTATCTGAAGGATTTGATAGAATAAATTTACTTATTTTTCCCCAATACGCCTGTTTCATCATATTTTCCACCGATTTCAAAAGCAGATATACTCCCCAAGAATGTGCAAAAACAATAATTTCATCATATTTCTTTGCGACATCGCAAACTTTATTTCTCAATTCTGTACATAATGATTCAATAATTGATATTCCCTTTGGAACATCATAATTTTGATCATAAAAAATCAAATCATACGTTTCTTCTAATTGTTCAAACCATCCCTGAAAACAAGATGAACTCAACCCCGGTCCACCATGAATAAAAAAAATAGCAGTTTTTCTATTTTTCGACATAATTCCTTCCTCCATCACTGACTTAATTGAAATAAAGACGCGAATAACCCATACTGCAAATAAGAATCTGGGTTTGTTACCCATTGCATAAGTTCTTCCCTGATTGCCTCTGAAAGTGGTAAACCATTATCTAACTCAGCAACAAGATTCATATATATGAATAATTTTTCTTTTTTTAGAGGCTCTTCACTATTAACTACAACTTTTAACACATCTCATTATCTAAACCCTTCTCGCTCTAATTCTCCTTTTATAATGTCATGTAAACTACGTTGACCTCCCTCTTTGTCAACTTTTTCATAAAATGTATCTAAACCTTTTTGAAAATTAGGCATAAATGGTTCTATTATAAGGTTTTCATCATACGCATCAATAAGTAAAATTGATGCATCTTTAGCTGCATGCTCCTTAATCCACGAAAAAAAAGATTCTCTGTCATTTAAATAACTTGTTAAATGCCTAATTATAAAAAAATCTATATTATTAGGAATCTTTACAGTCGGAAATTCACCACGCACTAAATTCATACGCTCGGTAAATTGGCCAACATTTAAAATATCTTCGTCTCGATCACAACAGTAAAACATTTTGTTCGGATATTTTTGAGATAAGCAATATGAAAAGTATGCATTACCACAGCCATAATCCAAAACCACCCTTGCATCATTCCAGTTTGAATGCTTCAATACAGCTATTTCTGTACCAAATGATAAATCCACCTGATATTTTAACAATGAATTATATATCTGCGTACGTGTTCTCATCAGCAAATTCCTCCTTTACCTCTATATATACATAAATCCCTTCTGCATAACATAACCCAATTATGCAGAAGGGACTATGTCATACTTGCTCCAATTATATCAGCTTTTCAACGTGGCATAAAATCACCTCCATATACACTTTTCCATGTTTTATGTTAGCATGAAACGCTAAGCTTGTCAATATTTCCTTTATCTCATAATATAATGGAAAGAAAAAACCTCCAAATCTTTAGATGACTTGGAGGATTGATTCTGGCCATTTTATATTTTATTGTTTTCTGTATCTGGTTATTTTTCTCCAGTTTTCCGGAAAACCCATTTTCTCATATAATTCCTGTTCCGATATACTATCATGTTTCTTAAGGTATTTATCAATTAGTGCTTTAAGCTCTTTTATAAATTCCTTGTACCAACTATCACTCAGCATATATCTTAAAGCAATCACAACCGAGAACAAATCATTTTTTCCATTCACATATTGTGTGCCTTTTTGAGCAATTTTTAATTTCATATGTATCGGTAAATCTGGAATGCTGTCGGTAGTTCTATATGTAAATAATCGTTCACCATGCGCACAGACATTTCTGAATTTTACCATTACAGCCAAAATAGAAATCATTTGACTCTCGTTGATACATGGATAATTCCTGCTGACTTTAATCTGTATATCCTGCGGAAGCAGCATATACATTTTTGAGATATTTCCAAATGTCAATGCATTTGTCAGTACCCATAACGGAACATTTCCATATTTTCTCTGTGCATGATTTATGTAATGATAATCTGTCGGCTTTGTAACATACCCTTCTAATATTTTTATTAAACGGTCAATATCTCTTTGATTTTTCTTACCTACATAATTGTAATTTGCAGTATCAAGATATTCCTTTTGGTTCTCACCATTCTTCTCTGTAAAATAGTAGGAGACTTGTGACTTTATTTCATTTTCTACTTTAATGAGATATCTCAAAAGCAACTGCCTTAAAGATTCATCAAAATAATACAACTCTACAATATCCTCAAATCTCGTTCCATCCTTGTACTTCTTGGTTGTTGGATTTTTAAAGATATCCTTATACCCTCCAATTAATGAATAGTAGCTTGTCTGCCTTAAAATCTCCTCGGCATATGCCTCATCATCAATTTGCAGATTTTTCTCATTTTTCAGTTTTTCTATTTGCTGATCATAACTCAAAAAAATCTTTGGCATATACAATGTCTCCTTAAAGTAAAAAAGAGGAGACCCCGCAGGTTCTCCCCCGGTCGCAGGCCTCACAGGTTTCTGCAACGCGATCACTGTATTCATCTTACTTGACTTTGAACTTCATGTCAAGCAATTTCTACAGCCACTATAGTATATGCTGTTATTTATTCTTTAATACCCCCATATTTATGAAGGCTCAACACCATACGCATCCAGCTTATCAGTCAATTCCTTTATCATATATAGAGTACGTGCCATAGCCTGTTCTGAAATCATCCCTGCATCAAACAAATGCTTATCTCTGCTTTCTATTCTGCTGTGTAACGCATCAATTCCGTAAAATACATTCAATAAAGCAAAATTGAACACTTGCTTCCAAGTTGTCAAATCAGATTTACCCAGCTCTATTTTAAACACAGCATCCGTATCATATTCATCCAATATTGCTTCTCTGAAAAATGCGACCCTTCCTCGGTTAGAGTGCTCATATTCACTTCCTTCGCAATACATCGAAATATATACACCAAATAATTCTTGTTAATCTTTTGCTAATTTTGCAATGCTCTTGGTATATATCTTTTCAGTATTGTACCCTTCACTTGTAAGCAATGCTTCTACCTATGTTATCTTTTCTTCTATTTCACTCTCCTCAATTATCTCTGCACCGGAATTTTTTATTTATTTTCCGATACATTCTTTTGTATATTTCTGAACTGAAGTAATTTTGAAATATGGTACTCATAATAATACTCTTTGGTTCTCTCATTGTTATGATCATCACACAAATAACTAATCCACAGTGAGTTATTAAATTGACTCCTTGCCAATATATACGTTTCCTGCTCCATATTATTTTCCAAAAGAACCAGACAGCTCTCAAATAAATTTATATTCTTAGCCAGCAAAGAAAGAACTTCTCTAATCCATTCATATCCTTCTAAAATGATTATTGGACTTCATTCTTTTAATACAATACTTCTTTGCCAATGTATTCTTCTATAAACTTTCCCTGTTCTATCAATTCTTTAAATTCCGCCTGTTTTCTAAGCATAAAAAATTCTCCCTTAATATTTTGTTATAAACTTGCAGCCATCCTGTTGATACTCATATACTTCCATCTCACCGTCAATATATGTTGCATCTTCCACATTAAAAAGAGTAACACATTTTCCTTGCAAACCAATCAATGCCATTCTTGTACTTCTGTAGGCTACTCCACCAAATCCCTTAGCCATCAGATATCTGCTGAATGCTCTAAAAGGAATATATGCTTCTAACTTAGGATCATCCTCTTTATCCACAGCATAAAAAATCGAGTCACAGATATTTCCAATCAAAATCTTTGAAAGTTGTAACTGTACCTGTCGGTGTATTTCTCTATCTAAGCCTAGCTTTTTCTGTATTCGCTCCAACTCTGCTCTGAATGATTCCTCATCTTTATGTTTCGCATACGACACCATTCGATTCTTTAGCTTAGGCTTATCCTGAATCACTTGCATTATTCTTTCTTTGTAATCATGCTCAGATTCTGTTAATTCCTTTAATTGCTCATCATAATCAATACCATCATATGACAAGTCCAATATCTTAACTCTTTTATGTACTACTTTAAATTTACATACCGAGAGTTGTTCTCCATTTTTAGCCCGTAACTCCTCAAAGCATGTTTTCTGGGCAAGCTTTATATTCTGACAGTCCTGCCCCTCATTGTCATATGCTAAATAAAGAAAGGCTTCTCCATCTTCATTCCATCTAGTGTCGTGGCAATATGCCGGATTCGGAATAATGTATTTGTAATTGTCAAACACCTCATATCGGCTTGCTCTATACAAATTCTGAAATTCTCTAAGCTGCTTTACAATGAATTCTGGAAAAACCTTCATTGTTTCCGCAAAAAAATCATCAAATATCTTTATAAAACTTGCCTCATTAGTAGCAACACTTTTCCCATCCGGAAGTTCTTTCCACAACTGCAAAATAATTTCTTGCGTATGCTTCCAATAAACTTGTGAATACTGCTCCATAAAATTTGTCTTTCCAAATCTGAAGTACAACTTATTAAGATTATTCAACAAAATGTTGATATACATATCGTGATATTCTTCTTCGTACTCTGACCACTCTTCTTCTGTTGGACTAATTCCAATTGCCTCTTCTACTACTTTTACTGTAGCATTAAATCGGGACAACACTTGATAGATATATTCCTGATGTTTCACATCCGTTTCCTTATTTAATACTTCCAGAATAGCAGTTGTAACTGTTCCTCCAAACCTTCCTTTAAGTTTATTTTGCTCTATTGCTAAATACATTTGTTTAAACATACATCTGCCTTCCCCTACACCACAATCTGCTTTATCAGCTTCCGGTACAGTTCCTCATCAAATTCCCCGATTTCCTCTCTTCCTACAAGTGCTTCCCTCATTTCCTCTGCTTTGATATCCTCATCCCTGACCTCCAGCGTTTTGTACCGCTTAGAAGCCTGCTTAAATAAAAGTGCCATCATCTCATCGGCTCCTATATCTTCAGCATCTGCTATGCTACTTGTAATTCTACGGTATTCGGGACTGACCTGCTGTTCCTTCTTTTCATATTTCTCTGTCAGTCCGGGATTCTGTATCAGCTTATTTATGGCTATGGTACATACCTCTTCTACCTGCCTGTCCGATATAAAACCGCCACCACAGGATACCCTGTTCTGGTACACATAATTTTTACATTTCCACTTGGGTATTCCATTCACTCTCTTATTGTGTGGCTGAATATGGCTGTAGGGGCATCCGCACTCTGCACATCGCAGCACTCCGCTGAATATGAGCCTTTCCCTTTTGTTCGGTCTGTGCTTTCCCCGGCTCCCCTCAATCCTCACCTGCTCCCTTTTTTTCTGTACTCTTTCAAACAGTTCCTTATCTATGATCTGCTCATAATCCTCGGTACCAAGGTAGTTGTAATTCTCCAGTATCCTGCCTATGGAGGCGTGGGACCAGCCTACCCTGTCATGGGCATTTTTTATGCCTCTATCTTTTAAATCCTTTGCTATCCGAAGGGCTGAGATTCCGCTGTCGTAATCTCTGAAAATCTGCTCTACGATTTTACGGTGTTCCTCATAAACCACTATTTTTCCATTCAGAACCTTATACCCGATTGGTGTATGCCACTGCATCCTCACTGCCTCCTTCATTTTCTGTCAGTACCAGACCATTCTTTAGGCAGAAGTTGATTTCATGGTCTAGGGATATGCGAATTTCCTTTACCGTCATGTCAAACAATTCTTCCTTGAACTCCCTCTGATATCCTTCCTGCTTTAATAGTCCGATAAGCTGCTCCGTCCTCACAATCTCCTTGGTTCTCTTATGCTTTCTTGCAAGGAGCGTTTTCCTTCGCCTGCATTCCGTCAGCCTGTGAGCCAGCAGATTATTTTTCTCCATAAAAAGAGCAGAGTCCATATATCCCTTCTTCATTACTTGATTCAGGATTTGGCTCTGCTCGCTTAAGGAGTGTATCTCATTATCCAGTTGTTCGATTTCTTCGGTATCCGGCTTACTTGCTGCCAGCTCCGTTAAGGCTTTCAGTAAAGGTTCCAGTACGGTTCCCTGATTGGTGTACAGCTTATTCCACATATCTACAAATGCCTGCTGCAATACATCCTCTCTGATTGCTTTCATATGGCAGTACTCCTTATCCTCCACATGCTTATGGCAGGTCCAGATGATTTTCTCATATGGTTTTCCTATGTATATTTTCTGCCTGCGGAAATGACTTCCACAATCCCCACAAATAATTTTGCTTGAGAAAATATACCTGTTCTGGCATCTTTCCCCATTCATATTCAGCGTCCTGCTCCGGTACTCCATGATACTCCGTACCGCCTCTGCTTCCTCATGGGTTATGATGGGTGGATGGGCATCCTTGGTCAGATACATATTCATTTGTCCATAGTTTACCTTTCTGGTAAATGGAAACTGCTTTTCGGTGTAGGTTCTCTGGTGCAGGGCATCTCCCTCATACACCGGATTCATCAAAATATTTTTAACTACGCTGTCCTGCCATTTCTCACATCCACGTATAGTCGGTATCCCATGCTCATTCAGTATCTTGGCAATCACATAGGCTCCCATGCCATTTAAGTAACTTTCAAAAATCCACCTTACCACCTCTGCCTCAGTCTCCTCTAGGATAAGGTTTCCGTCCTCATCCTTACGGTATCCGTATGCCGGCGTTCCTACGATAAAGGTACCGTTCTCAAAACGGTTGATGATTGCCCAGCGGTTATTGCCCGAAAAATCTTCCGATTCTCCCTGTGCTACGGATGCCAGTATTGTCAGCATCAGTTCACTAGCTTCGGTTAATGTGTTTATATTCTCTTTTTCAAAATAAATCCCCACACCGATTGCCTTTAATTTACGGATGGTTTGTATGCATTCCACAGTATTTCTGGCGAATCTCGTTATGGACTTGGTCAGGATCAGGTCGATATCTCCCTCTTCACAGGCGGCTACCATGGCCTTGAAATCATCCCTGCCCTTTACCTTGGTTCCGGTAATTCCTTCATCTGCATACACTCCTGCAAATTCCCAGAGTGGGTTACCTTCTATTTTTTCGGTGTAATATTCTACCTGTGTGGCATAGGATTCTGCCTGCGCCCTTGAGCCGGTACTGACTCTGGCATAGGCACACACCTTTAATCTCTGCTGTGGCTGTGTATGTATGCTTTCGGAAATCACATTTATGACCGTTACTTTTTTAGCCATCTTAGGTTCTCCTTCCCTTTTATTTCAAGGAATTGCTCCCTTGTTAGCAACATACACTACCACACTTTTTTCATTATATCTAGCGTTTTTACAGATATACTTTGGCAAGTTCAGGAGAAAAAGTCTCAATGTTCAAAACAGCGATTTTTTCCCTTTCTTCCTCGCTTATAAGACCGTTTTCCTGCATCTTTTTAAGCAGCAATTCTGCCAGCTTATATCTGACTTCATTGGATTCCTTCTTCATAAGCTGCTCCTAATCCAACTCATATAAACTGACGGTTTTTACCGCCATGCAGGTAGCCACTACCAGAATTACGCCTGTCGCACATACTATAATAATGATTATGCCGGCTTTTCGCCATCAACATATCAATCCGGACAACTGGATGGTGCCTATGCACATATGGAAAAACGTGGCTCCAGATACCTGCGATACGCTCTGTACAATGCCACCAAGTATGTCTGCCACTGGGATCCAACATTTGCAGCCTATCTTGCTAAAAAACGAGCGGAAGGTAAGCATTACAATGTTGCCATATCACATGCTGTAAAAAAACTGGTTCGAGTGATTTATCATCTTGAAAAAACAAAGCAGCAATACATAAAGGCAACTTAAATCTTTCTAAATTCAATACTCCTTTTTGAGCACCTGTCACGATGCTCTTTTTGTCATACAGTTTTCAAGGTTCAATGAACTCTAACTGAGTTCCAAATATATCTAAAATACATTTCTGTACTTTATTCAAAAAATATCATTTTAAGGCTTGACTTTTAATAGTTAGTCTTTCTGTATATGTAATTCTCCTACTATCTCATATACCAGCTTACTTGTTCTAGATAAGTTCTTGCATATACCCCATTGCATTCTGTAGACTTGTTCATGTTTTTAATATAAATAGATTGAAAAAAATTCAACGAATGATATACTTTTGCTTCTGGAATAATCTCTTTCGTTGTTAACAATGTTTCTATATAATCTACTTTCCTATCTGTTTCCGAATAATCGAACACATATCGATAATGGTTATTTGCACATAGATAGCATAGAAATATCACAGCTGCCAACACTACAAATAATAGAATAATATTCAAAATTCCCAGTTTTACCAATAGGGATATAAGTCCAATAATCCCTACAATATTACATAGTATCTCCATGGTATATGAAATATTGAAATCTACCGTTTCGATGCCTCGCTTCACTCGATGGATTAGTGCCAAAACTTCCGAATCTTCTATCTTATGATAATCTAATCTACTTACTTTTTCTAATACACTCTGGGTGAATTTTTCAGTAAAACGTAGACGAAATTGATTTTTGAATAAATAAGTAAAAAAACAATTAAAGTATTCATACAATTTCATAAGTGCAAGAACAACGAAACTGTATATTAATCCCTTTACGACTTCCTTATCTCCTACGGATATAATTGCCTGATCAATGAATCTAGAATAGACTTTAACCATTACTGGCATCATTACCCCCGACAAGATTGCAATCAAGTAACCTAATATAAAATAAACAGGGGATAACTGATAGCATAATTTTACAAATAATCTGTTTCGTTTTTTCACTTAAATGCCTCCCTACTTGCTCATGCTGATTAGTTAGAGATATGCTTTTTTAACTAAACCTCTTAATTCGGTCTGGGTAGTTATATACTCTAAATCTTCACTGGTTATCTTAATATCTACTGCTTCTACATTTTCAATTGCATCCGTTTGTACTCTTGCACCACAAAGAACAGAAGTAATACCAGTTCTCCTAAATGTCCATGCAATAACTAACTGGGCAATTGTACACTGATATTTTTCCGCATACGGCTTAAGTAATTTCATTACATAATCTATAACCTGCCGCTTATTATCTTTAAACCACACATTTGAATTGCGTATATCTTCGCTCCCGAATTGTTTCTTATCCTTGCACTTTCCTGAAAGAGCCCCTTGTTCTAATGAAGAATAAGCAATCACACCAATATTCAAATCTATGCAATCAGTAAGAATCTCTTTTTCAATTTTTCTATCCAGCATACTGTATTTTATCTGATGACTAACAATATTGCATAAGCTTTCATAGTCTTTATATTCCTTATGATAACAGTTTGAAACTCCTATGTATCGTATCTTTCCTTCCTTTTGCAACGATAAAAGACAATCTACTGTCTCATCTATCGGAGTACTGGGATCTGGCCAATGCGTGTGGTAAATATCAATATAGTCTGTCTTAAGTCTCTGTAAACTAAATTCTATTTCCTTTCTAATTGTTTCTGGTTTTAAAGAACGATGCATTGTCACATTATCAATCTCATAAAACGGATTCCCCACATCACTCTGCCACCATACGCCACACTTGGTAGAGATAATAACTTTATCACGAATTCCTTTGATTGCCTTGCCCACTACTTCTTCACTATGTCCAAAATTATAACATGGTGCCGTATCAATTAAATTGATGCCTCTTTCTACGGATGCACGTATTGCTTTAATACTTTCAGCCTCATCGCTTTGTCCCCAATCACTTCCACTTCCAATGGCCCAAGTTCCCAGACCAATGCAAGAAACCTGTAAATTACTATTTCCCAATTTTCTATATATCATTGTTCTCGCTTTCTATTTTTCCTGATCTATACGACAGTACTGTTCCATTCTTTTTCTGATAAATGATGGCAAATTTTTTACAAACAGCTTTTGTGAAAGCTGCATTTTTCTCACTTCATCCTTACTTTTTAGCAATTCAAGATTGTTTAGTTTAAAGTACATGTAGTAAAATAATACATTTGCAGAAGCATGCAATGGATTATTTTTTTCTAACAGTTCCTTAAATTCTTTATCATCATTCCAATACTCAATCCGAACTTTTCTTTTCAATGGTCCATGCTCCTCATAAAACAAATGATTAACGAGGTGAATTCTTGTCCCATTAACATAGATTATTGAAATTCCTTTTCTTAGAGCAAAGTTTATTGCTTCATCAATTTTGTTAATAATAGGCTCTCCTTTGTCATTTAGGGACGTATTACACAGCATTGGTACACCGGTTCGTTCATAAAACTTATTCATTGCCTTGTACAAAAGACTACCTTCCTCAACCGTCTGTACCTGCAACCTTTCCTTTACCTTGTTCATGGAACAGATATCTGTCGGCAGATACAAATACTCCGTATCCCCGGTTTTATTCTGTACCTCGACAACCGCCACCGTTTCCTCGGATGCAACAAATGCCGGAAAGGTTTTCCCGTTATACACTTCCAGCATTTCAAAGCCATGCTCTACAAAGACTCCATAAGGCAGGACTTCCACCCGGTATAAAATGTCAAGACCGAATGTACAAAAAATATTATATAAAAATGTACAGTTAG
>OGNF01001296.1_pt1 | contig 23439 bp, 51 predicted proteins | sample 1573321 | NCBI WGS metagenome assembly OGNF01 (sample SAMEA2581911, study PRJEB24529) | metagenome | biome: Human gut stool | place: China | collected 2011
AAGATAAAGTGATGGAAACATTACCAAAATTATTTAAAGATTTAGAATTTACAAAAATAGAAAGCAATAAGTCAGCATAAGACCTATTGCTTTTTTCTACCTAATAACTTATCTATTGAAAAAGGTTTATAGACAAGTGTTAAACTATACAAAAATGTTGTTGGTATTAAGTTTTTAGAATTTTCATAGTGTGCATAATTTGCTTGTGATGTATTGATTTTCTTTGCAATTTCTTCTTGTGTCATAGAATTTCTTTTACGAAGTATGCGAAGATTTTTTGATATTAAATCTATATCTATTTCTAATGGCAAATATGATTCATCATTTTTATTTGTTATACCAAACAAGTAATCAAGACTAAAGTTATAATGATTAGCATATTCAATTAATCTTCTTAATGGGATAGTATCTTTTCCAGTTTCCCAACCAGATATTGTAGTAAAGTTCAAATTAAAGAACTCTGCAATATCTTTTTGTTTTATATCAATATTTTCTCTACTATTTTTAAAGTTTTTAATTATCATTTTTTTCCCCCTATATAATTATTCCACTTACTAGGGCAAATATAATAATTCTAGGGAAAATAGACTATTTCGAACAGAAAAAATTTGTATATTTGCACAATTCGACAAATTTTGCGATAGAAATATGATATATTTTTATTGAAATTACCAGAAAATATCGGAAAAAAGCATATTTTGATAGTTATAATCATTATATGAAATAGCATATTTCATATACTAAAATAAAAAATTGACTTTTGTATATAAATTTAGGCATTTCATAAACTATTTAGTTTTTGTGTCAAAAAATGTGGTACTATGTCGATGAAATTAAAAACGAAAGAGAAATCCATCAGATTATCAATGATGTTTTTTTAAAATCAGGGAGGGATAAGATGGATTTTTATTTATTATATAAAAATTATACCACTTTCAATTATATTTTTTTGTCAAATTTTGTCGAAAAGTATAATTTTTTAATTTTTTTTTACTTTCATTATACCCCTCATTCTTCTTATAATTTCTTCAGGAGATTGCATTTGTTGTTCTTCTTCCTTGAATAATTCTTTGTAATTGTCTCTAATTGGTATTATTTTAGGATTTCTACTCATACTATCTGCTCTTATAAGTTTATTGGTTACCGCTTCTTGTAAATTAATTTCACGTTTTAAATCATCAATTATTTTTACAAGATGTGTTTGGCAATATGCATTTATTTCTGAATATCTACTATTCCAAAACTCATATGGTTTCATATCAAAATAGTAAGCTAGAGACTCTATTGAATATATTAATTCAACTAAATTATGAGCCTCTTTTATTTTTTCTACTATATCATTTAAGCCTCGTAGCCTTGAAATCCCTGTTCTTGAAATTGTTTTTCTGCTATTTTGCTCATTGCACTTTCTGCTGATTTTTGAACTAAATCGTTCATATTCATTGTTGATAAAGGATTTGATATTATTTCTTTTAATTCTTTCTTGTTCATTTTCTTTTTGAAAAAACCCTCTTCATTCAATGCCTCTGCAATCTTTCCGTATAAATCATTTGCTGTTATTCCTTCTACTCTACAATCATCCATAAAGTCATATACTTCATCTGATGATGCAAATATACTTTTACCATCTTCATTTTCTGCTAATTTAAATATTATTTTTGATAAAGCTTCTCTATCACATATTGCATATGCTTTTGTAAATGCTTCTTCAAAGTTTTTATTTTTTAGTAGATTAGCTATGTCTACTATTTTTCTTGTTTTTAGTACTAAATTTATTGTTTTATTTTTTGTTTCTATAATCATCTTTAATTCTCTCCTTTGCAAAAGAGAGAAGGCCTAAGCCTCCTCAGTATTTTCTTTATTTTCTTCTATTGTGCTAGTAACTTTCTTTGTTCTACTCCTAGCACTTAATGTAGAACTATTCTGTGGGAAATCCTTTGTTTTCCATTATTTCTGAGCTTCTATAAATTGTTAATTTTGATTTTAGCATATCATCTATAGCTATTTCGCTCATTCCTATATGACATGTGCCTGTAAAGTACCATGTTAATGGCTTACCAGCTTCTGATGTACTTTCTGGTAATTGAACTGCCCAATAACCATTTGTTTTTGCTGTTTGTACAGCTTTTAACTCATCATATTGGTCTTCTTTAAATAATATTTCTATTTCTAGGTTTTCTGCTTTTTGTCTTCCTTCTGCCATTCTTTCATCAGGAATATCTAAAGCACTATAAGTCACTCCTTCTGGTGCTTTTAAAAATTCTGGTATGTTTTGTACAAAAGCTATTTGTTTTCTTTTTCCTGCTGATTTTAAATCTTCTAATGTATCAGCATGAAATAGTTTTGTCATTGTACTTGTTTTTGGATCCATTTTAAATTCCTCCTATTTTATAAAATTAAAAGAGGTTGTTATAGAATTATAACGAACCTCAAATGTTATTGTTATACCGTATTTTTGCAATATAGAATCATATATTGCTGGACTGGTATTTGTCCTTATAAAATTAAATTCTTGAAGTTTTTTATCAACTTCATCTGCCATTTTCATTGCTTGGCGTTGTTTTTCGTTCCAACAAGTTATTGATATTTGAAATGTAGAGAATATTGGAAATGCATTTTCAGTTTTATTTACTGACTTTAAAGGTGTATGTAATTCCAAACAAGGAAATTTACTTGTTGTCGTTGGATTTGTTAATATTTGTTTATATTTTAATGATTCCAATTTTTCATATACTAAATCACTAAACTCTAATTCACTTAAATCTTTCATTTACATACCTCCTTTAACATTTCATCTAATCTTTTCTTTGCTATTTCTGTATTTTCATTTCTGCTTTCAAACTCTGCATCCCCTATAAAATGATTAGCTTTTGAACCTACTGCTACATAAAATTGTTGTTTATTAATAGTTACTATTGGATAGCTCAACGACCTCCCCACTTTATTTACAGGGATATACCATTCTGTATATCCTGACTCAATAAAATGTTTTGTTTTTCCTATGTGCTCTTGTTCCGCATATTGCCCTGTTCCAAAATATTCAAACCATAAATATGATTGTCCATTTTCAGTCATAAATTTAGAAGGGTCAGCATAGACCCTTCCTTTTACTTCTTTTGTAGACATATCAATCATCTCTACTAATATTCCATTTTCGTTGTGACCTTTTTCCAATCTTATAGCATAACCTCTAATATTTTCTAATATATCTTTTGAAATTACTCTTGCAGTTTGTGGTAATTTTTGAATTAGAGCATTTATATTCTTGAAATTATGTTTCACTTTAAAATTACAATTAAAACTTATCATTCTTGCACCTTCTCACATATATATACATAAGTACTTCCAATTTTATTTTTATCAGTTACTTTATATTGAGGTTTAAACTCCTCTGATTTTGAGACATCTTCAAATGATATTCCATTGCCTTTTTGTATATCATAATCTCTTGTCGTACGACCTTTATATGTACTATAATCAACTTCACCAGTAGACTTTCTATCTAATTCATTTACATCTTGTTGCATATTTAGCCAAGCTATGCCTTTATATTTCCATACTTTTGAAACTTCGCCGTGGTCTTCTATTTCTTCATATTCTGATATATATACTTTTGTTAAATCTCGCAATAACATTACTTGAATATCCTTATTGAAGCAACATCAATTCTCAATTTCTTTTCTATATCATTAAATGAACTTGAAATAGATCCTTCATTGCGGCTTAATAACCCTTCTGAACCTCTTGCATTATATTCAGCTATAACAGACTTTTTTATGTATGGAAATAACTTTTCATCATCTTCTTTTCGATTAGAAGCATCACAGGCAATAGAAGTCATATCGTCTATGATGTCTCTTATTATGCTTTCTGTACCTTCAATATAATTTGCCCCTAATCTTTGTTTTATCTTTTCAAACATCTATTGCCTTCCTTTCTATCCCTTTGAGATTATTCTTGCTATAGCAATTTCTTTATGGTTATATGTATTTCCATCAGAACCTACTACTAAATCCCAATTTGCTCCATCTGCTAATTCTTCATCAGTTGGAGAATCTGTTGCTTGATTTTTCATTAAGTAACTAACACCATGAGGAGCCATTACTTTTCTTTGTCTTTCATATAAGTAATCTCTATCGTTGTCAGCATCTCTATCCATTTCATGAGGTACTTTTGCTCCTAAATCTTCATAGTCAAATGCTCCTTTTCCGAAAACATATGTAACATATTTAGAATCTCCATATCCTGTAACCTCATAATAGTTTGAAATACTTCCAACAGCAGGACTTTCAACTGCTGTATAAGTTGTTCCAGATTTTGTATAATATGTTTTTCCTTCTGTCAAAGATGTATCAGAAGTTTTTGCATATATTGGGTCTCCCTCTTCTTCTGTTATTTCGTCATATTCTATTAATAATTTTCCATTCCATGTATAAACATTTAATTCTCTTTCAATTCCGTTTGGATCGTTATATCTTAAGTTTGTTACTAACTTTTTGCCTTCTAGATTTGTTACTATTACAGAATTTGCTACTGCTAATTTAAAGTTTCTTCTTCTATCTCCGCATGCTTTTTGTAATGCTGTATTTAATGTTGTTTCAGCTACTGATGACTCTTTTTCTCCTGATATATCATATGTGTGTTTTGAAGCAAAAACTTTTCCTGCATCTGATTTCATTGAGAATAATGCTTTAGTTATAATTAATAATATATCTTCCCATGCACTATCCCAGTAATCTCCTAATTGGTCTGCTACTTGACTCATAAAATCCTTTTTAGATGTTACATCATATGTAAAATCATCCTCATAGAATTTATCTTTTCTGCCAATTACAACTACACCTTGTTTGTATGTTGGCAATGTTTTTCCTTCATCATATTTTGTTTTTCCATCATAATTTACTGGTTTTCCTTTTAATCTTCCTATCATTGGAATTATTCCATATTCAGCACCAGTTTGTGATGCAAACATTTCTCTTATTCTACTATTCCCTTGTAATACTCCTGATTTTATTAATAAATTTAATCTTTCTTGTGGAATTGTGTCATAATAAGCACCAAATGCTCTTTCATTAAAATATTTTTTGTTAAATGTTCCTGTACTTGTGTAATCTGCCATTTTTATACCTTCTTTCTTTAATTTTTATATTTTGATAATTTGCAAAGTTCTTCATAAGTCATTTGACTTTCTGGTTTAGAACCTTCAATTGAATCTCCTGTCTTTGGAGCTGGTTCTTTAGAATACTCGCTTATTGCTTTTTCTCTGTCTGCTTTTGATACTTTTTCAAATATGTCTAATTTTGAATTTATACTTTCAGCAGTTTCTCTTGAAAAATCAATAGTTTCTATATATCCTAATGAGATACCTCTTTGACTTGCTTGACGAATTGTTTCGTCTTTTAGTCTATAAGCATTTAGTTCATTTTCAGCTTTATTAGCTCTAGCTCTTTCTTGTTCTAATTCATAAGACTTTTTTTGGTCTTCGTCCATTTTTGCAAGTTTGTCTGCTTCTGCTTTTTTTGCTTCCATTTCTTCTAAAATTGCTTGTCTTTCTTTTTGCTTTTCAGCATTAATCATTTTGTTTACTTCATCTCTTGTAAAAGTTTTTTCTTTATTTTCTTCTACTTTTGATGTTTCAACTTTTTCTACACTCTCGGCAGTAGTTTCCAAATCTTTTTTTGTTTCTTCGTTATTTTCCATAACTCTTTCCTCCTTAACTTTTACGGTGTTATAACCAAACTATTTTTGACTTTTTACGGAAGTCTAACCAAACAAAAATAGACAGTTTAATGTCTTATCTAGGACAACAAAAAAGAACTCGTCGACTTGGTTCTGGATTTATAATTATAAAATGTTGATAACTTATTTATTGTTTTGTTCATTGTCTTTGTCATTACTTCCTATTAATGCTAAAGCTATAATTGTCAAACAGATTATTCCTGTTATCATTACTCCTGATGACATATAAACACCTTCTTTCCACAATAAAAGCACCTACTATTTTAAGTAAGTGCTATTTTTAATTTTTAAAATCTATATTTTTACATATTTTTTCTATTTTTCTCATAAGTGGTGTATTTTTATCTATTTCTTGTTTATCATTCCAAAATTGTGCCTTTAAACTACTTCTTTTTTCTTGTTTAGTTAATTTTATTTTTCTATCTGGATTTTCCATACTATACTTCCTCCAATTTAACATATATTATACCATTTTTATTTTTTATGTCAATTAGTTGAAAGTCTGTATTTCTCATAAACAATATTTCTCCTCCACCTTCATCATTTAAAGTAGATAAATTTCTTCCTGTTTTAGATTTTATTTTCATTATCATTTTGAAGCTTGTATCATATACACCTAATGATGAAGATATATAACTATTCCAATGTCCTATTCTTTGTTCATTATCAAATATTGATAATACTTTTGATACATCTTCACTATCTCTTACATAGATACATCTTTTAACCCAGCCTTTATATATTGGCATTCCTTTTAATGCATTATCTAAATTCTGTATATATTCCTTATCTTCTTCTGATAATGTTTCATTATTGTATAATTTCGAGTTAATTTTATAAGACATACTTTTTAGATATTGTTCTAATGATTTATATTGTTCTTCTCCTAAAACATTTCCATTTCTAAAATCTTCACTTGTATAATTACTATTGTATATAATAGTTGAACGGCAGTAATGAAAATGATGCTGTATAGGTGGAAGATTTAAACCTAAAACTAATCCATTACATCTAATTCTTTGTAATCTTAATTCTTTTTGATTTTCTCCATAATATCTATCAAATACATTTTCTTTGTTAATATAAAATTCTTGGTTATTCAAGCTATCGCACATCAATGTTGTTTTTTCATCTTCTACTGCTATAAATCTAACTTTTAAATTATCTTCTGTTGTTGACTTTATACCTTCTACTTTTGCCAGATTATTTAATCCTATCATTTGTAAGTCCATTGCACCTGATATTTTATTATTTATATTAAGCTTTTGATTATTTTGTCTATTTATTATAGTTTGAAACTCACTAGAATCGATTTCTAGGTCTTTTTGTTGTTGCATACTTAAAATTACTTGTTTATATATTTGCTGTGCATTATATTGTATTGTTGCTTCAATATATTGTTTCCAAGTTAGTCCGACTATAATTAGGTTGGTCTAATAATGCAAGAAATAAAGCCATCGGAATTATTGATGGCTTTTTCTTTTTATTTACTTCTTTTTGTCCTTCTTCATAGTAGTAGTTTGTATCTTCATACATTATTTGTTTTTCTTGTTCTTCTAATTTGCTTTGTTCTTCCATATATGCACTATAAATAAGCAATTCTAGTATTTCACTATTCTTTACTCGTGTTCTTCTATAAATGTTATTTGCTAATACTCCAAAATAACCTGTTAATAATTTTTGTTCTTTCCATTGCTCTATGTAATTATTTATTCTTTTTTTAGTTTTATTATCTGCTATATTATATATATTTTTTGATGTAAAGTTAAATGTATCAAGGAGTTCTTGTAGTCTGTTTTGTGTTTGTTTTGATGTTTTATTGTATAGTTGCTTTAGTTCTTGCATTTTTTTGTCATGGTGTTGCCAAGCTTCCATTTACAGCACCTCTATTCTTTTATTTGTTTATTAACTGCTTTTTCTTGTTCTTTCTTGTTGTCCGCTGTTAATTTCTGTGCTTTTTGTTCATCTGTTAAGTCTGTCACTTTATTGTTTTGTTTATCTTCTTTATCGTTTTGTTCTACCTCTGTTTGTCCCATCATTTGCATTTGCTCTAGATTTTTCTGAATGTTCTCTTCATTTTGTAAATCCATTTTTGCCAATTCACTTGTTGCATCTAAATCAAGATTTAATAAATTAATAACTGTTTCGTCTGGTAATAAGCCTCTTACCTTCAATGCATTTGTTATGTCTGTTGCTTTATCAGAAGGTAAATTTCTATTTAGTTTTATTTCTATATCTCTAAAGTCATAAGTTTTGCCCTTTTCTTTATTGAATTTCTCTAATATTATTTTCCACCTTCTTGTTAATCCTTCAAGGAAATCTCCTTCAAATGTTGCTATATATTGTTGTAAACTAAAGAATTTCTTTTCAAGTGCTGAATTATTATCAGCTGATGTAAATCCAAGGTCTGTCATATTAGGACAGAATGAGCATAAACATATAATATCCATTAATGTCTTTTTATGGTTTTGCAAGGCTGTATCATTTACATTCTTTTCAACCCAAGCTATATCACTGTTTACATCTTTGCTTCCGTCTAAATATCTTACTCTACTTGTTAATACATATTCATCTTCTTTTTGCCTTGCTGGATTTATGATATCTTCCCCTTTTTCATTTTGGATAATCATTGGATTTTCTGGTTGATATCCTATAACTTTCAATATTGCTTCATCATTATACTTAAATACATTTCTTGAATTTTGAATGCATCTTTCATATGCTTTTATTAAACTTATTACAGGTTCAAATATTGCCATTCCATCACAATTTTCTATTGCTGTCGCTGGTATATCATCATCCCATTTTTTAGGTTGTTTTTCTTCTTCATTTTCTTTAAATAATGGCTCGTCTTTGAACTCTTGTTCATAAGCTGGTGTGCCAAACAACTTTCTTTTTTCAGGTGTATCGTAATAATATCTTTTTCCGTCTGCTGCTGTTAATTCTACCATTTGTTGATATTCACCATTTGCCATATATGTACGAATTATTCTGTATAAGCCTATTAAATTTTTAGGCAATGAATAATCCCATATAGCAACCGTTTCTAATGCATCACTTCTTGCTATTGTTATTTCTCCTGTTGTTTCATCCTTATAATATATTTCATAACATGCCCTTTTTATTAAATAGTCTAATACCATATGTAAGAAATGTGAACCATCCTTGTTATAATCTGTTATGTGCTTTATAAGCAATTCTATTTCTTTTATTTCTTGTTCATCATTAGTTTCGTGATTAAATAGTTCTTTGATTATTTTATCTTTATCTTCATTAAATGCTTTTACTTTATATGTTGGTGCTTTTCCTCCAAAATAGCCGGCTGACATAACTGATATATATCTTTCTAGTGGTACTTTTATATCTTCATCATCTAAACTTGCAAGTTCTTCATCTGTTAATTTTCTTCTGAACTTTTCGTATAATTCTTTTCTAACATTTAATTCTTCTTGTGCTTTAAAATATATATCTGTTATACTTCTTTCTTCTGTTAATCTTTCTTTACTATATCTTAACATTGTTTCCTCCAATCAAAAAAACACCTACTTTTTAGTAGATGTTACATATTTATAAAAGACTTATTAGTCATTGTCATATTTGTATTTTTAGGTTTTGGATTTTCATATACTCCTGTTAAACAGTCCTCAGCATCATCATGTTCATTCTTTCCAGTTCTTACATAATGTTTTAAGTGTTTGGAAAATTCAGGCCATCTATCTTCCCAATTTATAGGAAAATATATATTATTCATTACTCCCGTCGAATTACTTAGTATCCTTGCAACTTTATTTTCTCCTTGATGAAACCATCTAACATTTGTATGTCTATTGCCTAAATTTCTTAAATTTGTTATTACATTTCTTGCGAATCCTCTACCACCATTATTACTTTCTATATTTGCATTTCCTACATTATCTTTTGTTAACATTTCTGCTACTGCTGGTTCTGTTATCTCCATCGGCTCTTGTGTATAAATAACATTTAATATGTAATATTCTTCATTATACATCTGATAATCTATTGAACATAGATAATCATTGCCTTCATCAGCAGTATCTGTATAGTTCATAATATAATGTGCTGGTGGTAATTTCTCATATATTTTAAATGCTGTATATAATCTATTTTTTACATCTATTGGCTCTTGCTGATAGTTAGCATATACAATATCTTTGTTCATATTTTTAGTTTTTAATTTATAATCTTCTTTATTTAATATTGCTTCACATAGCATTGAGCCATCTTTTTGAACTGCTTTATAATTTATATGCCTTACATTATCAAAATTTTCTAGTATATACCCCGCTAAATCATTACTAGCCCATCTAGTCATAATAATTATTAGTTTAAACCCTGTTTCTGTTCTTGATAGCATTGTATTATTAAACCAGTCTATTTGCTTTTGCAAAACATTTTCATTATATGCTTCTTCGACATTCTTTATTAAGTCATCTATTATCATTAAAGTACAACCAAAACCAGTCGCAGTTCCCTTTGGTGATGTTGCTAAATAATTTGCTTGTCCACTTCCTTCTAATGCCCATTTATTTGCACTAGATTCACCAAATTTAATTTTTGTATTAGGAAATATGTCATTGTATACTATTATTCCTTCTGTTTTTTCTGATGCTATTGTATCTCTTACTGATTTTGCAAATGTTGTTGATAGTATTTCATTATATGAACCAGTCATTACTTTTTCTTTATTGTTATTTCCAAATACCCATTCAACCAATTTTCCTGCTGTTCTTGATTTTCCATGTCTAGGTGGCATGTTTATTACACAAATTCTATCATCACTTTCGTAGAAATCTTGTAATTCATGACACATATCTTTTAAGAATTGTCTATCTTCTTTATAAAAATCTGGTGCAGTTAATTTACAATATTCAAAAAAATCACGTCTGGCTAATTCCAAACGTGCTTGTTTTTTTAATTCTTCTTTGATATTATTATTCATTTAATATCTTTCTCAATTCTTCTGTTGTCATTCCTGAAAATGGATTATTAACTTCTCCAGATATGTTTAACTTGTCTTGTGGTTTCTCTCCAATAGTATCTCTAATAGTTTCAAATGCCTTTACATTTCCACTCAAGGCTTCTTGAATAAGTGAAAAGCTTATCTTTTCTTGTATCGTCTTATCTTCTACCTTAGTTTCCAATAATGCTAATAGTTCCTCTCTTAACGTTTTTCTTTGTGCTCTTACTTCTCCTGATTTTATTCCACCTTTTTTTCCTTTTTCTCTTGCTTCCTTCTTGGTTCGTATAGGTTTTAAGTTTTGCTCATTTGCCATTTAATCACCTTCTTTATGTTTTTATTTATGTTCATATTTACCTCTTGAAATCTTTTTGTGTTTTGGTCTATATCTAAAACAATAATCATAATACTTACATTGTTCACATTTTCTTTTCATACAATTTGCATAGTTAATATCTTTCATACTCTATTCCTCTTCTGTACACGTTAACTTTCCGTCTATTCTTCTTACTATTTTACAGTCTATGTTTTTTGTACAAGTGCTGCAGTTATGTTCTTCTTTAAATTCTTCTATTTCTTCTTTTGACATATCTTTTCCTCCATTTTATTTTATATTTCGACATTTTATGACAACTTTTGTCATTTTTGTATGTTATAATCTCCTCATACATAAGATAAAAAATCAAATTATGAAAGTGAGGTGAATATTATGTCTAAATATTGCATTTCTTATGATTTAAATGAAAATCATAAAGATTATGATGGTCTAATATCTGCAATTAAGGATTATAACTACATAAAAGCTCTATACTCTACATGGTTTGTAAAGTCTAATAATACAGCACAGGATATTTACAACCACTTGAAACCTTATATCGATAACGATGACCATTTATTTGTTATAAAAGTAGACCCTTCTGATAAACAAGGTTGGATGCCAAAAGACATTTGGGCCTGGCTAAATTCTTAATCTACCGAGTCGGCTGTACAAGCTGGCTCTCTTGTTTTATATGTAATATCTATTTTTTCTATTTCTTCTGTTTCAAATAATTCTAATATTCTTTGCTCTGCTTTTAACTTATTAAGTATTTCACATTGTCCCATTCTTTCATTTCCACTTATTACTTTTATTGTTTTATCCATATCTTTTCCTCTTTTCTTTTATTTATAAAACACTATGTAACGATATAAAGTTTGACTCGAACCAACATACATTGCGATTTTCCCTTCGCCCTCTTTTACCAGTAAAGAGTATATTTGTTACCGAACAAATAAAAAGTTTCAGGAGTTTAACCATTTTTATATATCTCTACATACTATTTTATAAATATTAATTAGAACTCGCTAGGAAAGTTCTGTAATAATAATTTTAAGGGGTTTATTATAAACAAAGTGCAAACAGCTAATTTATATTATCAGTTACCTAGCATACTGGTAATAACATAACAAAAAAGAATAGACATTTAAAACATCTATTCTTAAATCAACAAATAGGTTGTCGCACTGGGTTTGATATTTCTATCTGCGACTTTTTAACTTGTACTAATTTTATCACATATTTTATTAAAATTCCGCCAATTTTCCGCCAACTTTTTTTAATTCGTTATGTACTGCATATATTAACTCTTGATTTCTTCTCTCAAATGTTCTTTCAGACATTCCTGATTCAATTACTTCCCATTTTGTTTTACTTAATATGTAATATTTGTTAAATATTATTTTACAGTCTTTATTTATCAATTCTAATGCTTGTACTACTGCTTTATATTCTTTTATTGATTTCTGTAATTGTTCATCTTCTTGTAACTTTATTACACTATTCAAAACATTGTCGCTTATATTATATGGTGCTTTTGGCATTCCATCTAAATTTTGACTGCCTATACTTAATATGTCTGCTCTTATATTCATTATATTGATACAATTATAATTATATCTTTTTAAACAACCTTTTGCATAATTATATTCTTCTTTGCTTAGTTTTTTATTCATTAGTGTGCCTCCTTTTTATATTTTCTCTTATTAATTCATCTTTTAAGTCATCTAAAATCTTATATGCTCTATTTAATTGTGCTTGATTTTGTTTTCTTTTTGTTATGTCTAATAAGTTTATATTCTCTAATTCTGCCATTGTACTTGCTACTATGTTGTATATATGATTTATTGTCATTTGTTCTTCCTTTCTTTTAAATATCTATATATTACTCTTTCTACATAAGCTAATGCTTCATAATTGCTTATATATCTTCCATCATGTCTGTGTCTTACTGTACTTCTTATTATCTTTATTTCTTGATTATATTGTCTTTTATACATTGTTGCTAACTGATTCTTGCTTAGTCCTGCTTTCCACTTCTGAATTATTTCTTTATCTTGCATACTACACCTCTTTAGATTCTCTTTAGAAACTCTTTAGATGTAGTATGCTCTTTTATTTATTTAATAATTCTTTTGCTTTATTTTCAAAATATTGTTTTATACAGTTATCACAAGTTTTTCCATTGTCTCCTGCATAATATTTGCATTTAGTTGTTATATCTAAATACTCGCATAAGTCACTATCACTTGTTGCTATATGATTTGCCATTAAATCTATTATTTTGTCTTTCTTTTCTAATAGTTTTAAGACTGTTTCTATTGCTACTGAATTTCTTGTTTTTAAATATTTTTTATCTATATTTTATTTCATTGTTTTTAATGTTTCTCTTGCTTCTTCTTCATTCATTGTTTAGTCCTCCCTTATAAGCACATTGTATATTTGCTGTACCGCCGAATATATAACCACAATCTAAACATTGCCAATTCTCTGGCATATTGCAAGAATCCTCTTTTTTCTTTGTACATTTTTTAGTTGGATTGTTATTTTTGTCTAGTAAATAATATCTTATAGTACAAAATTCTTTAAAATATGTTAATTTTTCGCTTCCGCAATTCGGACATATTACTTTACTCATTTCTATTCCCTCTTTTCATTTTCTTATTTAAAAATTTTCTTTGATATTCTATTATGTTTTTTTGCCTTTGTTTTTCTTTTTCTCTATTTTCTATAAATCCATTATCATTTCCATTCATTTTATTTTCTCCCTTCTAGTAGTTCTTGTAATTTCTCTAATTTTATATATTTTTGTGCATCAATACACGTTGCTTCGTCTGGAAATTCTGCATCTCCTTCAAATATTATTCTATATTCTCCATTGTTTAATATTTCTTCTATCTTGTCTTTTACTTTTTGAACTGGAATATTATCTAATAAATCATTTATTCTGTTATTCAATTCGTAATTATCTGCTTTTAATTCTTCATTCTCTTTTTGTAGTTTTTCTATTAGATTTAATAATATTTCAAATATTCCGTAATCTTCTGGTAGTAGACTTATCATTATCTTTTTAATTTCCGATTTATATGGTACTTTTTCTATTTTGCATTTCTTTTCTAGATTATTTAATGCTTTTAATAAACCAACAGCTTTCTTTTCTTTCCTATTCATTTGTTTCTCGCCTCTCATCTATCGTTTTTTATACATTTTTCTAAATCTTCTTCTGTAATGTCATAATAAGTTTTTAATGCATATATTAAATCTTTATAATGTTCATTTTCATTAATTAATTTAACTTCTTTTTCTTCCAGTCTACTACATTCTTTATCTATTTCTTTGTTGCTTATTGTTAGTTCTTCATTCTCTTTTTCTAATTCTAATATTCTATTATGAGCACTTGTGCTTACTTTTACTTCTAATAATTCTTCATTCTCTTTTAATACTCTTTTATAATCACATTCATTTTCATCTGATTCTGTCAACATTGCACTATATTCTTTTTCTAATTTATCTGCTATTGCTTTTCCTTTTAATACTTCTATTGCACTTTTAATTCTAAATTTTAAACTATCTTTTCCAACTGGTTTTGCTATATACCACATATTCCCTATTTTAACTTGTGTGTTATAATCAATTTTATCTATTAATCTGCTCATATCTTATTTACTCCTTTACCTCGTACTTTTTATTTTTAAAATAAATATTCATATCTTTTATAAAAATATCGTATAAATGTTGCTTTGTTTTATTACTTAAATCTATATCATCTAATTCTGCTATAAATTCAAGAAAAGCATCTACAAATACATCTTTTTTATCATCTTTTATTCCTTCTTCACACAAATCATAAAACATTTTGCTATCAGCTTTTAACATATCTATTCTCCTCCTACTTTATAGCAATTAGCCATATAACTTTCTTTTGTTAGTATTGTTTTTATGTCTTGTTCTTCAATTATTCCTATTAGTGCTAATATAGATTTTCCATTTCCATAACCTTTTATCTCTTTTACATATTTTCCATTTACATAGTCTCCAACTTCTATTAAGTCTATTAGTTGTTTGCTATGTTTTACTATATAATCTTCACAACATTGTAGTGGTGTTTTTCTATTTTTTATTTTTATAAAACAATTAAAAGGGCTTTTATATAAACTATTTTCTTTTCTTGAACTATATCTATCAAATATACCAATTTCTCCATTTTTAGTCCTCACATATTCGTTTACTTCTATCATCTTTTACTTTCCTTTCTATACTTTTTAAATTCATAATCTATATATTTCTGTAAGTCTATCATTTTCTTACTTTTTAACTGCATTATTTCATCTTTTAAATATTTAATTTCTTCATCCTTTTTTCTTGTTTCATATAAACTGTCATAGTATAGTTGTTCATAATCTATATTTTTCATTTTGTATCCCTTTTTCTTTTATTTACTTTATCTAATACTTTAGCAACTATGGCCCCTGATTTCGTTAATTCTTTATCTTGTTTATATAATCCTTTTTGATTCATGATAAATAGTTCCGAATTTGATACTAATATTAAATTATCTAAATTCAAATTTTGTTTATTGCCATCTGCAAATATTAAATTATATCCTTTTGGAATTTCTCCTTTTTCTTTTTCATATAGCCATCTATGTTTTAATACCCATTTATTAGGTTGTTTGACCTTTATATATGTATATCCATCAATATCTATTCTTTCATCTCCTGTCGGTCTGGCATTTGATAAATTTCCTTTTTGAAACATTGTTTTTTTACATTTTTCATATTGTTCTGGACTCATTTTTCTTCCTTTATTCCAAGAAGTTTGTCCCTTTTTAAATTTAGTATTTAAATCATTAGTTAAATTCAATTTTCGTTTCATATTTGCAAGAGCACTTTCACTTAAATTAGTGCTAAATCTCTCATTAAATCTTTTAGTTAGTTCCTTATGTGAAATTCCTTTTACATTTTCTATAAGAAATTTTATATTTTCTTCACTATAATTATATTTCATTATTGATTATCTCCTATTTGCAATATTTCTGGCATATCTCCTTTATTTCCAAACTCATCATAATGCTTTACTGCTTTAAGAGCTAATTCGCCATTATTTATAATTGTCTGGGCAATATTTGCTATTGATTTTGCCCTTTTTCTTTCTTCTTCTAGTTCTTCACCTTTTAATTCTTCATCATTTAGCCTTTCTAATTCCTCAAATAAATGATTATTTAAATCAACTAATTTATTTTTCATTTTTTATGTTCCTTTCATTTAATTATTCTTAATTCCAAATCTGGATAAACTTTTTCAAATATTTTATGTTTTAATTTGAATACATCTGTCTGCATTCCTTTAACATCTTCTACTATTGTTTTACCGTTTTCTATGTACTTAAAATCCGCAACATATTCTATTTTTCTAAATGTTCTTCCGTTTTTCTTAAAACTATCTTGTAACAGAAATCGTGGTTGTAATTCTAAGTCTGTTATTGTTCCTGCTCTTTCTAATAGTTTTAGTTCTTTGTATCTTTGACTTTCTCTTATACTGTCAAATACATACATATCAACTTGTACTTTTTTATTTCTGTATTTGTTCACTTTTCTTTAGCTCCTTTTCTATGTGATTTTCACATCTCCAAACTCCGTTTAAAGTTTTCTAATTCAAGTCTATTACAGCCTCTACATTTTACACATTTACCGTTCTAACGGTGGATAATTATATTTCATAAGCTAGGCCTCCTATTTTCTTAATTGATAGCAAGCTTCTTTAACTTCTTTAAATATTTCTTTTGTTGTCCATTTCTTTCCACCTGTTCTTAAATGTAAAGGCAACATTTCTTCAAATCCTGTATAATCACCATAATGAGCATAATCCCATCCAATAAAACAACCTTCTATTTTTTCATTTTCAGATACATATAAACCTTCTTCAGAATAATATGTAATTCCTCCATTTACTTCTATATCATTAATTCTGTCTCTATACTCTTTTGGTATTTTTATATATGCTGTTGGATGTGTTCCTAAATTTAAAATATAATACAATAATCCTAAACAATATCCAGTTGCTAAAACTTCTATTTTTCTATCTTTACAATATTTCATTTCTTTCATAACTGCCTCCTAATCTATTCTTGGTATATGTTGATAATTTAAAGCTTCAAAACCTGCCTGTGTTCTTTCATATACTGCAACTGTTTTACCTGTGTATTCACATTTCTTTTTATCTATTGCTTTTACATATCCCATTTTTTCTAATTCTGTTAGCCTTGGTGCTGTATAATTTCTTTCTGTACTTGGTATAAAACCTAAATCAAATAATTCTACTGCTAATTCCTTTGCTGTTTTAGGCTTGTCTAATCTATTTAAGATTTGTATGTATCTTATTTTTGTTTTATCTTGTATGTCGTCTAAACTCATTTGTCGAGTTTGATATGTTATTGTATTCATTTGTTTATCACTTCCTTTAATCTATAAATTCTCCCCATTCTAAATTTTTATATAAATGTCTTCGCGGGTCTTCTGAGTAATATCTGTATGTATTCTCACTTATTTTTGTCTTTATATCTGCTATTTTTGGTGTAAACTTATTAATTTTGATTATTTGGTCTATTGCTTTTCCAAATTCTTCTGCAGATATATTTTGAAATTCCTGAAACCACATCCTAGCTTCTTCTTGTGTAAATTTTTTATTATATGCTACTTGTATTTTTCCTAATTGTCTTTTAAAATCTTCTTTATTCATTTAAAAATCCACCACCTTGCTTGTGTTTTGGGTTTTATTTTTAAATTCAATTTCATCAGTTTGTACTTTTTCTAATGTATCAATTCCTTTGTCTACATAGCTATCTAAAATAGTCATTGCATAATCCCAATTAGCATTTTTTCTTGCTGTTTTCTTTAAAGCATATTCTATGACTTCAACTGATAATTTATCTAAATAGCTTATACATTCTTTTATATTGCTTAAATTTGTGCTTCCTAATGTTTCAATAAAAAGGTCATTTATTTTTTCAACATCAGCATCATATAAAGCTGATGCATTTTCATTACCATTTTCATTTACATTATCATTATCATTTACATTATCATTTACATTAGGTTTTGGTTTGGTTTTTGTATTTTGAAAACCTATGGTTTTTTCTTTTTCAAAACCTACGGTTTCTTTTTTGGGTCTACCACCGCTTTTTTCCGTTTTCATATCTTTTTGTATTTGCTAAAATCTGTGGTTTTATTAATGTAAATATTGTTTTTGCTACTCCTGTTAATTTTGTTTCATTTCCATTTAAAGCTAATTCACATATTGCATCATATACTTTTAATCTATCTTTTTCTTTTAAGTCTTGTAATGCATCATAAAAGCTTTTATAGAATACAAAACTTTCCTTTTCTCCTGCCATTGCTTTCTCCTTTCGTACAATATGTTATGTCTGCCCTTGTTGTCTATTTTTAATCACTTAATCCTATTACTGAACCTATTGCTATTCCTAACCAAGCAATAGGAACTCCTACTTCACAAAAAATTATTCTTAATATTCCTAATGCTATTCCTAATCCATTTAGTGGATTTATTGAATTAACTATTTGTGTTATTCCTCCTGCAAGCATTAACCATATTCCAACATATATTCCTAATATAATTCCTGTAATTGCTATTAAAATCCCTATAATTTTTTTCATTTTTATTTCCTCCTAATATTTTTTATAAATAACTTTTTCCTATTAATTTTATAAATTCTTCTCTTGTATGATTTTTTTCATATTCTTTTTGACATTCTTGTTTTAATCTCAAATCTAACTCATGTCCATATTTACCATGTACTCCGTATGTTCCTCTATGCTCTAAATATGTTAGCCATACTTTGAATCCGTTTTGCTCTGATATTTTTCTTTTTCCTGAGCCAAAATATATATGATGTTCTTCTAGTCCATAAGTTTGTTCACTAACATAGCTTTCTTTTTTGATTTGTAAAATTGATTTCATTTCTTGTCCCATTCTTTCAATAAACTATTTATTTCTGCATCTGATTTTGTTTCTATATCTAACTGCTTACATTCTTGTACTATTAATTCAATTAATTTGCTCATTTCTGTCGTGTTATAAACACTAGACCCATAATATGTAATTACATTTGTAAAACCGTTCTAATTTGCTTTTCATTGTTTCTGTTACCCAGCCTAGTCCGTGGTTACTCCAAGCTTGTCTAAATCTTTCTACTGCTTCATTTTTGACTGGTATAATTTCAAAACTACCTATATTTTTTATTAAATCTCTGTATATATCTTCTTTTGGTATATGTAATTTATCTTGTAATTTTCCTAATAGTACCCAACAATAAGCATTACTATCTAGACTTCTTTTAGGTCTATATTCTTTTATTTCAAACTGTTTATCTTTTGCTTGTTCTAGTAAATAAGTTATTATTTTATTACTTGTTCCTATCATAATTACCTCTCTATATGTTGGTGCATTAAAACATACTCTGAATTTTCTCCCATATTATTCAATAGAAATTCACTTGCTTGTTGTTTACTTAAATGGCTGTCTTTTGCTCTAAATTCATATACATATTTGCAGTCTTGTTGTTTTTCTTTTATTCTTTCTTCTATCTCATCTTCATCGTAATTACCTTCAACAAGATACAAATCATAATTTTTAGCACTTATTCCCTCAACTGTTTTTGTATCTGTCATATAGATTACTTTATAATCATCAAATAGCACTCTATAGCCACATTGTGGTACATCATGATATAATTTAATTGGTATTATTTTAAATAGCCTATAATCGTATTTCGTGCCAATTTGAAGTACATCTATATTCTTTCTTTCAACTCCACATTCTAGAAGTGGTTTTAATAGCCATTCACAACAAGCAAATCTTAGAGTTGGCCTTTCTTGTGCTAATTTTTTTATTGTTTCTTTCTTAAAGTGGTCTGAATGTATATGTGTGAGAAGTACTATTTTTAATTGTTTATAATACTTCTCTAATCTTTTAAAAGTAACTCCACAATCTATTAAAATTATGTCTTTTATTATTGTTGCATTTCCTGTACTACAACTTGATATAATTTTATAGTTCATTCATTGATACCTCTTTTGTTTCTTCTGTTTGTTCTTCTATTTCTGCTTGTATTTCAATAGGCTCTTGTTGCGGAATTTCTTGTTGCATTTCTTCAGCTTCATACATTCCTGCTAGATCTTCAACAAATGTTTCTCTTAATGCTCTTACTTTTGCTACTTTTTCTACCATTGTTGCACCTTTATTATTCCAGTTAGAATTTAATTGACCTTGTCCTGTTTTTTGTGCTACTTCATTAAAGCTTACACTTGAATACGTAGGGTGTGACCAATCTTTTCTAAATACTCTAGCCCAACCACCTACAAGTTGTTCATCTCCTAACTTAAATGTTCCTTGTCTTTCTTCTACTGTTCCATCTGATTTTTGAACTATAATTCCACTTTCCATTCCATCATAATTTGGATTTAATACAGCTCTTTTAAGTATTGCATCTTTTCCTACAACTAATTGTGCTGGTACTCCTGCTTTATATTTAATTAAATAGGCTTCTCTTAAAAATGGATTTAATTTTCTAACCTTGCAAAGTTCTGTAAATAACTTAAATTCTTGATTAGTTATTTTTGCATCTGTTCCTACTATGTATTCTTGTACTATACTTGGTGTTAATTTAATTTCATTTCCATCAATATCAAATTTGACCATTAATTCATTATTTTTTTGTGCTTCATTACTCATAATCATATCCCCCATTTTCTAAAAATTGTTTTAATTCTCTTAACTTTGTTCTTGTTCCTTTTACTGTAAACTTTAATGTTAATATTTCTTCTTGTTTCTCTTCTATAGCTGGTGCATTTAATACCGTTTGTTCAATATACTTGTCTGACTCTTTTGCAGTATCTACAACAAATTCTTGAAGTTCTTTTTCCTGTTCTATTTTTTTCTTTTCTTCTTCAACAACCTTAAATCTATTTGTTACACTTGTTATTGCTTGTGATACATTTAATGTCTGTTTATATTCAACTAATATTTCTGCTTTATGTTCTTGTGTTTCAATTAGTTTTAAATCATCTGTTATTCTGTCTATTAATTCTTTCTGTTCATCATTTTCAAATCTTAAATCTTTATTTTCTTCGTGTACTGCTAAATTTTCGTTTGTTAATTCTTCATTTTTCTTTTGTAAATCTGCAATTAATATGTTTCTATCTTCTACTTTTCTTTCTGCATCTTTTAGATTTTTTCTACTTGCATTTACTAAGCTTTGTAATTCTTTTGTTTTTCTAAACATCTCTTTCAACTCCTTTCTTGTATAATTTTGTAAATTATTGTATAATCTCTCCAAATGGAGGTGATTACTTTGAAATTAGACCACGAATGTATTAGAGATTTATTATTATATTTAGAGAATAATTTAACTTATAATGGGCAATTAAATATTAATAATTTAAAAATAAAGTCTTATAGTAAAGAAACTCTAATGTATACTGCTGATAAACTTATTGAAGCCGAATATCTAAATGCTAAAATATGTTGGAATTATTCTGAACGCCGTATAATAATGGTTGAATCAATTACCTTCAAAGGGCATCAGTTTTTAGATAATATTCGTGATGACTCTGTTTGGAATGATACTAAAAATGTTTTATCAAAATTCAAATCAACTTCAATTAACTTTATTGCAGATGTTTCTTCACAAATTATCGCTAATCTAATTTCTAAACAATTAGGATTTAATTAATTTTTCTAAATAACTTAATGTAGCCTCACATTCTGCATTGGTTATTTTTTTAATTTCACTAATATTTAACTTTACTATTTCTTCACTTATTGGGCAAGGTATCATTGACAAATGTAAAATTCTTTGTATTAAATTTGGTAATTCTACCATTATCAACTTTTGTCTCTCTAATTCTTGCTTTTGTTGAAAATTGTTTTTTTCCATCTTTCCCTCCTAATATGTTGTCCCACTTAAAAACATTAAATAACTAAATACTAATGTTGCTATATATAAACTGCTATATACTACTGCTTGTCCTATTCTCATATATACTTTATTTTTATCTAATTTAAAGTTCTTCCATGTTCTTTTCATTTGTTTTCACCTACTTTCGTTCAATTCTCTAATTTTCTTAAAATTTCGCATCCTATTTTGTTAAAATCTTTATAAACTTTTTCATTTTCTTCTTTTGTTTCTGGAAAATATGTATTGTCTACTTCAATAGTTGTACTTCCTAATTTAAATTCTTTTATTGTCATTTTGTAACCACCTCTTTATATGCTTATTCACATTGCTTGTCCTCCTTTCTTTTTTGTACCTTGTCGCATTTTTATTCGTGTAACTTATTAAGTTACTTATAGTGTAAAAAAAATATTATCAATTTCTTTTGGATTTAAATTATATCTTTCCTTTATTCTAGCAATTTCGTTTCTTGTAAATTCAGCTTTTCCATTTATTTTAGCTGATAATGTGGTTTCTGACATATTTAATGCTTTTGATAATGTTATTCCTGTATCATTATTTGCGAGCATTTTTATTCTTAATGCTGTTTTATTCATACTTACACCTCTTTTCTTTTTGTAACTTTTTAAGTTACTCGTATATTATCACTAATAAAATAACTTGTCAAGTTATTTAAAATTTTTTTTATTTTTTTTAAATTATTTTAAATATTTTTTGTAAATATATTGATTTCAGTAACTTTATATGTTATTATAAAATTATAATATTATATTACAGAGGTTTTTATTATGAATATGGGAGAAAGATTAAAAGAACTAAGATTAAAAAAAGGAGCTACACAAGAAGAAGTAGGAAAAATTATAAATGTCACTAAACCTACTATTATGAAATATGAAAAAGGATTAGTTGAAAATTTAAAAAGAAGTTCAATAGAAAAACTTGCTAAATATTTTGATGTTGCTCCATCATATTTAATGTGTTTAGATGAAAATGAAATAGACTGCTTAGGAAATCCAGTAACATCTATTCCTATTTTAGGGACAGTTAAGGCTGGTTATGATTATTTAGCACAAGAAAACTGGATTGGTACTATTGATGTTGAAACTTCGCTGGTTGGTAATGGTAATGAATATTTTGCTTTAAAAGTACACGGTGACTCAATGTCCCCTGTTCTTATTGAAGATGATATTGTTATTATTAAGAAACAAAACGATTTTGAAAATGGCGATATTGTTGTAGCAATTATAAATGGTAATGAAGCAACAATAAAAAAAGGTAAAAAGAGTGATAGTAGTATTTTATTGCAACCATTAAATTCTGCTTATGAACCACTAATATTTACAAAAGAAGAAATGAAAACAATACCAGTTACAATTATTGGAATAGTTAAACAATTAAAAAGAGAATTTTAGGAGGAATTTATATGCAAGAAAAA
>OGNF01001297.1_pt1 | contig 23431 bp, 20 predicted proteins | sample 1573321 | NCBI WGS metagenome assembly OGNF01 (sample SAMEA2581911, study PRJEB24529) | metagenome | biome: Human gut stool | place: China | collected 2011
AGTGTTCATTGATGGAGGCTGGGGGGTCGATGCGCTGCTTGGCTATCAATCCCGGACACATAATGATATTGATATCTTCATCGAACAGCAGAACAAAGATTATGCAGTCAAACTACTGAAGAAATATGGATATTCTGAAAAAGTAATGGAATACACCACTCTTAATCATACTGTCTGGCAAGATGACAAAGAGAGGATTATAGACCTGCATATTTTTTCGCTCAACAATGAGGATGACTTTGTGTTTGAGGGTGCTACATATCCCAAGGACGTATTCTCCGGTAAGGGGCAGATTGGAGGTCTCGAAGTTGATTGCATCGCCCCGGAATGGCAGATCATTTTTCACTCCGGTTATGAACTGGATGACAATGACATCAAGGATGTATTGTTGCTCTGCAATAGATTCAATATCGGAGTTTCTGATGAGATTATAGAACGAATCCGTATTGCCAGTAAACGCCTTTCGATTCGCCGTTGGAGCGAGGATGATGCCGAGGCGCTATATAAGTATGCCTCTGACGGTCGTGTGAGCGAAATGGCTCTATGGCCCCGGCATACTTCGGTTGACATGAGCCGCGAGGTTATCCGCGACTTTTTTAAGCCGAATCCCTATACATTTGCGATAGTGCTGAAAGAGACAGATGAGCCGATAGGCTGCATCGGGCTTGTCCCACCCGAAGAAGAGCATTTCAAGCCATTGGCAAATGAACGTGAAGTGGGCTACTGGATTGGCTTTCCATATTGGGGCAAAGGCCTCACGACTGAGGCTCTTTCAGCATTGATAATCTTCTGCCAGGACTGTCTACACCTTGATTCTCTTCTGATAACTACCGATGCAAAAAACATCGCCTCTCAGCGTGTAGCCAAGAAGTGTGGATTCAAGTTCATTGCCGAGTATACATACAACGATGTTGACAATCACGCCTATAGATTAAGTCTCAAATGATGATCTATCAACCGAGTGAAGAATTGCGCCCGTTTGTGCGCTATTACTGGGTGCTGGAAAGCAATGAACCTTTCAGTGTCCTGACATTTCCTATCGGTTGCCCGCAAATTATCTTCCACAGGAAGTCACCTCTTTATATTCCGGAACTCGACAAAAGTCAATCGCAATTTACAATCAGCGGTCAGGTAAATTTCCCGACGCATATCCAATCAGATGGACGATTGGAAATGATTGTGGCAGTGTTCTATCCTCACACTATCGGTATGTTTATAGATACACCGCCGTCGGCATTCTACAATATGGAAATATCCGGATATGATATTGAGAACCGCCAACTCAATGAAATCGCGCAAATTATCTTCGACAGCGAAAATCACGATGACAGCATCGCCATTCTGGATAAATACCTGTTGTCAAATATAAAACCTATCTTGAATATATCCCGAATTGGCAAATCCATCAAGGCAATGTTCCACGTACCTTCAATGCCTGTCAGTTCACTTGCTGACATTGCCTGTCTGAGTAAAAGGCAGTATGAGCGAATATTCAGTGAAACGGTGGGTATGAATCCGAAGGAGTATTCTCGAGTTGTGAGGTTTCAAAAAGCATTGTGGCTGATGCAGAATGGCGAAAAGAACTATGCCGGAATAGCTTCCGCCTGCGGCTTTTCAGACCAGTCGCATTTTATCAGAGATTTTAAGGCGATGAGCGGACATACCCCTCGTTCACTCAGCGAATACTGCCTTCCATATTCGGATTTGTTTACGAACCCGACATAATGTCGCATTTCTTCTATCTAAGTAAAAGGCACCGGAGTAACTTTGCATCAAAAAAAGATGATGCAAGAAATAAATCCGAAGGATACCACTCGGGCATACGCCTTTGAAATGTGGATGAAGGCTCCGATGCCGATGGTGACGCATATAAAGACACTTGATGTCAGTCGGCTCCGCAGTATCAGCAGGAAACGAGGTCTGAAATTCAATATGCTAATGTGCTGGTGCATTGGAAAAGCCGCATCACAGGTAAAGGAGTTCTATATGCTGCCGGTAGGGAACAAACTCATCAAATATGATTCTATAGCAGTCAATACAATAGTCGCCAATTCTCAGGGGGAGGTCAGCTCTTGTGATATTCCATACTGCGAAGACCTCTATCAATTCAATGACGATTATCTTCGTCTGACACGACAAGTTGCCGAGACCTGTGAGAATCACGACATCACCGACAGCATCGTAATCGGGACTTCTGCATTGGCTCAATACGATATAGACGGTGCAGTCGGGATGTATAGCGGAATCTTCAACAATCCGTTTATAATCTGGGGACGTTACCGCAAGTCGTGGTTCAAGACCCGATTGACCATCTCGTTTCAGTTCCACCACACGCAGATGGACGGTGCTCACGCCGCACAGTTTCTTGATTTTTTACAAAAAGAAATCAATAAATTGTAGAATAGCGCCACCGAGAGAAAGCCAAATCTCTCGGTGGCGTTGGGATTTAGTAGCCTTCGGGTAGTTCCGGCTTGGCATCTTCGGGGATATGCGGGTTTGCCCGCACTTTCTTGATTGCTTCGATTTCGCCCGGTGTCAGGCGAGAGCGTTGCTCATGTGGCAGCGATTTCGGCTTTGATTCTACCTTTGGCTTTGATTGCTCCGGCTCTGCCGCTTTGGGTGGCTCCGGCGGTTCGGGAGTCCAGTCATCGACAGGTCGGAAGTAGAGGAACTGCGGGGCGTTGCGCTCCATGTTGAAGATTTTGGTCTTCATGCCGTTCCGTTCCTCTTTCTTACCGTCGAGCATACGGCGTTCAAAGTCCTGATACTCCTCGGTATCAGCCTTTCCGATGCGACTCCAGCGATAGAGCCATTCCACTCGTTTAAGGTGCTCAATCTTGTTGTCCTGATAGAAGAACGCTACACCGAATCCGATGAGAACAGCAGAATATGCTATAACCAAGATTTTGAACGCAAGTAGTTTGTTGCGCAACGTGGTCTCGTTGTCGGAACTGTTCTGCCGGGCCTCCATTCTTTTGAGAATGGCATTGTTGTCATCGACCTTATTCTCCGTATGACCGATTTCGTCTTTGACTGCCTTTTGGATTTTCTTATCAAATTCGATTTTTTCGAGAACATCCATTTGGCTGACAGTAACCGATACCGATCCGGGCGATTGGTTCTCCCCAGTCTTGCAGTTCTCGACAATCCGCGTCACGGCATTGTCAATGTCTGACTTCCGGGCGATGTCCTCGGGAATCACCACTTTGATTTCAGTTGGCTCCGCCGGAGCTTGTGGCGGTGGCGTTGCCTTCGCTTTTGTTTCGAGGGTCTCGATACGAGTGGTGTGGTTGGTTACTGTCTTTTGCAGGCCGTCAATCTGCACTCCTTGTTTTTTGACGTCTTCGTAAAGTTTTGACATATTCAGCGGCTTTGTTTGATGGTGGGTTTCTTCTTTTTCTTTCTCATGCTTCGGGCAAATTCTTCCTCCTGCGGATCATAACCGGGCCCGAGGGTGAACAGGTTGCCGACAGCTCCGACAGTTGCATCCAGCACATCCTCAACGAGAGAAGGCTTGTGCGAAGGTGCATATTCTACCGTTACTTTAGGTTTCTGAGGGATAGTGTCAGATTGCTGACATCCCTGTTTGCGGTTAAACTCAAAGAGGTTGTCGAGACGACGATAGGTGAAATCACGGTCAATCTTTGAGCCGGTCATGGTTATGTCACCGTCTGAAAATTTCACTCCGATGTGCTTGCCGGTGTTGTGATCATCATGGAATTTTACCTCAATTCCGGCACAGGCGAGGCGACGGCGGAACTCGTCCCAGGACTTACAGCCATAAATAGCCTGACTGATTTTTTCATGAAATACCGGTTTCATGTCCTCATATTTCTTTTTCAGAGGCGAGTATGTAAGTCCGTATTTGTCCTTGATTCCCTTGACAACCTTGTCGCTCCGCTTGAAATTGTTGCGCTCGTTGACTGACTTGCCCGACATATTCACACGGTTATAAACGATGTGGAAATGTGGATGCTCGGTTTCCAGATGCCGCACAACAAGGTACTGCGTGTTCCTGATGCCCATGCCGTCCATATACTCCTTGGCGAGCTGAACCATAAATTCATCAGTCAGACGAGGAGCGTCGGCGTTGTCAAAACTTATGGAAATATGCCCTGCTGGATTCTCCTTGTCAGGCATGAATCCATGTGCGGCCTCGAATGACTGCACCATTTTCTTATAGTCAAGCGTGAAAATATCGCCGCTGTCTATGATTCTCCAAGTGTCGGAAGTGTACTTGCTTTTGTCGTGGAACTCACGGACAACATAGCCGACAACATCGTGGAAAGAGCCACTGCTAAGTATTCTTGCAAACATAGTCGGTCTCTTTATTGGGTCTTAATTTTTTGAGAATGTCGAACATCGCGTCAACGACAGTTAGTAATTTATCGGCTGCTTTGCGCAGTTTTAGGCTGTTCAGCCATGTCACCGCCTGATTAAAATCAGAGCCCAAGCGCAGGATTTTCTGTGCGATTTCAGTCTCGATTTCGTTCAGACGGCTTACGATAGTGAGCCGGAACGCACCGTGCCGGATGAACTCGGAGAGTTTCACACCGGCGCATTTCGACCTCTTTTTAAGGTCGAAGTATTCGGCATCGGTCAGCTTTACAGTGACTGTACGGGTACGCCTTTCGTCGGTCGTTTTGGAGGGGCGACCACCCTTTCTATTATCAATCTTCTTCATTGAATTACAAATTTGGATTATTGTGATTGGGAAAGCAAAGAGCGGCTATGGCTGCGACGTTACGGGGGTGCGTTTTCGGAGAAAAAGTAATCCCGAAACATATCCTTGCTTTCCCAATTCACTACGTTCATTGGGAAACTGCTCCACGGCTTCGCCGGGCGCAGTGGCTCCCATTTTTATCTCAGAGTTTCATCCACTCTTTTACCTTCGGCAACACCTCGCGGAGGTGGGCTGCGATAATGGAATTGAGGTAGCTGGTAGCGTTTGACTTGCGGTCACCGACACGACGCACTATCACGTCCAGCTGCTCCCACTGCTCGTCCTCGATAGCCACGTTGTGCTTCTTCTCGAACTTGTGGGGCAAGAGGTATTCCGACTTGAAGCTGTCGAGTTCCTCCCTGCGCTGTTTTGCGCTGATGCGTGTCGGTCTGGATTCATCCACTTCACTGACTGCATCGGGTTCACTGACTGCAATAGCATTATCGGGTTTGGCTGCCGGTGCGTCAGCATCGAGCGAAGCCTTGGCATTGACTGCATCGGATGACGCGGGAATGTCCACCGCACTCGGTTCATTGGTGGCATCAGCGACATTCGCATCATCGGACACTTTGGTTGTATCCGTTTCTGCTTCTGTACCGGGTTTGTCTGATACTGTCGGCTCAACGGTTGTTCTGATAATGCTCTGTTCAAAGAGAGCATCAATGTCAACGTCTTCATTGGGTACCACGGGCGTATTGACAGCATCGAGTTCACTCTTGAACAGTCCGGGCTGATTGTTGTCAGCAACTTGATTGCTCTTGTTGACGGCGTTGTCTGATTTCACTTTGGGTTTGCTTTTTGGCTTTGAAGTCATTTTATCGGTTGCAACCGCCAACTGGGTTGACTCGGTTGCGGGGTTGGTGGGGTTGTCTTGTTTTTTCATCACACGAATTGTTTGGGGTTTGACTTTACGCCGGATTCATCCGACAAATGGGTGTTCTCTGTTGACAGATGAACTGAGCCAAGCGTGTCAACACCGATAGCTCGGTTTACATCACGGCTCGAAGGTATCGGCATACCGCACTGATGTCGGCACACCGGATTAGCTGATAATTCTGAATACACGGTAATTCGGGATTGTGACCGCCGAGAGAAAAAACCTGGCGACCGGGTGAGACGTTGAATTTGATAAACTGATGAATTGAAATGGTACCAACATCTATATCAGTGTGTTACTCTTTCATTATTGTTTCATCACTATTTCTGGGCAGTGAAAAGAAAATTACAGCGAGGAAAAGAGAAATTGCGTTTTCTCTCGGTGCCACACTCTTATTCTTTTTGCATTGCCTTTCATCCTTTGATGAAATATTGATGAATAACCGATGAAAAGAAAAAGCACTGAGAAACAATATGGTATCTCTCTTTTCATCAGTTCATCAAATTTCAACGAGAAAAAATTATAAACTCTCTAACATCTGCCGGGTGACAGTGTAGTAGCGTCCGCAACGGCGCGTCTCGACATATGATTCCTCATCACGAAACATACCGACGGTGTAGGTGGTATAGCAGAAAGAATTGGAGGCCGGCTTGAGCTTCCAGCAATCCTGTACCACCTTTCGGAGTTGTCCCCGGTCTGCCTTGACCTGACGATAACTGAAAAGACTGAGGATGTCGTTGAAGCAGAAATCAACTTCGTCGATTTTGCGCGAGTCCATTATCTCGGACAGCAGCTCTGCAAGCTCCAGCTCCACACGGTTGCGGTTGGCACGGATGATTTTCTGTAAAGCATCGGTGTCAATCATCGCAGGGTCGAACCACATTCGGCTTTCCTCGGCGGTTGACAGCTGCCGATAGGTCAAGGCGTGGAGAAATGCCGGTATCTCGTAGCGGATTTTCTCCAGAAATGTAGTGTCGTCGGTGGTGAGCTTCGGAATCTTCCGTACCCAGTAGCGGATCTCGCCGGGGTCGATGACTACGGGGAGATACTCGTTATTGGAACACAACACTAACTTGGCGAAGAAACTCACCTCCTCGCGGTCGCGTCCTTTGGCTTCCATCTTGTAGTTGCGGGTGGTGCTGAGATTCTTCAGACGCTTGGAATCCTCGCGCTTGTTAAGGAGCACCTCGTCAACTACGATTACGAGCTTACCGTTCCAGTCGTCGTTGAACTGACTGCGGACTGTTCGTGCCAGTGAGAGCAGAGTGTCAAGCTCGCTTGACCTATGCCGAACGCAGCCGTTAGGCAAGTTCTCGTTGGTGTTGAACGTGACATTCGCCTCAAAGAGCAGTTTGAGGAAATTGAGGAAGGTAGATTTGCCAGTGTTGCGCTCCTCCGATACCAACAGCAGAATCGGAAGTTTCTGCAACGGCATGGTGTAGAGGATTTGCAGATAGTCGAGGCCGGGTCGTATTGTTCGCCGAAGATATGGCGCACGAGGGATTGACAGAGTAATAGTCAGTCTTGCACCGAAACAGGAACACATCAATCTCCTTTACCTCGTTACCTTCGGCAACGTTGACGGTGTCTGGGCGAAGGACATAGAGTAAACGTATCTGCTCAAATTCCTCAGCAAGAAGCGTGCGCACAGCCGTAGGCGTATTGCTCGCCTTGACAAACTGAGCTTTAGGAATCAGTCTGTCAACGATAGTAGTTGCCGGGAATTGGAGCGGATTGTTCATTATTTTTCTTTTGTGCTGGTTGAACTTGATTGACAACAACTGTGTCATTAGTTATAATTTCAATAGGCTCTGAAATGTGGTTAGCCTTAATCGCAGTTTCAATTCTTTCAAGGTCGAGCCTATCTATTGTTGTGGGCTTATTATCCGTTGCAAGAGTGTAAATCAATGCACCGAGGGCAGCTATAGCTGAGATTCCGCTTAAAAATGCTGCCCATATGGCAGTATTGAATTGTTTTTTATATTGACGTTGGTCTAATGTTTGGAAATTATGATTGACATAGTCCACGGCTAAAGGAAGGGGATAAATTATGCCTAACCCGTATCTTTCCAAATCATTAGCAAAATCAAGATTTATCTCATGTCTATCAACCTGCAATAAAGTATAGATACCTGGAGACACTTCCTCAAAAGGCGGCGTATCACCTTTAATAAAGTCTGAAGTGTCAATAGGATGTTCATTTATAGGAATGAACTCATTTTTGTTTTCATCATATTTATACTTATTGCGGTCAAAAAGCAAACTATATTCTCGTTCATGTTTTTTAGTAATTGTCTGAATAGCAATAAATCCAAAGGATTCTAATTCTTTGAAAAAATATATAAAGTCAGCAACTTTGAAATATAATTTACTATATTCTTCTATTTTTGAGCTATCCTCAGTATGGCGATTATAAATTGAAATAGATGGTGCTTTTCCGACGGTCCATTTTAGCGCAAAAAAATCGAATTGTTTTCTTAGTATTTTTGCAGCTTGTAAATGTTGGATAGCATCGATGCCTCTTGATTTGGCCTCGACCAATTCCTTTATGATATTATTTTCAGACTCTGAAAAAAGTCTCATATCATTTTACAATTAAAAAGGTTATTAACTCAAAATCATCAAGCCCCGCAATTTCATTGCGGAGGAATGAGGACTCGCCATCGGAAAACAGCGATGCAATATCGCTTTCCTCCTTGACGGAAACGATACTCTCGATAGCGAGATGCAGAAGTTCGGTGTAAGCCGACATATCGCGTCCGTCATCGGTTTCCGCATTTAACCGGCGGCAAAGTTCCACAATAGGCTCTGTCTTACCTTTGCAAGCCAATCGGAGGTTGTCAAGCAATCGCTTCGGGGCGAGGTGGTCTACAATCACTTCTCCGTCGGATGATATGTAAACCATATAGAACGGATGAAGCTGATTGGTCTTGCCGATGTTGACCTCTTGGCGACGATTTTTCAGTATGAAAATAACTCCCTGTGGAAGTTCCTCGGAAGCGGCAACAACGGCACTCATACCGTTAGGAGTCCGCTCGATTTCGGGATGTTCCTTAATGTAAGCCAATAAGTCAAGGCGGAACTCGTTCAAGCCCAAATCCATAATGTTTATTCCTGTATCCATATCCTCAATATCGACAACTTCGGTCTGCAACTTTTTGAGTTGCTGACGGCGATATTCGAGGTCGCCTTTTTCTTCAGGCGATAGGAGGTTTCCGTCGCCTGTCGAAGTAAGAACAGTTGCTTTCATTCGACTTTCAACTCGTCCTTTGAGCTTGATGTATTCGTCAAGGTCAACATTGGGCCAATAGTTGACAAGTTGGATTTCGGAGTTTTGCGAGCCGATACGGTCGATACGTCCGAATCGCTGAATTATGCGTACCGGGTTCCAGTGAATATCATAGTTGACGAGGTAGTCGCAATCCTGAAGGTTCTGACCTTCGGAAATGCAATCGGTGGCTATAAGAACATCAATAGTATCAGTGCAATCGGGATAAAGAACATCGCGGTCTTTCGAGCGCGGAGAGAAGAAAGTAAGTACGTTATTGAAGCTGACATCACGGCGAGAAAGTGACCACCGCCCATCGGTATTTCCTGTAACGAGAGCCACGTTTAGACCATATTCTTCTTTGATGCGTGGAGCGAGTTCACGATAAAGATATTCGGCGGTGTCGGCAAAAGCAGTGAAGATCAGGGCTTTCTTATTGCCGGGATTTATGGGATTGCTGAATTTTTCGGAGAGGTCGGTATAGAGTTGTTGCAGTTTGCTGTCGTGAACCGGAGTTATAGGCTCAAGCATAGCAAGAAGCAATGATAACTTTTCGTGGTCTTCTTTCAGACAGCGTCGCCACGAGACATAATCCATATCGGCAATGTCGATGCGCGATTTACGACCAACAAAGGGGTCGTTCTCCGAGTCCTCGTTGTCGAAATCATCGCTGAACTCTGTAACGTCAATAAGCCCTGAGCCGGAATTGCGGTCGAAGTTATCAATGGCGGCAATGGAGTTGGCGATAAAGCTGTTAATTCGTTCAAGCGTGAGTCGGAAAGAATTAACCGAACTTTCAAGGCGTTTGAGCATATTTATCGCCATCAGTTTACGCAAGCCTTTTTCGCGTCCGTCAACTGAAATTTTACCATAGCCCTCGAATTTGAGCGCATATTTATCTTTTGCACTCGGTTGTATGAACAGTGATGGTGTATAAATAGCGAGGTTCAAGTCGTCGAGCAGTTGAGCAATCTCCTTAAAAGTTACTGTCTTGTTCTTGTCAAGGTCGGTAAGCGGAGGACGCCGTGAAATCGGCGGCAATCTATTGGGGAAAGTGCCTATATCCGTTGTGTCGTAATATTTAACGATGTGTTTGCGACTTCGTGCGATTGTTACTGCGTCAAGAACTTTGAAGAAGTCGAAACTCAAATCGGAAAGCAGCCGCTCGGTAGTGCGTTCCTCCTGGTCGAGTTTAGCCCACTTGTTGTAAACAGCCTGAGCCATACGGAAAATATCTTCAATGGTATTGTCGGTGTCGAGCAGTCCATTGATATTTTCACTCTCTCCCTCGTATGCTAATGACAGCTGATTTTTGAGGTCGTTGAAGCGATTGTTTACCGGCGTAGCCGAAAGCATAAGCACTTTGGTTTTCACTCCCGGCTTGATGACGCGGTTCATAAGACGGAGGAAGCGGTTCTCGCGTTCTTCGCCTGTATCTTCGTTAGTAGAGATTTTACCACCATTGCGGAAATTATGGCTTTCGTCAATAACGACAAGGTCATAATTGCCCCAGTTTATATAATCGAGGTCGAGACCTCCGGCACTCTTGCCCCGGTCGCGCGAGAGGTCAGAGTGGAAAAGTATATCATACCGTAAACGGTCAGCGGCAATAGGATTATTCCGATAGTTGGCGCGGAAAGTAACCCAGTTCTCATAAAGTTTCTTCGGACATAAGACGAGAACGGACTTGTTGCGGTTCTCGTAATACTTAATGACCGAAAGAGCGGTGAAAGTCTTGCCGAGACCTACGGAGTCGGCAAGTATGCAGCCATTATATTTTTCAAGTTTGTTTATGATTGCCAGAGCTGCATCGCGCTGGAAGTTGTAGAGTTTTCCCCATATCTGCGAGTTGCGGAAGCCGGTGGCTTCGTTTGGCAACTCGTCCTCCGATATGTCTTCAAGGAATTCGTTGAAGATATTATATAGAGATACGAAATAGATAAACTCGGGGGCATTTTCTCTATATGCTGTTGTAATGTTGTCAAGAACCTGTTCAGTAACGTCTTGTAGTTTGCTATCATCGAGCCATACCTCGTTGAATAGATTAAGATAAAATTGAGATAATGGTGCATCAGTACGCTGAACAAACTGATAGGCATTATTGCCACGCTCACATCCAAGGTCTACGGTAGTGAATCCGGTAATAGGCATATAATTTGTTTCATCGACATTGATGAAACCCATCATGTTCTCGCTGGTACAATTTGATTTGAAACAAGCCTTTTGCCTTATCCAGTCTGCACATTCTCTTGCAACTGCCTTTAAGGATAGTTCATTGCGAAGCTTTATCTCAAATTCAGATCCGAATAAATTTCGTTCACGATTTAACCGGGGTATATAAAACTCCCTGCGCTGTTTTTCAGCCTTTTCTGTAACGAATGAAGGGGAAGTAAAGATAAATCGCAGCTCGGCAATTTCATTTAATTGCTCGCGAAGCTCTTGAAATGCGTATATTGAAAAACTGGCGGCAGCAATAGATATACGACTACCGGATTTGATTGTTGTCATCAAATCGTCTCTCAAGGTACTCGTTATGTTATCAATGAGTTTCAATTGCACTCCTGGGTCATTCGCTTCACAGCCATTGACTCCAAATGGCAATACTTTGATTTTGTATAAGAGAAAAGCGGGAGCCATTCCGTGCTCATTCCGCCAATCGAGGTCTTCGGAACCATTGCAGTGGAACGAGCAATGGTAGAATGACCCCGCGAAGTATGAATATGTAGAAATTCCCTACACACAATATCTCTATGCGTGTAAGGCATACATAAACTACCCAAGGGACATCTACTATTGCTTCATCCTTGACTGCTAATTCAAAATTTCCGAAGTTTCGATTGGCCAAGAAATAAAGCGCAGTAAACGCCTTTCGTATGTAACGAACCACCCAACACCCGGTGTGAATCCTCCTCTGAGGCACCACGCATCACGGGGTTCTATATGCAAAATTAACGATTTTTTCTGACATGCCAATCGGTTAAGGCGAGAAATGTTCTCAAAAACGCGTCAAAAAAACGCGTCAAAAATGCGAAGCCTAAATGATATTGAATATAATGTAAAGAATTGATTCTTCTATCTGATATTCCATGAGATGTCAACTAAGCGACACAAAGCAAGTCTTAAGATAACGCATCTTTGTGCCATTGGTCATCAAACTGCTTGGCGAGGGCGACGATTTCGCGGTTGGTCTTTACGAGTTCGATTGTCTGGCGCTCCAGTTTGGCGAGGACGGCCATGGCCTTCTTTTCGGTGAAGTTCTCTCGGAGGGTTTTCAACAGCAGGTCGTAGTCTATGGCGATGGTGCGGTAGTGGGCATTTAGGGATGACATCTTGTCGATGAAGATGCGGGTGTTCTCGTCTACGACAAACACCTTGAAGGGCTTGCCGAAGACGCGCATCTTGATGAATGCTGACAAGGAGGCGATGCCGGATTTCTCCTGCATCGTCAGCAGTTGGGCCTGTTCGGTGTCTGTGAAGTTCACGGAACAGCGGAAGGCAGTGGAGCTGATTTTGGGCGGTCTGCCTCCTGAGTTTAATTTCTGATTCATTATTACGGGATTTTAGTGGATAATATGTGAAGTGCGTTTCTGCACCGCAGGTTCTTTTGGCGATTACGACTTTGGAGTAATCGCAATCTGCCATAGCAAGGGTTTTGTGCTGCAAATCAGGTTTCATGCAGCATAAAACATACCTTGCTATGATCATGTGAGCATTATCTTGTGATACTGTGGGGTGTGCAATCTTAGCCATACTGGAAATATGGGCAATTAGTACACCATCAGTACACCGGAATGTCTATTCACATGCTGCCTGATTCGATATGATAACATCTGCACCCCGGACAATAGTTTTTGAACGAAAATAAAGTTGGGAAATGTTGAGAAACATATCGGAAATATTGAGAAACGGCTGATTTTCAATAATCTTTTTACATACACTCATCGTTACACTTGCACAAAGGCTCATTTGATGAGACCTATGGATGAACAGACATTCATATATGCAATAAAATGAAGGAATGGATATTCAATTATACATTCATTTATCCATCCATGTATGTGCTCAAATGTCTTGACATTTACTCAAATGAATGAGTGAGCATACATTCATTCCTTCATTCAAGTGTTGGAATACATCTACATTCATGTGTATGAACATGTGTATAGCCATGTGTATGAACATGTGTATGAACGTGTGTATGACTATGTGTATGACTGTGTGTATGAATGAATGTGTGCATGGCTGATCATTCGGAGTCATTGATGTCCTCCAGCCCAACGGCATCGCGCTATTACGCTTGGAGATGAGTTGACCCGGACACGGCTATCAAGTCGGGCAACGAACAATGGTGAATGTCACCGTCCAGATTTATTCATCCATTAACCCCAGATTTATTATGGACTACATTATGATTGAGCGCACCGTATATGACGCTATGGTCGTCGCTCTTAAAGAATGTCGCCAGATGCTTACAACGGCATTATGTCGGCTTTCACACAATAGGCGTCAGGAATGGATTGACAACAATTCGACACAAAGCATACTCCGGCGTTCGCAACGCTCAATGGCTGCGCTGCGTGCTGACGGTAAAATCGGATACACTCTGATTGAGGGCAAGGTTTACTATCCTGCCGATGAGATTGGCAGAATTCTGAATGAAAATTATAAGAAATATGGCTGAGAATATACCAATGCAGACAAAAGAGGAGCGTAAGGAGATTTTCACTATGCTCAGTGAAATCAATTCCGTAGCTAACGAGCTTGCCGAGAGATCCAGACCGATGTTTGAGGGCGTAAGATTCCTTTCCGACTCCGAATTATCCCGCCGTCTGTCGGTCAGTAAATCCACCCTCGCCAACTACCGGCTGAAAGGCTTGTTCGGCTACTACTCCCTCGAAGGCAAAATCCTCTACTCCGAGCACGAAATCGAAGCCTACCTCCGGCAGAACTATCATCCGCCGTATAAGTGAACTATGTCAAAGCCCTCGGTAATCCATCGCGATTATCGAGGGCTGATATTTTCGGGCTATATGGATGATTTTGCGGTGATGTGCTGAATATTTTTGAGGAAATTTACTGATGAAATTTGCGATATGGGGGTCATCTAAAAATCTCCTAATCCCGCAGACAGCCTATCGGGATTATTTTCACTCCGTCTTCGCGGGTATATGCCATTTCTCCACCGGTGAGGACAATCAGTAAATCCGGTTCTCGAAGTTTCATCTGCTTTTCAGCTTTATTCTTTTCAGAGACAAGACGCTTTATTTCAAGGAGGTGTTTTGCGCCTTCTTCTATCTCCCGGCTTCCGAGTTTACATTCTATCAACGCATATCGTCCGTCATCAAGGTGCAATACAGCGTCAGCCTCAAGACCAAAACGGTCATGGTAATACGATAGGCGACCACCTATGGCTTGTGAATAGACCCGAAGGTCGCGAAAACACAGGCACTCAAAGATGAACCCGAATGTGTTGAGGTCAAGTTCGAGACTTTCCGGCGATGCACCCAGAGATGCCACGGCAATAGATGGATCCACAAAACAGCGTTTCTTCCCCGTGCGAATTACTGTCTTTGAACGTATGGCCGGTGACCATGCCTCAATGTCATCAATGACAAACAGTTTCTCCAACGCACCGACGTAGTCATCGAAAGTCGGCATTGATGTGCTTTCCATTTCCTCGGACACATCGGCAAGCATTGAAGTTTTCTTTGCCAATGTGCAGATATTTCTCGCGTAAGAGCGAAGTATCAATCTCGCCAAAGCCGGATTACGCCGGGTCTTGTCCACCCTTGATATATCCTCATTGCAGATAACTTCAACGTAATCTTTTGCAATCAGCAATTTTGCCTCACGGCTCATGACATCGAGAGAGGCTGGCCACCCTCCACGGCACGCGGCAAAAATCAGTTGCTCGATGGGGAGTTGCGACATCTCGCCGTCAATGTCGTAATCCGGTTCATCAAAAAGTCGGCGCAACGAGATTGAACCATTTGATTCGAGCGATTCAAAGAGGCTCATAGGATACATTGCCATCTTGGTAATGCGTCCGGTGCCAGTGTGCATTATTTCATCGTCATCTATTACAGTCGATCCTGTAAGGATAAACTGACCTTTCGCCCTTCGCTCATCAACGGCATGACGCACAGCATCCCATATTACCGGAGCCACCTGCCACTCATCAATCAGTCGTGGAGTGTCTCCTTTGAGCAGTAATGATGGCTTCGTCCTTGCGGTGGCAAGATACCCCTCCCTTCGGTCCGGATCCTGCATCTTGATGACACTTGCGGCACGGCGTTCAGCCGTCGTTGTCTTGCCACACCACTTAGGCCCGGCAATCTGCACCGCACCGAATGCCTCAAGCCTCAAATCAAGAGTCTTGTCAGCAATTCTTTTCAGATAGTTTATCTCCTTCATAATTGTCTGCAAAATTAGTGATTAAATTTTATCCCACAAAATAATTTTGTGTTTTTGATGCCTAATACTTTTTGTTTTTGATGTTCATCACTTTGTTAAATTGAGTTAAGCTATTTGCGCTTCTTGTCAGTATGAGAATAAATCATTACCTTTGCACCATCAGAGAGGACTTTGAGAATCTGGCTAATGGGTCATGCGCAAGAATCCCTGTGCAAAATGCCCATAATGACACAAGATATCAGTGGAGCAAACGATATTATCTGCCGCATTATAGCGTGTATCTTATTGATAATCACGCGACTGTAAAATAGCAAACAATGCTGGTGGCACCACTTGCAAAATTGCCAAGTAATTGAATTTCAATTACTTGGCAATTTTTGTCCCGAACTCGCGTGAGTATGCGCTAAATGCGGCTTTCGATATCATAATACGAACGAAGGTGTCATTTTTCCGCTCGGCGATACACGCACCGAGCATTTCTGCCTTATGACGAAAGAATATTATGGAAATGGCATTTCAGGTTCGCTGGCCAGCCCTGACTTTGACAGAGAAAGAATGAGAGAGATTGACCCCAAAGAGACAACCCGCGCCTTCGCATTCGAGGCGTGGATTAACGCGCCGATGCCGATGGTGACATTGTTTAAGACGCTTGACGTCACACGGTTGCGAAAGGTAAGCTCCCGCAAGGGAATGAGATTCAATATGCTGATGTGCTGGTGCATAGGTCGCGCCGCAAGCAAGGTCAAGGAGTTCTACGTGTTGCCTGTTAATGGCCGGTTGATTCAATATGACACTCTTGCTGTCAATACTATAGTGATGAACCGGGATGGCGGGGTGAGCTCGTGCGATGTGCCGTTTTCAAACGACTTGGCAACGTTCAGCGACGAATACCTCCGGCTTACCAGGCATGTCGCGGAATCGTGCGAAAACCACGACATGACCGACAGCATGGTGATAGGCACCTCGGCATTGGCTCAATATGATATTGACGGCGCGGTCGGTATGTACAGCGGCATCTATAACAATCCGTTCCTGATATGGGGCCGCTATCGCAAGTATTGGTTCAAGACAAAGCTGACTGTCTCCTTCCAGTTCCATCACACTCAGATGGACGGCGCCCATGCAGCCCGTTTCCTCGACGGGCTGCAAAAAGAAATTCGCAATATCAAGCTACGATGATAATCCACCGGGGGAATCGCTGTTTCTCTCGGTGGAATCGCGGGTGTCAGTGTGATTTTTCGTGCCTTCGCGGCGTTTTCCGGCTTTCCGGACCGGACGGTGCGGGACGCATCGTGAATCACACGGAGACTTCGGCGCGGATTGCGGGCCAGGGGTCGTAGCCTTCGAGGCGGAAGTCTTCGTAGCGGAAGGCGAAGAGGTCGCTCACGGCGGGGTTGAGGAGCATGCGGGGCAGGGGGCGCGGGGTGCGCGACAGCAGCAGGAGCGCCTGCTCGACGTGGTTGCGATACAGGTGCAGGTCGCCGAAGGTGTGCACGAACTCGCCGGGCCGCAGGCCCGTCACTTGCGCCATCATCATGCACAGCAGGGCGTAGGAGGCGATGTTGAAGGGGACGCCCAGGAAGCTGTCGGCCGAGCGTTGGTAGAGCTGCAGGCTCAGGCGGCCGTCGCTGACGTAGAACTGGAACAGGGCGTGGCATGGGGGCAGGTTCATGCGGTCGATCTCGCCGGCGTTCCAGGCCGAGACGATGATGCGGCGCGACTCGGGGTGGTTGCGGATGAGGTCGAGGGCCTGGGAGACCTGGTCGAGGTGGCCGCCGTCGGGGGTGGGCCAGGAGCGCCACTGGTAGCCGTAGATGTGGCCGAGGTCGCCGTCGGGGCCGGCCCATTCGTTCCAGATGCGCACGCCGTGCTCCTGCAGGTAGCGCACGTTGGTGTCGCCGGCCAGGAACCACAGCAGCTCGTGGATGATGCTCCGCAGGTGCACTCTCTTGGTGGTGAGCAGGGGGAAGCCCCGGCTGAGGTCGTAGCGGTTCTGGTAGCCGAACACGGAGATTGTGCCGGTGCCAGTGCGGTCCTCGCGCACGGTGCCGTGGTCGAGGATGTGGCGGAGCATTTCCTGGTATTGGAGCATTATTCTGGTTTTTTGGCGGTGTAGATGGCGATGGCCGACGGCGGCAGGACTTTGTATGCGGCGTCGGCGAACCCGGCGTGTCGCATGATGGCTGTCATGTCGTGGCGCTGCGGGCAGGCGGCCACGGAGCGGGGGAGGTATGAGTAGGCGGATCGGTCGCCGCTGAGGACGCGGCCCATCAGTGGCACGAGGGTGCGTGTGTAGAGGCGGTAGCCGAGGCGCATGGGGAGGTTTTTGGGCTCGCAGAGCTCTATGACGCAGAGGCGGCCGCCGGGGCGTAGCACGCGTAGCATCTCGCGGTATCCTTTTTCGAGGTCGGCGAAGTTGCGGACGCCGTAGGCGACGGTGACGGCCTCGAAGGTGCCGTCGGCGAAGGGGAGGGCCAGGCAGTCGGCCTGCCTGAAGTCCATGCCCTGGAGCTGTAGGCGGGCTACCTTGCCGCGGGCGACGTCCATCATGCCCTGGCTGAGGTCGATGCCCGTGACGAAGGCGCGTGGGAAGAGGCGGCGGAGGTGTATGGCGACGTCGCCGGTGCCGGTGGCGACGTCGAGGAGGCTGCCGTCGGTGTCGCCCACGGCCCTTCGCAGCTCGTTTAGGGCGCGGGTGCGCCACCGCACGTGCATGCCCAGGGTCATGAGCGAGTTCATGCGGTCGTAGGCCGAGGCGATGTGGTCGAACATCGCCTCGACCTGCGGGGCCTTCGCTCCTGCCTTGTAGGGATTGAGCTTTTCTACTCCCGGCACGGCTATTTCTGCTCCAGGTAGTCGGTGAGGTTCTTCTCTATCCTGGCGGCTGCGTCGTCCTGGTCGGGTGCGGGGACGAATTCCAGGCCGGTGACGTGCTCGTACAACTCGATGTATCGGTCGGCCACGGAGCGGCAGTACTCGGGTGTCATCTCGGGCACCTGCTGGCCGGGCTTGCCACAGAAGCCGTGGTCGAGCAGCCACTGGCGCACGAACTCCTTGCTGAGCTGTCGCTGGGGCTCTCCTTTCTCCAGGCGCTCCTGGTAGCCGTCGGCGTAGAAGTAGCGGCTGGAGTCGGGGGTGTGGATCTCGTCGATGAGTATGAGGCGGCCGTCGACGAGGCCGAACTCGTACTTGGTGTCGACGAGGATGAGTCCGCGCCTGGTTGCCATCTCCTGTCCGCGGGCGAAGAGAGCCAGGGCCACCTGCTCGATCTGCTTCCAGAGCTCGGCGGTGGCGAGGCCGGTGCGGATGATCTCGTCGGCGGAGATGTTGAGGTCGTGACCCTCGTCGGCCTTGGTGGTGGGGGTTATGATGGGGTGGGGGAGCTGCTGGTTCTCGCGCAGGCCTTCGGGCAGTGGCACGCCGCAGATGGAGCGTGCTCCGGCGGCGTACTCGCGCCAGGCGGATCCGGCCAGGTAGCCGCGCACTATGACTTCGAGCTTGAGGGGCCGGGCGAGCAGGCCGACGGTGGCCATGGGGTCGGGCACGGCCTGCTTCCAGTTGGGGATGATGTCGGCTGTGGCGTCGAGGAAGTAGGCGGCGATCTGGTTGAGGACCTGTCCCTTGCAGGGGATGCCCCGGGGCAGGATGACGTCGAAGGCGGAGATGCGGTCGGTGGCGACCATGACGATGCGGCCGTCGGAGAGGGTGTAGGCGTCGCGCACCTTGCCGTGGTACTCGGACACCTGGCCGGGCAGGCGGAATGCTGTTTCTGTCAGTGGCATTGTTATATGTATTTTTCGCCGAAGCGGAGGCCCACTTCGTTGACTATCTGTTTCACTTTCTGCTCCTGGTCGATGGGATAGATGAGCAGGGCGTTGCCGTTGTCGGCCACGATGTAGCCGTCGAGTCCGGCGGCGACGACGATCTTGTCGCCGGCGATGGCGAAGACGCTGTTGGCGCAGTCCTGCGTCAGGACCTTGCAGTTCTGGGTGACGTTGCCCTCGCGGGTGCGGGGGCTCATCTCGTGCAGGGAGCGCCAGGTGCCCAGGTCGCTCCAGCCCAGGTCCACGGTCTGGACGTAGACGTTGTCGGCCTTCTCCATGATGGCGTAGTCGATGGAGTTGGAGGGCGCGCTGGGGTATGCGTGGCCGATGAAGTTCATCTCGCCGGGAGTGCCGTATACGCCGTCGCCCTCGGAGAAGACGGCGCCGGTCTCGGGGTCGTGCTCGGCGAAGGCGCGGAGGATGGCGTCGGCGCGCCACAGGAAGATGCCGGCGTTCCAGTAGAACTCGCCGCTGCGGAGGAAGAACTCGGCCATCTGCAGGTCGGGCTTCTCGGTGAAGGATTTAACTTTGAGGATGCCGGGCCAGTCTTCGACGGGCTTGCCCTGCTGTATGTATCCGTATCCGGTGTTGGGTCCTGTGGGCCTGATGCCGAGGGTGAGCAGGGCGCCGGTGTCGCGCACGAAGTCGACGCCCCTGGCTATGGCCTCCTCGAAAGCCTGCTGGCGGAGGATGAGGTGGTCGCTGGGCATGGTGACGATGGCGGCCTTGGGGTCGCGGGCGGCGATGTGGTGCGCGGCCCAGCAGATGCAGGGGGCGGTGTTGCGGCGGGCCGGCTCGGAGAGGATGTTGGCCGCCGGTATCATGGGGAGCTGCTCGGCCGCCACGGGGGCGTAGGCGGCGTTGGTCATGAGCAGGACGTGGTCGGCGTCCACGAGTTCCAGGGCGCGGTCCACGGTGGTCTGGAGCAGCGACCGGCCCGTGCCGAAGAAGTCGATGAACTGCTTGGGGCGGTCCTGGCGCGAGAAGGGCCAGAAGCGGCTGCCCACGCCGCCGCACATGATCACGCAGTATGTGTTTTCGAGTCTTTTTTCCATGGGTGGATAATGAATCGGTCTATGTCAGGCCAAGGCCTCCTCCTTGAAGCGGTGCTTGACGCCCTCGACGACGTTGAGGATGTAGTCGCCGAGCTTCTCGGCCTCGCTGATGAGGTCCATGAAGAAGATGCCTTCCTGGTAGTTGTACTTATGGTCGTTGATGTTGGAGATGTTGTCGTCGCGCAGGCGGTTGCGGTAGTTGTTGATCTCGCGTTCGCGGTTGTATGCCTCTATGACGCGTGCCTCGTCGGGGGCGTCCATCTCGCGCAGCAGCGCGAGCATGTTGTCCATGGCGGCGTCGACGATGCGGAACATCCCGGCGATCTGTGCCTGGATCCACTGGTCGAAGTTCACCTTGGCCTGGTTCTTGCGGCGCAGGGTCTTGGAGACGTTGAGGCAGGAGTCGGCGATGCTCTCTATCTCTGAGATGATGCGGAGCATGGCGGCCGTCTCCTTCTTGCCCTCGGGCGAGAGCCGGCCCTCGGCCACCTTGTTGAGGAACATGCCGATCTCGAGTTCCATGTGGTCCGAGATCTCTTCGTACTTCTCTATGCGGTTGACGTTGTCGAGGTATTCCTGTGAGTCGGGGTCGGAGCCCACGAGGGTCTCGGCCATGCCTATCATGCGCTGCACACGCTCGCCGTACACCACGATCTCCTTCTGGGCCTGGGCCAGGTTGAGCTCGGAGGTGCCGAGCAGGCCGCGCCCGATGTACTTGAGGGTGAACTCCTCCTCGGTGTCGCGGTGGCGGGCCGGCATGAGCCAGCACACTGCCTTGACGTAGAGCCGGGTGAACCATATCATCACCAATAGGTTGGCGGCGTTGAAGACGGTGGGGAACATGGCCAGTCCGAAGGCCACGGTCTTCTGGTCGAACGAGATCTCGCGGCCGGCCTCGTCCAGCAGGGTCTTCCCGGACATTGCCAGCTCCTGCGCCCGGTCGATGTCGCAGGGGTCGAGGCCCATGCAGGCGTCGGTGATGTCGCCCACCAGGTGCACGAAGGGGTAGAAGACCAGCAGCACTATGATGGAGCCGACGACGTTGAACAGCACGTGCCCCATGGCCGTGCGCCGCGCCGCCAGGTTGCCGCTCAGCGACGCCAGGATGGGCGTGATGGTGGTGCCGATGTTGCCGCCCAGGATGACGGCGCACCCAAGGGTGAACGAGATCCACCCCTGCGAGCACATGATCAGCGTGATGGCGAACGTGGCCGCCGACGACTGCACCACCATCGTCAGTATGATGCCCACGGAGAAGAATGTCAGCACCGAGACGATGCCCATCTGCGTGTAGTCCTGCAGGAAGGCCAGCATCTGCGGGTTCTCCTCCAGGTTCGGCACGTAGGTGCTGATCAGGTCCAGGCCCATGAACAGGAAGCAGAAGCCGACGATGAACTCGCCCAGCGACTTGTAGCCCCCCTTCTTCATGAACATCAGCGGCACGGCCACCGCCAGCAGCACTATGGTGTAGGTGGAGATGTTGATCTCGAAGCTGAACGCCGAAATGATCCAGGTGGTGACGGTGGTGCCGACGTTGGCGCCGAAGATCACCGCCATGGACTGCGCCAGCGACATCAGGCCGGCGTTGACGAAGCTGACCACCATCACCGTCGAGGCCGACGAGCTCTGGATCAGCGCCGTGATGAGGATGCCGGTCAGCACGCCGGTCACCCGGTTCCTGGTCATTGCGCCCAGGATGTTGCGCAGCCTGTCGCCGGCAACTTTCTGGAGGCCTTCGCTCATCACCTTCATGCCGTACAGGAACAGGCACACGGCGCCCAGGAGCGAAAGGAAATCGAGAACAGTGTAATCCATAAGAGAATGCGGCACGGGGGCTTGCGGTCCCTACCGCGCCGCAAAGTTAGCAAATTTTTGTCAAACCCGGAAAGGCGCCGTTGCCCGCGGCCTGCCGCCGTCTCGGAAATTATTGCTAACTTTGCATTATGGCAATACAGAACCTGGTGCCCACCGAGGGCATGGTCGACGGCGACGAGCGGCGCACTTCCATCCGGCCCGTCGGCAAGGAATATTCGCAGATACGTCCGGCGGCGCAGCTGTCGGTTATAGTGGCTGCTGACCGCGGCGGGGCCATCGGCCTGCGCGGAGGCATGCTCTGGCACCTGCCGGGCGACCTGCGCCGCTTCAAGGCCATCACCACCGGCAAGGCCGTCGTCATGGGGCGCAAGACCTGGGAGAGTCTCCCGCGCCGCCCCCTGCCGGGGCGCCTCAACGTCGTCATCACCCGCCAGCCCGGCTACCGGGCCGAGGGGGCCACGGTCGTCGGCTCCCTGCGCGAGGCCGTGGGAGTGGCCGCCGGCTCGCCGGAGATTTTCTTCATAGGCGGCGGAGAGGTGTACCGCCAGGCCATGCCGATGGCAACGCGCCTGTACCTGACGCGCATCCTCGACCGGGCCCCCGAGGCCGACACCTGGTTCCCCGACGTCGACCCGCGTGAGTGGACACTCACCGAGACAGAGTCCGTGCCGGCCGACGGGCCCGCACCGGCCTGCCGCTTCGAGAACTACGTCCGTACCGGCCGCGTTGAACCTAAGGACCTCAATGACCATAAAGACCTTAGGACGCAAGAAAAATGAAAGTAGTCTTCATCAACAAGAGCGACACCCGGGGGGGCGCGGCTGTTGTGACGCTGCGCCTGGTGCAGGCGTTGCGCGCACGTGGCGTCGACGCCCGCATGCTTGTGGCCGAAAAGAACACCGGCCACGACTACGTGGCCCCGGCGGCGCCCGACTGGCGCCTCAAGTGGTCGTTCCTGGCCGACCGCCTGCCGCTGCTGCTCTGCAACGGCTTCCGCCGCAGCACCCTCTTCCAGGTCGACGCCGCCCTCAGCGGCCTGCCACTGCACAGGCATCCCTGGGTGCAGGAGGCCGACGCCGTGGTGCTCGGATGGGTCAACCAGGGTCTCCTCTCGCTGCGCGGCATACGCCGCATCGGCCGGCTCGGCAAGCCCCTGCTCTGGGTCATGCACGACATGTGGTGCATGACCGGCGTGTGCCATCACGCACACCGCTGCCGCTCCTGCCTCGACTGCTGCGGCAACTGCCCGCTGCTCGGCGGCGGCGCCGGCACATGCGACCTCTCCACCACCCTCTGGAAGCGCAAGCGCCGACTGTACAACGACATCGACATACAGTTCGTGGCCGTGAGCCGCTGGCTCGCCGACCGCGCACGCGAGTCCTCGCTGCTCGGCTCCGAGCGAGTGGCCGTCGTCCCCAACGCCTTCCCCGAGGTCCGCGACCTCCCCGCCCGCCC
>OGNF01001299.1_pt1 | contig 23407 bp, 20 predicted proteins | sample 1573321 | NCBI WGS metagenome assembly OGNF01 (sample SAMEA2581911, study PRJEB24529) | metagenome | biome: Human gut stool | place: China | collected 2011
CTTTCCGGCGTTACGGACACCGGAGATCTTCTCACCTTTCCGCTCGACCGGAGGTACGCAGACGCTCTCTCGCCGCCCCGGCGGCGAAACTCTGCAAGGCTTTCCGGCGTTACGGACACCGGAGATCTTCTCACCTTTCCGCTCGACCGGAGGTGCAGCACAGACCGCAAGCAAAAAACGTGCATGGAAGCATACTTCCATGCACGTTTTCTATCTGTTTTTGCCCGCGGCTCAGGCGTGGTCGCCGTGTGCCGGGTAGTGGATGTGCAGCAGCTCGTGGGCGCGGCCCTTGAGCAGATTGTCGTAGACATAGCTCAGATCGGGGTTCTGCTGCGGGATGCGCAGCGCGCAGGCTTCGTCCGCCTTGAAGATGGCCTCGGCACGCTCGGCCTTGCGCTTGTTGCAGGCAGGGGGCTGACCGCCGCCGCCGATGCAGCCGTTCGGGCAGGCCATGACCTCGATGAAGTCAAACTGCTCCTCACCGGACTCGACCTTGGCGATGAGCCGGTCGGCATTGGCCAGACCGTTGACGACCGCGATGCGGATGGTCAGATCGCCGGCCGTGACGCTGAACGCCTTCGTGCCCTCAAGACCGCGCACGCCGCACTCGGCGATCGTCTGCAGGGTGTTCGGGCTGGCGTCGTCGAGCACGCGGCGGATGACGGCCTCGGTCACGCCGCCGGTCACGCCGAAGATGACGCCGGCGCCGGTGTAGTCGCCGAGCGGAGCGTCGGGCTCTTCATCCGGAAGCGCGGCGAAGTTGATGCCGGCCTCCTCGATCATGTCGCACAGCTCGCTCGTCGTGATGACGAGGTCGATGAGCCGCTCGCCGTCCTTCTCAAGCTCGGGGCGCGCAGCCTCGAACTTCTTGCCGGTGCAGGGCATGATGGCCACGGAATAGACGTTCTCGCCCGCGAACTGCTTGCGGATGAGCGAACCGAACATCGCCATCGGGCTGCCGCAAGTGCTCACCTGGGGCATAAGGTGCGGGTGACGGTTCTCCACGTGCTGGATCCAGCCGGGGCAGCAGGAGGTGAACATCGGCAGCTTCGCGCCGGTCTTGACCTTCTCGAGGAATTCTGCCGACTCCTCCATGATCGTGAGGTCGGCGGTGAGGTTGGTGTCATACACCACGTCCGCACCGAGGCGGCGCAGCGCGGCGACGAGCTTGCCGGTGCAGGGCTCGTTTGCGGGCAGACCGAAGCGCTCGGCCATGCCGACACGCACGCTGGGCGCGTACTGCACGACGACCTTGCGGGTCTGATCCTGCAGCATCGACCAGAACTTTTCGGTCTCGTTGCGGATGGTGATCGCGCCGGTCGGGCACACGGCGGCACACTGGCCGCAGCCGACACAGTCGGTATCCTTGAGGGTCTTGCCAAAGTCGGCGGAGATGTGCGCCTTCTTGCCGCGGCCGCTGAAATCGACCGCGCCGATGTTCTGGATCTCGGCGCAGGTGCGCACGCACAGACCGCAGAGGATGCACTTGCTCGGATCGCGCACGATGCTCGGCGACGAGAGATCCATGGGCTCGGTGCAGTAGGTGTTGGGCTCGAAGCGGTGCTCATCCACGTGGTAGCGGCGGGCATACTCCTGCAGCTTGCAGCGACCGCTCTGATCGCAGGTCAGGCAGTCGGCACGGTGGCTGCTCATGAGCAGCTGCAGCGTCGTGCGGCGGCTGTCGAGCACCTGCTTGGTGTGGGTGTTGACGACCATGCCGTCGCGCGGCTGCATGGAGCAGGCCGCGTCCATCTTGCCGCGGTCGTTCTCGACAAGGCACAGACGGCAGCCGCCGTAGATGGACAGGTTTTCACAGTAGCAAAGCGAGGGGATGTCGATGCCGTTGTTGCGGGCGACCTCGAGCACGTTGCGCTCGGTCGTGAACGGGCAGGACACGCCGTCGATGATCATTTTCTTTTCAGCCATGGTTCACGCCTCCTTGATCGCACCGAACGGGCAGCCGGCCTTGCAGGCGCCGCACTTGATGCATTTTTCCGGATCGATGTGGTGCGGCTTCTTCAGCTCGCCGGTGATGGCGCCGGCCGGGCAGTTGCGCGCGCACTTCGTGCAGCCCTTGCACACTGCCGGGTCGATGACATACGTCGTCAGGCTGCGGCAGCTGCCGGTGCGGCACTTCTTGTCGAAGATATGCTCGCGGTATTCATCCTCAAAGTTTGCGAGCGTGGACAGCACGGGGTTCGGCGCAGTCTTGCCGAGACCGCACAGGGAGGAATTCTGGATCATCTTGGCAAGGGAGCGCAGCTCCTCGATGTCGCCGGGGCGGCCGTTGCCCTTCGTGATCCGGGTGAGGATGTCGAGCATACGGGTCGTGCCCTCGCGGCACGGGGTGCACTTGCCGCACGACTCGTTGCAGATGAAGTTCATGAAAAACTGCGCGATGGACACCATGCACGTATCCTCGTCCATGACGACCAGACCGCCGGAGCCGATGATCGCGCCGGCCTTTTTCAGCGAGTCAAAGTCCATGGGCAGATCCATGTGCGCCTCCGTCAGGCAGCCGCCGGACGGGCCGCCGATCTGCACGGCCTTGAACGCCTTGCCGTTTTTGATGCCGCCGCCGATCTCATACACGACCTCGCGCATCGTCGTGCCCATGGGCACCTCGATCAGGCCGGTGTTGACGACGTTGCCCGTCAGGGCGAAGGCCTTCGTGCCGGAGCTGCCCTCCGTGCCGACAGACTTGAACCAGTCGGCGCCCTTCTTGATGATGTCGGGGACGTTGGCAAACGTCTCGACGTTGTTCAGGCAGGTGGGCTTGCCGTACAGGCCCTTGTCGACGGAGCGCGGGGGCTTCGTGCGCGGCATACCGCGGTTGCCCTCGATGGACGCGGTCATGGCCGAGCCCTCGCCGCAGACGAACGCGCCTGCGCCGCAGTTGATGTGCATATGGAAGTTGAAGCCGCTGCCGAGGATGTTGTCACCCAGCAGCCCCAGCTCCTTCGCCTGTTCGATGGCAACGGTGAGCCGGTGCACGGCCATGGGATACTCGGCGCGGACGTAGATGTAGCCCTCGGTCGAACCCGTGGCCACGCCCGCGACGATCATGCCCTCGATGACCTTGTGCGGATCGCCCTCCATGCAGGAGCGGTCCATGAAGGCGCCGGGGTCGCCCTCGTCGCCGTTGCAGACGATGTACTTCACGGGCTCTTCGGTGTGCGCAGCGACCTGTGCCCACTTTTTGCCCGTCGGGAAGCCCGCGCCGCCGCGGCCGCGCAGACCGGAATCGCTCACGACCTGCACGATCTCGTCCGGCTGCATCTCAAACAGCGCCTTGGCCAGCGCGCCGTAGCCGCCGATGGACAGATACTCCTCGATGGATTCCGCGTCGATGTGGCCGCAGTGCTCGAGCACGCGGCGAGTCTGACGCTTGTAAAACGGGATATCCTCCTGCCGCTCATAGAGCTCGCCGCCCTGTTTGTAGCCGAGGCGCTCGATGAACTGACCGCCGAGGATGGTCTTCTGGATGATCTCCTCCACGTCGCTGACCTGGCACTTGGTGTACAGCCAGCCCTCGGGCTCGATGCGCACCAGCGGTCCCATCTCGCAAAAGCCGTGGCAGCCGGACTTTTTCAGGCCGACAGAATCGTCGTGATGCTCGGTCAGGGAGACCTCGCAGGGGACGCCCAGCTCATCCATGCGCTTTTTGAGCTCATGATAGACGTTCAGGTTGCCGCCGGCGACACAGCCCGTGCCGCAGCAGACAAGGATCTTACGCTTTTCCGCCTCGCGTGCGGCCATGTACTCGGCCTGCAGCGCGCGGAACTGCTCCAGGGATTCGATTCTCTGACGCATTACGCACCCTCCTTTTCACGCAGCTCCTGGATCAGGTCCATGGCCTTTTCAGGGGTCATGGACGGGTGGACCGTGTCGTTGACCATCACGACCGGGCTCAGACCGCACGCGCCGAGGCACGAGACGATCTCGATCGTGAACAGGCCGTCGTCCGTGGTCGGCTTGCTCTCGCTCAGGCCGGTGGCGTCATACAGCGCCTGCAGGACGTTGCCGGATTTGCGGACATGGCACGCCGTGCCGCGGCAGACCTTGAGTACATACTTACCCTTGACGTCGAGCGAGAAGTTTTCATAGAACGTCGCCACGCCGTAGATCTTCGACTCGCTGATGCCCACCTTGTCCGCAATGTAGCGCAGCGCGTCTTTCGGCAGATACCGATACTTGGCCTGAACATCCTGCATGATCGCAATGATCTGCGAGGCGTCGCAGGCGTGATCCGCGAGGACCTGGTCAATGAATTTGTAATCGATTTGTTCCATAATTTCGATTCCCTTTCCAACAAATTTGCACTTTGCCGGCTCCTACCCCGGCTGATGCAGGCTTTCTATATACAAATATACAGGATTTTTGCCGGAATTTCAATGCCCAGCCCCGTCGTTTTGATAACGACAAACTGAGAGATTTTTTCACAATACGCCACACTTTTGCATCTCTGTGCATCTTTTGGAAAAATCGCCGCAAACGCTTGACACGCCTGTATTCCCGTGTCATAATCGAACCAAACTATGCGCCCGCGCCGCAAGCTCTGCTGCCGGCCCGGCCGCCGCCGATCCCGCACCGAATCTGACACCGAATCGCCCATGAGGTGGAAGGCTGCGTGCGTGCTTTGCTGCACCGCCATGCCTTTCGGGCATGGCATTTTTTGTCTCTCGGCGTGGGCGGCAACCATGAAAAGGAGAGATCTGCAATGAAACATCTGCGCAAATGCACGGCCCTGCTGCTGGCCGTCCTGATGGTATTCGCCCTCGCCGCCTGCGGCGGCAAGGACACGGGCAGCGCCGTTGACAAGGAGCTGACCGTCAACGTCGTCTCGCTCAACGGCACGACCGGCTTCGGCATGGCTAAGCTCATGGCCGACAGCAAGGCGGGCAATGCCGCGCTCAACTACAGCTTCACCGTCGAGACCGACCCGAGCAACGCCACCGCCGCGCTCGTCAACGGCACGGCCGACATCGCCGCCCTGCCGACGAACGCCGCCGCCGCGCTCTACAACAAAACCAATGGCGCCGTGCAGGTGCTCGCGCTCAACACGCGCGGCGTGCTCTACGTCGTGACCGACGGCACGGAGAACATCACCTCCTTCGCCGACCTGCGCGGCAAGACCGTCTATGTCCCCGTGCAGAACCCGACGTTCATCTTCCAATACCTGTGTGAGAAAAATGGTCTGACCGTCGGCACGGACATCACCATCGACAACACCTATGCCCAGCCGGCCGAGCTCAACACGGCGCTCGCCTCCGGTGAGGTGCACATCGCCGTGCTGCCCGAGCCGATGGTCACGATCGCCCGCGCAGCCAATCCGGAGCTCACCGCCGCGCTCGACCTGACCGCCGAGTGGGACAAGGTCTCCGAGGCCGGCAGTCTTGTGCAGGGCTGCGTCGTCGTGCGCAAGGCGTTTGCAGACGAGCACCCGAATGAAGTCAAGGCGTTCCTCGACGAATACAAGGCGTCCATCGAATTCCTGACCGCCGAGCCCGAGCAGGCCGGTCAGATGATCCAGGACGCGGGCATCTTTGCCAAGGCCGCCGTGGCTGCCAAGGCCATCCCGAACTGCAACGTCTGCTTCGTGACCGGCGCGGAGATGCAGGCGCCGCTCACGGCGTTTCTCACCGCGCTGAGCACCGTCGCCCCGCAGAGCATCGGCGGCAGCGTACCGGGGGATGACTTCTACTGCGTGCTGAAATGAAGCGTTTTGCCCGCGGCGCGCTGACGCTTGCATTCTGGGTCGCGGTGTGGGCGGCGCTCGCCCTGATCGTGAACCGGGAGCTGCTGCTGCCCGCGCCGTGGGTCGTCGTGCGCAGACTGTGCGAGCTCGCGGCGACGGCGGCATTCTGGCGCATCACGGCCGTATCCATCGGCCGCGTGCTGCTCGGCATCATAGCGGCGGTCGCGCTCGGCACGGGCATGGCCGTCGCGTGCGCCGCGTCCAGGACCGCCGATGCGCTGCTGCGCCCGCTCATGACGGTCGTCAAGTCCACGCCGGTGGCGTCGTTCGTCGTGCTCGCGCTCGTGTGGATCGCGCGCGACTGGCTGCCGGTGTTCATCTCGCTGCTTATGGTGCTGCCCGTCGTGTGGAGCAACGTCTGCACCGGCATCCGCTCGACCGATCCTGCCCTGCTCGAGCTCGCGCAGGTGTACGGCTGGCCACGCGGACGCATCCTGCGGCGGATCTGTCTGCCGGGCGTGCGGCCGCACTTTCTCGCGGCGCTGCGCTCCGGCATCGGCTTCGGCTGGAAGTCCGCCATCGCCGCCGAGGTACTCACCGTGCCGCACAGCGCCATCGGCCGCATGATCTATGAATCGAAGCTGTATCTGCAGACCACCGACCTCTTCGCGTGGACGCTCGCGGTCATTCTGCTGAGCGTCGGGCTCGAGCGGCTGGTGCTGCGCGCGCTGACCCCGCGCGGGAAAGGAGGCGGCGGCACATGATCGAGGCGCATGACCTCACCGTGACCTATGACGGGCGCGACGTGCTGCACAAGGTCACGCTCACCGTGCCCGACGGGGCGCACATCGCGCTCATGGGCCCGTCCGGCTGCGGCAAGACGACGCTGCTGCGTGTGCTCGCCGGGCTGCGCGCGCCGGACGGCGGCAGCGTGCGCGTTTCGCCCGGGCGCATCGCGTGCGTGTTTCAGGAGCCGCGGCTGCTGCCGTGGCGCACGGCGGCGGAAAATGTCAACGCCGTGCTCTCCGACCGGACGCAGACCATGCCGCAGGCGCGCGCATGGCTGGAGCGGCTGGAGCTCGGCGAGGCAGCGGAGCAATATCCCGCGGCGCTCTCCGGCGGTATGCAGCAGCGCGTGGCCATTGCGCGCGCGCTCGCGTATGATGCGCCGGTGCTGCTGCTCGACGAGCCGTTTCGCGGTCTGGACGCGGCGCTGCGTGCGCGCGTGATCGCGTGCATCGCCGCCGAAACGCAGGGCAGGACGCTCGTGCTCGCCACGCACGACCCTGCCGACGCCGACGCGCTCGGCTGCACGGTGTATGCGTATGCCGGCGGCGCATTTTGCACCGCCGTGCCGTGAAGTGCAAAACGCACCAAACGCACAAACAAAAACAGCCCGCTCCATCGGAGCGGGCTGTTTTGCGCATCCGCTGCGCAAGCGCGTGCCATCCAACCCGAGACGGGCCTTGCCCCCTCGGGCTCCCCTGCTGCTCAGTCATCCCACGCTCGCGCCGCGTTTCCTGCCCGGACATAGAACAAACCCCAGATGGTGTTACCCATCTGGGGTTCGTTCAATAGAGAGGAGAATATGAGGAGGGAGAAACTATCAAATTAAGAGATGTCGTTCGTGTCGACGAGCTTGACTTTGACGTCGAACGTTTTGCCGTCGCGGTAGATGGTCAGGGTGACGGTGTCGCCCACCTGCAAGCCATCCTTGACGGCGCTGACATCGTAGGTCGTGGTCACGGGCTTGCCGTTGACCGCCAGGAGCATATCGCCGGACTGGATGCCCTGCTTCTCGGCGTCCGAGCCCTCAGCGACGTCGCTGATATACAGTCCATCGGGCAGATCATAGTAGTCCGAAGCGGCGGAGGAGATTGCACCCACGGTGATGCCGATGCTCACGCGGCCGGAAACACGGCCGTCTGCCAGCAGGGCGTTGACGATCGGCCGGATGACCGCCGTCGGGATCGCGAAGCCGATGCCCTCCACGCCGGTGGACAGCGCCTTCATGTTCGTGATGCCGATCACCTGCCCATACATATTGATGAGCGGGCCGCCGGAGTTGCCCTCGTTGATGGCGGCGTTGGTCTGCAGGAGGGTCATGCTGTGCCCGTTGTAGACCATGTCGCGGTTGATGGCGGAGATGATGCCGTTGGTCATCGTCCAGCGCAGCTGCTCGCCGAGCGGGTTGCCGATGGACACAACGTCATCGCCGACCTGCAGGGAACTGGAGTCGCCGAATTCGGCGGGGGTGAGCCCCTGTGCGTCGATCTTGAGCACGGCGATGTCGCTCACAGCGTCTGCGCCGACGAGCGCACCCGTATACTCGGTGCCGTCCGACGTGGTCACGGTGACGCTCTTCGCGCCGTCGAGCACGTGCGTGTTCGTGACGATGTAGCCATCGCTCGTGAGCACGATGCCCGTGCCGGTGCTGTATTCGCCGCGGCGGATGTCGGCATGGATGCCGACGACGGACGGCAGGCACTTGGCATACACGCTCTGCAGTGACAGCGCGCTGCCGCCGGCGGGCTGGAGCTCCATGGTCACGCCGGGATCTGTCGGCGCGCCCGGCAGCTCGTTCTTGCCGGTGACGGTGGTGTCATCGTCCGGTTCGTCCTGTGGGATCGTCACGCTGCCGTGCTGTCCGGGATCGACGGAGGGAGCAGAGTCCCGTCCGCGCGCCGCGAACACATAACACGAGGCGATGATCAACACCAACACGCCGAGAATGATCATCGTGATCTTCAGTCCCTGATGGGACGCTTTCTTCGGTGCGGCGGTCTGCGACGGACTCCAGTAGGAATCGTAGCAGCCGTTTCCGGATGCTTCGCTGCGGGGCGCGGTGTAGCCGGCCTCATACCAGTCGGACTCCGGTTTGCGAACGTTGTCGTACATGTTGGTGTCCCTCCCAAGGAACGATGTGATGATAACACATGATTTTGTGCTGCTTATGAATGGAAAACGAACATTCTATGAATTCCGCGAACAATTCATGAATTCTTGCGCCCGCCCCGGCGGCCGGTGTTTTCGGGCTTGGCGGTGGGCTTGGGCGCGGGCTTTGCAAGCGTGAGCGTGAACACGAACTCCGTCTCCCCGTCGCGGCTCGTGACGGCGATGTCCTCGCCGTGCGCATCGAGGATGCTCTTGACCAGATACAGCCCGAGCCCCACGCCGTCACGGTCGAGGCTGCGGCTGCGGTCGGACTTGTGGAAGCGGTCGAAGATGAACGGCAGGTCGTCGGCGGGGATGGTCTCGCCGTGATCGCGCACGGAGACGTAGGCCTTGCCCTCCGCCTTCCAGAGCGAGACGCACAGCGTGCTGCCTGGCGCGGCAAATTTGACGGCGTTGTCCATCAGATTATAGAGCACGCGCGTGATGGCGTCCGGGTCGCCGAGCACGAGCATCGGGTCCTCCGGAAGCTGGAGGTCGACGTCGAGCTGCTTGTCGTTGGCGCGCGCCTCAAAGCTGAGCATGGCGCTGACGATCTTGTCCGAGATGTCAAATTCGCGCCGGCGCGTCAGATCCTCGCCCGTGCTCTCCAAGCGCGACATATCCAGCATGCTGCGCACAAGGCGCGAGAGGCGGCGCGTCTCGTCGGCAATGGTGACGAGATACTTGTCCTCCTGATCCTTGGGGATCGTGCCGTCGAGAATGCCGTCGGCAAAGCCGGCGATGGTGGTCATGGGCGTCTTGAGCTCATGCGAGACGTTGGCGATGAAGGCGTTGCGGCGCTCCTCACTCGTCTCGAGCGAGTCCGCCATGGTGTTGAACGCCGAAATGAGCGCGCCGACCTCGTCGGTGCGTCCGTCATCCGTGACGCGGGCGGAAAAATCGCCATGGGCGAATTTCTTGGCGGCGACGGCCATCTCATCGAGCGGCTGCGCCATGCGCTTGCTCGTCACGAGTGAGAGCAGCAGCGCGATCATCATCACGGCAGCGGACGCCGCGAGAAACACCCACAAAAACGTGCGCCAGCCGGAAATAATTGTGGCGCTGTTGGTCGTCACGAACACGTAGCCGACGACGCGCGCGGCCGAGCCGATGGTGATCGGCTGGGCGACGACGTAGTGCGCAGAGCTGTAAAATCCGCCGAGACTCGTGATGGAGTTGAGCCGTCCCTCGCTGCGCAGCTGGGTCACGGCGCTGCCGGTGAGCGTGCGGCCGAGGTGCTCGCAGGCGATGTTCCGGCACGAGCAGGACACGATCGTCCCGTCGGTGTCGGTGATGAAGATGTGGTTGCCGGTCGACTGCGCGAGCGTGCTGATGACCATGCGCAGGTCCCAGCTCGTGAGCTCGCCGCCGCGCACGAGCGCCTGCGCCGCATGGCTGACCTCCCCGGCGTTGGAGACCATGTTGTCGCGGTATTCGCTGATGACATAGCTGCGGCCGAGGAACACGAACGCCGTGCCGAGGATCAGAAAGCTGAAGAGCACCATGGCGGCGGTCGCGGCGAAGTTTTTGAAATAGATGCTCTTCACTTACGTCTCTTCCGCTTCGAACTTATAGCCCACGCCCCAGACGGTCTTGAGCGCCCACTTGTCGGACACGCCCTCGAGCTTTTCGCGCAGGCGCTTGATGTGCACGTCCACGGTGCGGCTGTCGCCGAAATAGTCAAAGCCCCACACCTCGTCGAGCAGCTGGTTGCGGGTGTAGACGCGGTTGGGCGTGGCCGCAAGGTGGTACAAAAGCTCCATCTCCTTGGGCGGCGTGTCGACCTTTTTGCCGTCGACGATCAGCTCATAGGAGTCGAGGTTGATGACGAGCTTGTCGAAGGTGAGCTTCTTGCTCTGGGGCTTGCCGTCGTCGCCGGTGCGGCGCAGCACGGCGTGCACGCGCGCAAGCAGCTCCTTGACCTCAAAGGGCTTGACGATGTAGTCGTCGGCGCCCATCTCCAGACCGGAGACCTTGTCCTCGGTCTCGCCCTTGGCGGTGAGCATGATGATGGGCATCTTCATGCTCTTGCGCAGCTCGCGGCAGACCTGCCAGCCGTCCATCACGGGCAGCATGATATCGAGCAGCACGAGGTCGGGCTGGATCTCCTTGGCCATCTCGACGGCCTTACCGCCGTCGGCCGCGTGCGACACCTCAAAGCCGTCCTTCTGCAGGTACAGACGCAGCAATTCCGCGATGTTGATATCGTCCTCCACGACGAGCACTTTCTGGCTCATGTGATGTTGCCTCCTTCACCGGCGCGGTGCGCCGGGCATAATGATCCAATGGTTCGTTCTATTATAAACAATCGGCGCGTATTTTTCATGTCCAATCTGTAAAATCCGCGCCCGCACGGCCGCGCGGCGCACACAGCGCGCAAAAGGCATTTACAAGACCGCGAAAATGTTGTATGGTTAACTGTAAACCTATTTTTGAACGAACAGCGAGGCAACCGCATGAACACCTATGGCGAACGCGTAAAAGTGACGATCTTCGGCGAGTCGCACGGCCCGGCGATCGGCGTTGTGCTCGACGGCGTCCCGGCCGGAGAGCGCATCGATATGGACGCCGTGCGCATTCAGATGCGCCGGCGCGCCCCCGGCTCGTCCGACCTGACGACCCACCGCTCCGAGACCGATGATCCGCTCGTGATGAGCGGCATCCTCAACGGCGTGACGACCGGCGCGCCCATCTCGGCCATCTTCCGCAACAAGGACCAGAACAGCGCAGCCTACCACCCGGAGATCCCGCGCCCGAGCCACGCGGATTATGCCGCGACCGTGCGCTTCGGCGGTCATGCCGACCTGCGCGGCGGCGGCGCGTTCAGCGGCCGGCTCACGGCGTGCCTCGTGTTTGCCGGGGCGGTCTGCCGCCAGATCCTCGAGCGGCGCGGCATCACGATCACCGCCAACGCCGTGCGCGTCGGTCAGGCGACGGGCAAGGAGCTCAACTTCGACATGAAGCGCGCCATCCTCGATGCGCGCAGCGCCGGTGACTCCGTCGGCAGCGAGCTTGAGTGCGTCGTCACGGGCGTGCCCGCCGGCATCGGCGGGCTGCTCTTCGGCGGCATGGAGAGCCGCATCGCCGGTATGCTCTACGCCATCCCCGGCGTGAAGGGCGTGGAGTTCGGCCGCGGCTTTGCCCTTGCCGAAATGCGCGGCAGCGAGGCAAACGACCCCATCCGCCTGCAAAACGGACGCATCACCATGGCGTCCAACAACGCCGGCGGCATCAACGGCGGCATCACCAACGGTATGCCGCTCGTCGTGCGCATGGTCCTGCGGCCGACGCCGTCGATCGCGTGCGAGCAGCCGTCGGTCGACCTCGTGACCATGGAGGAGACACCGCTGCGCATCACCGGCCGGCACGACCCGTGCCTTGCCCCGCGCGCGATCCCCGTCATGGAGGCCGCGCTCGCCTGCTGCGTGCTCGACGCCATGCTCGACAGCGCCGCCACGATCTGAGAAAGGAGCCCATCATGGACGAACACAAGACCCCCGAAGAAATCATCAACGACAACGCCGCGCCGGACGCGCCGGAGACCGACGCCCCCGAAGCGTGCGCGCAGCCGGAAGAAGCCGCAGCCGGCGAAGCCGATGCTGCCGAAGCCCCCGCTCCGGCGGAGAAAAAGCCCATGAGCGTCCGCGCGCGTCACGCGCTCCGGCGCGGTGTGGCCGGTCTGCTGGCGGCCATCGTGCTGCTGGCGGTGTCCGGCTTCGGCGTGTTCCGCATCGCCCGCGGCGCGCAGGAGATCGCCGGCACGTTCGATGCTGACCCCGGCACATTCGTGCAGCATGACATTACTTTTATCCTCAACACGTTTTCCGACCCCAACGGCGGCAGCGCACAGTACGGCGTTGTGCCCATCGGCGGCAAGCTCGTGGCCTTCCGCTTCCCCGCGCGCTGGAACACCTCGGTCAAGACCATCTCCGATGCGACCACCAGCGTCCTGTCGGGCCAGAGCTACTCGGTCGACAGCTTCATCCGCGTCACCGGCACGGTCAAGACCATGCCGGACGCCGTCTCGACCGCGCTCTACGACTGGTACACGGAAAACCACGCCTACCTGCAGCAGATCGGTGCGATCGGCGACAGTGAGGACGCGGCCGACTACCTGCCCGACGCGATCGTGCGCGTGGACACCGTCGGCAGCATCCCGCAGGGCTGGGTCGAGGGGCTGACGGTCGCCGCCGTTGTCTGCCTGATCTACGCCATCGTGGTGCTCATCCGCATCCTCTGCGGCAAGTATGAGCAGGAAAAGCTGCCGGACATCACCTTCGAGCTCGTGGACATGACGCCCGAAACGGAAGATGCCCCGGAGGCGGATGCTGCGCCGGAGACCGAACCTGAGACCGAACCTGAAACCGAGCCGGAGACCGAGCCCGCGCAGCCCGAAAAATCCGAAGAAACCGAGGACACACCTGATGCCTGATCACAAACTTTGCGTGCCGTGCCTGTTCGGGCTCGAGGGTCCGCTCGGCAACGAGCTGCGCCACATGGGTCTGCGCGACGTCATGCCCGAAAACGGCCGCGTGCGCTGCACCGGCACGGACGCGGACATCGCGCGCATGAACATCCGCTGCCGCTTCGGCGAGCGCGTGCTACTCGAGCTGGGCAGCTTCCCCGCGCCGACGTTCGACGCGCTCTTTGAGGGCGTCAAGGCGCTGCCGTGGGCGGACTATCTGCCGGCGGACGCGGCCTTCCCCGTCAAGGGCTACAGTCTGGAATCGGCGCTGCACTCCGTGCCCGACTGCCAGAAGATCATCAAAAAAGCCGTCGTCGAGTCGCTCAAGCGGCGCTACCGCGTCGGCTGGTTCGCCGAGACCGGCGCCTTGTATCAGATCCAGTTCTCGCTCGTGCGCGACACGGCGACCGTCTACCTCGACACGACCGGCACACCGCTGCACAAGCGCGGCTACCGTCCGGCACACGTGGCGGCGCCTCTGCGCGAGACGCTGGCCGCCGCGCTCGTGGACATCGCGGGCTACCGCGGCCGGGGTGACTTCTGCGACCCGTTTTGCGGCAGCGGCACCATCGCCATCGAGGCGGCGCTGGCCGCCAAGGGGCGCGCGCCCGGCATCAACCGCGACTTTGCCGCCATGCAGTGGGCATGGCTGGACGAGGCCGTCTGGCAGGATGCGCGCGAGCAGGCGCGTGCGCGGGAATTTCACGGAGATTACCACATCTTCGCCTCAGACATCGACCCGCGCGCCGTCGCCATGGCGCGCGACAATGCCCGCCGCGCCGGCGTGGACGACTGCATCACGTTCGCCGTCGCCGATGCGCGGGAATTTGACCGCACGACCGAGCGCGGCGTCATCGTCACGAACCCGCCCTACGGCGAGCGCCTGATGGAAAAGCGTGAGGCCGAGGCGCTCTACGCCGCCTTCGGCGCGGCCTATGCCAAGACCGCGCACTGGAAGCTCTACCTCCTGTCGTCGCACACGGAGTTTGAGCGCACGTTCGGCCGCCCGGCGGACAAAAAGCGCAAGCTCTACAACGGCACGCTCCGCTGCGACCTGTTCCAGTACACGAAGGACGTGTGAGGCGGCAGGCCGGTGCATATGCTCACACCGGTAGTTAAAAATCCGCAAATATTCACGATTTTCCCTTGCGCGTCCGCGCCGCACGCGGTATAGTTGTTGTATTATTTTGTCGAAAGTGCAGGCATTTGCTATGAAACATCTGTTCATCGTCAATCCCGTCGCCGGCGGCAAGGACCGGCGCGAATACGTGGCCGAGCAGGCGCGTCTCGCACTCGAGGGCAGTGAGGACGCTTACGAGGTCTATGTCACGACCGCGCCCATGGACGCGTGTGCCAAGATCGCCGCTGAGGCGGCCTCCGGCGAGGAGCTGCGGGTGTATGCCTGCGGCGGCGACGGGACGCTCAACGAGTGCGTCAACGGCGCCGTCGGCCGCAGCAACGTCGCCGTGACGCATTTCCCCTGCGGCACGGGCAACGACTTCATCAAGATGTTCGGCGAGGAAAAGGCGCGCTTTTTCGACCTTGCCGACCTCGTGCACGGCGAGGTGCGCCCCTTTGACATCATCGAGTGCTGCGGGCGCTACGCGCTCAACATCTGCTCGGTCGGCATCGACGCGCGCATCGGCACGGAGGTGCACCAGTATCACGACAGCTACATTTTCTCCGCCGTGGCAAACCTCTTCAAGGGCATCGCCCAGCCGCTGACCGTGCGCGGCTGCGGCATAGAGTATTCCGGCGGCACGTCGCTCATCTGCGCGTGCAACGGCCGGTTCTACGGCGGCGGCTTCAACCCCATCCCCGACTCCATGCCCGACAACGGCAAGCTGGAGTTTCTCGTCGTGCGCGATGTCTCGCGCCTGCAGTTCATCCAGCTCGTCGGCAAATACGCCAAGGGGCGCTACCGTGAGCTGGAAAAGTACATCACGCACCTTGAGGGCGACCACCTTGAGATCGACAGCGAGAGCGAGATCGTCGTCAACATCGACGGCGAGGCGCTCTACGGCAAGCACGTGAATTTCGACCTCATCCCCGGCGGCGTGAACTTCCTCGTGCCGGCGAATATGGCCTTCTTCCACCCCGAGACCGCGGGCGGCCACGAGACGCGCGAATTTGTCCATTCCTGACGAAAAACGCGGTCATAAAACGTTTACAAAAAAATTTCGCCAGGGGCTTGATAATCCGAAAATTTGTGGTATAGTATGATGCGTTAGCACTCCATGGAATTGAGTGCTAACGCATCGCTTTTTTGTATTCAATATTAGGAGGCATATAGATTATGAAACTCAAACCGTTGGCAGACCGTGTGATCCTCAAGCAGTTCAAGGCCGAGGAAAAGACCAAGAGCGGCCTGATCCTGGCAGCATCCGCGCAGGAGAAGCCCGAGATGTTCGAGGTCGTCGAAGTCGGCCCGGGCGGCATGGTGGACGGCAACGAAGTGAAGATGACCGTCGCCGCCGGTGACCGCGTGATCGTCGGCAAATACTCCGGCACCACCGTGAAGGTGGACGGCGAGGAGTATTCCATCGTGCGCCAGAGCGACATTCTGGCCGTCGTCGAGTAAGACACTACTGCTTGGATTCATTAGGAGGCTTTCATTATGGCAAAACAGATCATTTATGGTGAAGAAGCACGCAAGGCGCTGCAGCGCGGCGTGGATCAGCTTGCAGATACCGTCAAGATCACCCTCGGCCCCAAGGGCCGCAACGTGGTGCTGGGCAAGAAGTTCGGCGCTCCGCTGATCACGAACGACGGTGTGACGATCGCAAAGGAGATCGAGCTTGAGGACGCGTTCGAGAACATGGGCGCGCAGCTCATCCGCGAAGTGAGCACCAAGACCAACGACGTCGCCGGCGACGGCACCACCTCCGCCACCGTGCTGGCGCAGGCGATGATCCGCGAGGGGCTGAAGAACCTCGCCGCCGGTGCAAACCCGATGGTCATGCGCCGCGGCATCCAGAAGGCGACCGAGGCGGCCGTCGATGCCATCCGCACCAACTCCCAGCCCGTGAGCGGCAGCGGCGACATCGCGCGTGTCGGCGCGATCTCGTCCGGTGACGAGCACATCGGCAAGCTCATTGCCGAGGCCATGGAGAAGGTCAGCCAGAACGGCGTCATCACCGTCGAGGAGAGCAAGACCGCCGAGACCTATTCCGAGGTCGTCGAGGGTATGCAGTTCGACCGCGGCTATGTCACCCCGTACATGGTCACCGACAACGACAAGATGGAGGCCGTCATCGATGACGCGCTCATCCTCATCACCGATAAGAAGATCTCCAACATTCAGGAGATCCTGCCTGTGCTCGAGGCCGTGCTGAATGCGGGCAAGAAGCTCGTCATCATCGCCGACGACATCGAGGGCGAGGCGCTGGCCACCATCATCCTCAATAAGCTGCGCGGCACGTTCACCTGCGTGTGCGTCAAGGCGCCCGGCTTCGGCGACCGCCGCAAGGAAATGCTGCAGGATATCGCCATCCTGACCGGCGGTCAGGTCATCTCGACCGACCTCGGCATGGAGCTCAAGGACACCACGCTGGCACAGCTTGGCCGCGCGCGTCAGGTCAAGGTCACCAAGGAGACCACGACCATCGTCGAGGGTGCCGGCGCTAAGGACGACATCCAGAGCCGCATCGCGCAGATCCGCGCCCAGATCGAGACGACCACCTCCGAGTATGACAAGGAGAAGCTGCAGGAGCGTCTGGCAAAGCTCTCCGGCGGTGTTGCGGTCATCAAGGTCGGCGCTGCGACCGAGACCGAGATGAAGGAAAAGAAGCTGCGCATCGAAGACGCGCTCAACGCGACCCGCGCGGCTGTTGAAGAGGGCGTTGTCGCCGGCGGCGGCACGGCCTATGTCGTGGCCAGCAAGGCCGCACAGGCGACGGCTGCCAAGCTCTCCGGTGACGAGAAGACCGGTGCGAACATCATCGCTGCCGCGCTGCGTGCCCCGATCTGCCAGATCGCGGCCAACGCCGGTGTCGAGGGTGCGGTCATCCTCGATAAGGTCAGCAAGAGCAAGAGCGTCAATTACGGCTACGACGCCGCACACGACACCTTCGGCGACATGATCGAAAACGGCATCGTCGACCCGACCAAGGTCTGCCGCAGCGCGCTCGAGAACGCCGCGTCCGTCTCCTCCATGGTCCTGACCACCGAGTCCCTCGTGGCCGACCTGCCCGAGAAGGCTGCTCCGGCCGCTCCGGCTGCCCCGGACATGGGCGGTATGTACTGATCCCCCTGCCCCGGCAAAACAACAGACAGCAAACCCCGGTACGCGATGCGTACCGGGGTTTTCAGTTTGTCAAAGAACCTCGTAGAGTTTGCGCCCGCAGGCGCAAAGAAAGTCCGATCATTTTCTCCGGCGACATGTGCGTCGGAGAAAATACTTCTCGGCCTGCAAACGTGCGCGCCGTCCGCCTCCGGCGGACGGCGCGTGCGCTGCAGTCAGGCCGCAAACCCCTCTGTCAAAAAGCAGTGCTTTTTGACAGCCTCAAAACGCCCGCCGGTTTTCCGGCGGGCGTTTTGTTTGTGCTTGAGTTTACTTCGCGTAATCGACGGCCTTGGTCTCGCGCAGGAGATTGACCTTGATCTGACCGGGATAGGTCAGCTCGTCCTCGATCTTCTTGGCGATGTCGCGCGCGAGCAGCACCATCTGATCCTCCGAGACCTCCTCGGGCTTGACCATGATGCGGATCTCGCGGCCGGCCTGAATGGCAAAGCAGTTGGCGATGCCGGGGAAGCTCTTGGTGACTTCCTCGAGCTTTTCCAGACGCTTGACATAGTTTTCAATGTTCTCGCGCCGTGCGCCGGGGCGGGCGGCGGAGATGGCGTCGGCCGCCTGAACCAGGCAGGCGACGACGGTGTGCGCCTCCACGTCGCCGTGGTGCGCCTCGATGGCGTGGATGACTTCCTCGGACTCCTTGTACTTACGGGCGATGTTCACGCCGATGGTCACATGGCTGCCCTCGACCTCGTGGTCGATGGCCTTGCCGATGTCATGCAGGAGACCGGCGCGCTTGGCGGTGGCCACATCGACGCCGAGCTCGGAAGCGAGCAGACCGGCAATGTGCGAAACCTCGATGGAGTGGTTGAGCACATTCTGGCCGTAGCTGGTGCGGTACTTCATGCGGCCGAGCAGCTTGATCAGCTCGGGATGCAGACCGTGGATGTTCGTCTCGAAAACGGCGCGCTCGCCCTCGGCCTTGATGGTGGCGTTGACCTCCTTCTGAGCCTTGGCGACCATTTCCTCGATGCGGGCGGGGTGGATGCGTCCGTCCTGAATGAGCTTTTCGAGCGCGATGCGCGCGACCTCGCGCCGCACGGGATCGAAGCTCGAGAGCGTGATGGCCTCGGGCGTGTCGTCGATGATGAGGTCGCAGCCGGTGAGCGTCTCGATGGCGCGGATGTTGCGGCCCTCGCGGCCGATGATGCGGCCCTTCATCTCATCGTTCGGCAGCGGCACGACCGACACGGTCACCTCGCTGGCATGATCGGCGGCGCAGCGCTGGATGGCGGTGGCGATGATCTCGCGGGCGCGGCTGTCGGCCTCGTCCTTGTACTGGTTCTCCAGCTCCTTGACCATGAGCGCCTGCTCATGCACCACATCGTCCTTCAGGCTGTTGATAAGGAAGGCCTTGGCCTCCTCGACCGTGTAGCCGGAGATCTTCTCGAGCAGCTCCATCTGGGTCTTTTTGAGCTGGTTGATCTCGTTCTGCTTGGTGTCGATCGCGGCGATCTTCTGGTTGAGGGCGTCGGTCTTTTTGTCGAGCGTGTCCGTCTTGCGGTCCAGCGTCTCCTCCTTCTGCTGAAGGCGGCGCTCCTGCTTCTGCAGCTCCGCGCGGCGCTCCTTGACCTCGCGCTCATACTCCGAACGGCTCTTGTGGATCTCTTCCTTGGCCTCGAGCAGGGTCTCACGCCGCTTGCTCTCGGCACTCTTATAGGCATCATTTATGATCTGCTTGGCCTTCTCCTCCGCACTGCCGATCTCGCGTTCCGAGACCTTTTTGCGGTAGAGCCCGCCAAGGATACAACCAACCACAAGCGCTGCGATGATACAACCGAGTGCTATTGGTAACGACATATGAAATTGTAATCCTCCGTTTCTTCAGATTTCTTCACGATATTTTTTCAAGTTGGAAAAGGCGGGCCATCAAGCGTACCCGCCGGGAACATAACGATATTTGTGGCGGTGCTCCATCCGCCGCCAAAAATATAATCACATTATTTTAACTTTATTCCGTACCGTTGTCAAGTGCCGGAAGCTGCCCGCCGGATTCTTTTCTGGACAGCGCCGCCGCGCTGTACTATAATATAGACCATCCGACAAAACCGGGCATCCAACGCTCCGGCGAAAGGAGGAACGGCGCATGGCGGCGCTTCGGATCATCTTGCCCGCGGCGGCCATCGCGCTGACGCTGGCGCTGTTTTTGCGGCTGGCGTGGCCTGCGCGCACCCCCATCCCCCGGCGCACGTCGCGCCGCGGCGGCATCGGCATCGCAGTGCTGACGGCGGTGTATGCCGTCGCCGCGTTCACGGGGCTCGGCTCTGCGCGCGACCCGCAGCGCTTTTGCACGCTCGAGGCCGGTGAGAGCGCCGTGCTCGCGCTCGACGGCGTGCACAGCATCGGCACCGTCTGGTACTATACCGGCCTGTACACGGGCGAATACACCCTCGCCTACTCCGACGACGGCATCACCTACACCGCCGCCGGCACGATGCCGCAGGGCTATGCCGACCTCTTCAAATGGCTGCAGCCGCAGCCGGCGGACGCCGCGCCCGCGTCGGCGGCCTATGTGCGCATCACGGCGAGCGCGCATCTGGAGCTCGGCGAGCTTGCGCTCTATGACGTGCAAGGTGAACGCATCGCCGTGCGCGAGATCACGGGTCCCGCGACCGCGGGCGCCCTCTGCGACGAGGCGGACACCGTGCCGGCGTCGTCCACGTACTACAACAGCTCGTATTTTGACGAGATCTACCACGCGCGCACGGCCTATGAGCATCTGCGCGGCGTGTACCCGTATGAGGTGTCGCACCCACCGCTCGGCAAGGTGATCCTCTCGCTCGGCATTCGGCTCTTCGGCATGACGCCGCTGGGCTGGCGCTGCATGGGCGCGCTGTTCGGTGTGGCCATGCTGCCGCTGATGTGGGATCTGCTGCGCCGGATGTTCCGCGACGACCGTGTGGCGCTGTGCGGCACGGCACTGCTGGCGTTTGACTTCATGCACCTGACGCAGACGCGCATTGCGACGATCGACAGCTTTGCAACGCTGTTCATCCTGCTCATGTACCTGTTTTTGTACCGGTACTTCACGCAGGGCAGGCTGCGCCATCTCGCCGCCTGCGGCGTTGCGTTCGGCGTGGGCGCGGCCACGAAGTGGACGTGCCTGTATGCCGGGGCGGGGCTCGGCGTGCTCTGGGCGCTGCACTGGGTGTTTCAGGGCGTGCAGGCGCACCGTGACGGAGACGGCCGCCGCTATGTGCGCAGGCTGGTCGCAAACATCGGCTTCTGCCTTGTGTTTTTCGTGCTCGTGCCGGGCATGATCTACTACGCGAGCTACTATCCCTACGGCGCGGCGCGCGGTCTGCACGGAGCGGGCATGTACTTCACGCGCGAATACGCCGCCATCGTGCTGGAAAACCAGCGCTTCATGTTCACCTACCACGCGGGGCTCGTCGCCACGCATCCGTATGCCTCACGCTGGTGGCAGTGGCTGCTCGACCTGCGGCCGATCCTCTACTACCTGTCGTATGGCGACGGGACGGTGTCGACCATCGGCGCGTTCGTCAATCCCCTGCTGTGCTGGGGCGGACTGCTGGCGCTGCCGGTGCTGGTGTATCACGCGGCCAAGCGCGACCGCACGGCGCTGTTTATCCTCGTCGGCTATCTCGCGCAGGTGCTGCCGTGGGTGTTCATCTCGCGCCTGACGTTTGAATACCACTACTTCGCGGCGACGCTCTTTCTCGTGCTCGCGCTCGGGTATGTGTTCGACCGGCTGCGGCAGCGGGGATCTTTCGGCATCGTGTACGTCTTTACCGCGGCAAGCGGTGCGCTGTTCGCGCTGTTTTACCCCGTGCTCACGGGCGTGACGATCTCGCGCAGCTACACATGGAATGTGCTCAAATGGCTCCCGGACTGGCCATTTTAACACCGGGAAATTTCAGAAATCGAGGTATCCTATATGATTGCAATCGGATGTGACCACGGCGGCTATGCCCTCAAGCAGGAGGTCATGCGCCATCTTGACGAGCTTGGGCTCGCCTACAAGGACTTTGGCACGTACAGCGAGGAGAGCTGCGACTACCCCGTCTACGGCGAGGCCGTCGCGCGCGCGGTCGCGGGCGGTGAATGCGAGCGCGGTATCCTCATCTGCGGCACGGGCATCGGCATCTCCATCTCCGCCAACAAGGTCAAGGGCATCCGCGCCGCCCTGTGTGGGGACTGCTACTCGGCAGAGATGACCCGCCGCCACAATGACGCGAACATCCTTGCCATGGGCGCACGTGTGCTCGGCACGGGGCTCGCGCTCAAGATCGTGGACACCTTCCTGACCACGGACTTTGAGGGCGGCCGCCATGCGCGCCGCGTCACGCTCATCAGCGACATCGAAAACCGCGGCTGAGGCCGCCTGACCCAAAGGAGGTGTGCCGATGCGCGCCCATCGAAACGACGTCTACCGCGCCCGGCGCAGCCGGGGCAAGGTCTGGCCGGTCCTCTTGTGGATCCTCGCCGGACTGATCGTGCTGGCCGTGATCCTGTTCTATACCGGCCAAAAATACATCGTCTACGGCAGCGACGGCTCGCTGCACGTCGTCTTTCCCATCATGGAGACGCCCGCCCCCGTGACCGAGGACGGTCAGCCCGAGACGGTCGACACCGAGCTCGTGCTCGAAGATCCGGACTACTCCGGCATCATCTCCGACGCGGGCAAGGATCTCTCGGAGCTGCACGCGCAGTATCTGACCGCCGACAAGATCACGCCCGAGGGGCTCACGCGCGCCGCGGCATCCGTCAAGGCTGCCGGCGGCAACGCCCTCGTGCTGCAAATGAAATCGCCCGGCGGCACGCTCAGCTGGAAGTCCGGCGTCTCGGAGGCATCGGCCTACGGCGTCAACGGCACGGCCGAGCTCGCCGATGCGATCCAGACCGTCAAGGGGCAGAACATCTACCTCGTCGCGGTCGTGAGCACGTGCGTGGACTCGCTCATGGCCGAGCGCTACGCCGCCACCGCACAGCAGACCGCCTCCGGCAGCGCCTACACCGACAGCTCCGGCGGCTGGGTCGACCCGTACAACACCTTCACGCGCACATATCTCGTCAGCCTCTGCAAGGAGCTGCGGGAGCTCAGCTTTGATGAGGTCGCGTTCTCGTACCTGCAGCAGCCGCTTGCGGCCGCAGAGCTCAAATATGCGGACCAGACGGGCTCGCCCTCGCGCGCGGATGCGGTCGTCGCGCTGGCAAAGTACCTGCGCACGAGTCTGAGTGCAACGGGGCTGCGCGTGAGCGCGATCGTGAGCGCGGATTCCATCCTGCAGGAAAAGGCCAAGCTCTCCGGTCAGGACATGACGGTGCTGCCGAAGCTGCTGGACCGCGTGTGCGTGTTCGCCACGGCGGACAACGTTGCTTCGCTCCGGAGTGTTATCGCCGCCGACAGCAGCTTTGACGCGGCGACGCGCTTCGTGCCGTTTCTCGCCAAAGCGCCGGAGTCGGGCAGCTATGTCACCACCGGCTGAGCGCCAACCGATATAAGAAAAGCCGACCGGCGTGACCATTTGGTCACGCCGGTCTTTTCTCTGCCATGACAAAGCGCCTGTTTGCATCGGATTGCACCGGATGGGAAACGCGGTTTTATCAGCCGGCAGTCCCTTTTGTGATGACCGGCTTTCCCTCCGCATCCAACAACGGCGTCAATCCACCCGCATATCCGCTTACGATAAAGAGATAATTCACGCCCGTCTCTTTATCCACATAGATCGTTTTTGCGCCCATGAAACCGCCTTCCTGATACACGATCTCGAAGCGTTTGTCTTTTTTCATGTCAACCGACCTCCGAATTGCGATTTTGCATCCTGTCCGGTCTAATATTACCACACAGATGCGCGCAGCACAACAACAGCCACGGGGATATTCCCGTGGCTGTCAGACTGTCAAAAGTGCTTGCGCGCGTACGCTGCCTCTCCGGCAAGCGCCCGACGCGGCGGCGCTCAGTGCCTCGGGCGCTTGACGCCGATCACGTGCGCGGCGATGCCGAGGCCGGTCATGGCGCAAAACACGCGGTGCAGCACACGCGCGCGCTTGA
>OGNF01001309.1_pt1 | contig 23289 bp, 17 predicted proteins | sample 1573321 | NCBI WGS metagenome assembly OGNF01 (sample SAMEA2581911, study PRJEB24529) | metagenome | biome: Human gut stool | place: China | collected 2011
GCTCAAAAATGCCGGCGTTTCTGATATGTGTTTAATTTGAACACTTACTTAACTTTGCAAGAGATAATATGCTGAAACCGCGTATTTTCATAGCCAAGGCGCCCCCGTTCAACGGTAATTTCGGCATCTTTGAAGACAGCCTAATTCAAAAAATAAACTATTTTTAACATTTGTATAATTGATAATTGAAAATCTTTTACTACATTTGCAGCGTGGAATTTCAATTCCGGAAAACGGCAGTTTGAATTTTGTTTTTCGCAACTGAAATGCGGATTCTTAAAGTTCCGTTCCGGAGCATTCCTACACACACTTTCTCAGATAATACTAACATTCTTAAACAACTTGTATGAAATCAATTTTCCTTACTTTATCCATGCTAATCGGAGCCAGCAGCCTCGCTTCGGCTGTCCTCGTGTTGCCTACGCCGGTTTGTGAATCGACCGTCAACGACGGCAACGTAAAAGTAACCTGGACTTTCGAGAGCGAAGACGCTCCCAGCCCCATCTTCCACGTCATCGTTTTCAAACAGCACACCGCCACTGCCGACGAAACCTTCGTGCTCGGCCAAAGCAACTTCGACTATATCGAATCCACGGGCACTCTCACCAAACATGAAGAGCGCGGCGCCATCTGGGACTATCTTCCGGACAATGCCGGATGGTACGTAAAATACCCCCAGTACATGAACGGTGCAATGGGCATAGACACCTTCAACTACTATCCCGGCGCTGACAACGACGACATCTTCGGCGGTGCCTACATCATCTCGCCGGACTACGACCTGAGCAACCTTTCAGACCCCAACATCACTATTCAGGCAGACATGGCCAATGAAGCCATCTCCGTTTCCGGCGGCTATGTAATCTACAATTACAGCACCGACTGGTGGTCCGAAAACAACTATGACTACAAACCCAACCTGGAGTGCGACGTGTTTCACGAAGACCTTACGAGCGACAGATTCAAATCTTACGAAGATGTGCTTTATCCTTTCGAGGAACTCAACCGCACACGCGTATGCTTCTATGGCACAGGCCGCAGCGCACTGTGGATAGACTCCTTCAAGGCTACAGTAAACATGAAAGCCGGCGAGACCATCACTTATCCGGCCGACATGCACCGCATAACCGACGGCTCGAAAGAATACACCATCGACACTACCGGCGACAATGCCAACGACAAGACAGTCGGTTATCAGGTGCTCGCCTCTCGCGAGGACTACGACGACTACCGCCAGTTGACCACCATCCGCTTCATGAGCGCCATGAACAAGCCCATGATAAAGGTTGGTGAAGGCTCCTCGAGCGGCATCGACGGTATCGCCGCCGACACCGACGCTCCCACGGTAACAGCTACCAACGGCACCGTCACCGTAACGGGTGTCGACAACGTGCAGATTTTCAGCACCGACGGCCGCATGGTCTACAACGGTGCAGCCGACTCCCCCATCGCCCTTGGCGCAAAGGGAATCTACATCGTGCGTGCCGGAAGCCATTCCGTAAAGGTTATCCTCTGACAACGACCCGCCCTCTACCCATACAAAGACCGGCCGCCATGCCGGTCTTTTCTTGTTTATACATGGCAAAAACGGAGGCCGGGGTGTTTTTTCCTTTGGCAAAGTTGCGGGGGTCGGAGGTTTTTCGTAACTTTGCGTTTAAATCAGCTAATTATGAAGTCACTTGTGCGTGCGCAAGTCCTCTTTCCGTCTCTCCCCAGATAGCCGCACGCCTTCCCCGTCATAATCTATGGAGCAGATAATAAACAAGATAGACCGAGAGGAAATAATCCGCGAACTCACCGAGGAGTGCCTGCTCAGGGAGTCGAACAAAGGCGGAAACCGGATATATGTCATCGACGCGCACCATCAGCCGCAGACCATGCGCGAGATAGGGCGTCTGCGCGAGCTGGCCTTCCGCGACGGCGGAGGGGGCACCGGCAAAGCCTGCGACATCGACGACTTCGACACCATGGAGCGTCCCTGCCGCCAGCTCATAGTGTGGGATCCCGTGGACCGCGAAATCATCGGAGGTTACCGCTTCCTGCTCGGCGAGGAGATGCACCGCGAGCCGGATGGCACCCCGCGCATCGCCACGGCACACATGTTCCGTTTCTCCCGTCAGTTCCTCGACTACTACCTTCCCAAGACGCTGGAACTCGGCCGCTCGTTCGTGGCACCCTACTACCAGTCCACCCGCACCAAGCCGAAAGCCATCTACGCCCTGGACAACCTTTGGGACGGACTCGGCGCCCTCACAGTGAAGTATCCGCAGATAGAATACCTCTTCGGCAAGGTGACGATGTATCCCGAATACAGCCGCGAATGCCGCGACCTGCTGCTCTACTTCCTCAACACACATTTCCCTGACCCCGAAGAACTTGTGCGCCCCATCGAGCCGCTTGAAATCACCAGTTCGCCGCAATGGCTCGCCTCCGTTATCAAGGGCGACTCCTTCAAGGAAGACTACAAGGCGCTCAACGCCGAGATTCGGGCCCACGCCCTCAACATACCCCCTCTGGTGAACGCCTATATGTCGCTGTCGCCCACGATGCGCATGTTCGGCACGGCCATCAACCACGAGTTCGGCGAAGTGGAGGAAAGCGGCATCTTCTTCAAGATTTCCGAGATTTTCGAGGAAAAAAAACGCCGACATATCGACACATACCATGTCCAGTAAACGCCTCCTGTTCGCGTCAGCGATCGTCGCCGCCATCTCCGTCAACGCCGCCGCGCAAGGCCGCTGTTGCGCCGCCGACCCCATAGCGCCATGCACCGGGTCCGGCACCGAACAAGGCTACGCCATAGACTATTCCGGCTCACTGCTGATGCAGGCCTCCGACGGCAAGACCGCCCCCTATTACCTCTCGTCGCGCCGCGACGGCACCCTCTGGGTGTCCCCCTACGTTACCGCCGCGCGCATCGGGGCACACCGCGACCGCGACGACAGCCGACGCTTCGCCTACAGCTTCGGAGCCGACCTGGTGGCCGGTTACCTCAGTGGCGTGGAATACGGGCGCTGGCTCACCGACGGCGACAAGTGGGGGAAGCATAACCTGCGGCCCTCGCCCGTGCATCTGCAGCAACTCTACGGCTCGGTAAAATGGCGCTCCCTGCTGCTACAGGCCGGACTGTGGGAAAACACATTCTCCATCTTCCCGGCGCTCGGAAGCGGAGACCTCGTATACAGCGACAACGCGCGCCCCGTGCCGCAGGTGCGCCTCGGCTTCGTCCGTTTCCAGGACGTGCCGCTTACCCGCGGATGGCTGCAGGTGATGGCCGACGTGGCTTACGGCAAATTCACCGATTCCCGCTGGCTCGAAAAGCAGTTCAACTACTATTCCGACTTCGTCACCACCGGCACTCTGATGCACCACAAGCGCCTCTACTTCCGCGTGGCCGACCGGCAGCCGCTCGCCTTCACCGTCGGTCTGCAACACGCCGCGCAGTTCGGAGGCACCCGCCGCATATACCTTGACGGCAAGATGATAGAGGAGCACAAGATGAAAGGCGGCCTAAAGCAATTCCTGAAAGTGCTCGTTCCCAGCCGCGGCGAAGGCAGCGAATACTACGACGGCAACTCGCTCGGCTCCTGGGACGCCTCGCTGCGCTGGCGCCTGCCGCAGGGCCACTGCCTGACGGCCTACTTCCAGTGGCCGTGGGAAGACGGCTCCGGCATCGGCAAACTCAACGGCTGGGACGGCGTGTGGGGACTCTCATACTCCGCCGCCACTCCGCAGTGGATAGACCGCGCTACGGTGGAATACATCGACTTAACCAACCAGAGCGGCCCCATGCACTGGGCGCCGGGCGACTTTCCCGGCACCGGCATTCCCGGCGAAGCCACCGGCGCCGATGATTACTACAACAACTTCGCCTACGACGGCTGGGCCAACTACGGCATGTCCATGGGTTCGCCCTTCGTGAAAAGCCCGGCCTATAACCTCGACGGCTACCCGGCATTCCTGGACAACCGCCTCCGGGGCTACCATATAGGCATATCCGGAACTCCGGCCGCCGGATGGAACTACGAGCTTCTATTCTCGCAGCGCACCTCGTGGGGGACGCCCAAGATTCCGGCACCGCACCGCCGCCACGACACCTCGTGGAGCGCCGCCGCCTCATGGACGCCGCGCGCCGTCCCCCAACTCGCCGTCACGGCACAACTGGCCGGAACCCACGGCTCGCTATACGGCAACTCCTTCGGCGCCCGCGTATCCCTCACCTACTCCGGCACGTTCACCTTCAAGAAAAAACACAATGGAAAATAAGACCGCACGGGGATTCCTCCTCCCGCTCATTGCGCTGGTGATGCTGACACTTGGCGGCTGCACGCACAACAACGGCGACATCGGCCCGCTCTTCGGCAACTGGAAGCTCGTCTCCGTCACCGGAGACACCGAAGGCCATGAAGTACCCCAAGGATGCTCCGTGGACTGGAATTTCCAAAACTCTACCATCCACATGTCCATGACCTTGTCCGGCCACCGCATGGACAACCGATTCGGCAACTACCGTCTGGACGACAACACGCTGTTCCTCGACTTTCCGGACACGGACACGCAATACGGCGAACCGCTGCTCGGCCTCCCCGCGCAATGCGAGCTGCAGGTGTTGCGCCTCGACGGCCGTCGCCTCGAACTCCTATACGTCCCCACCCCCGAAAGCCAAGGCACCACTTTCACCTTCCGCAAATTCTAACCCGGGCACTCCCTTAGAATAGGCGCCTTAGCTGTTTTTGCTATCTTAGCTAAGACTACATGCGCTCACAGGCCGAGGTCGGTGAGGATTTTGCGGTCGTTGGAGAGGCGCGGTATTTTGCGCTGTCCCCCGAGTCGGCCGTTGCCGTGGGTGGCGAGCCAGCGGTCGAAGGTCCCTTCCGGAACGGTGGTGACCAACGGAGGGTCGAGGAAGAGGGAATGGCTGCGCTTGGCCTGATAGTCGGAGTTGACGCTCTGCAACGTGGCGTCGAGCACTTCTGCGAAACGGGCGGCGTCGGCGGGGGGCGTTATCCATTCTATCACCCATTGGTGGCGGCCGCGCCTGCCGGCGGCTGCATAGACGGGTGCCACGGTATAATTGCGTATCCGCGCTCCGGTGGCGGCGGCAGCGGCCGAGATGGCGGCGTCGGCGTTATATTCCATCACCTCCTCGCCGAAGGCATTGATGAACGATTTGGTGCGCCCCGCTATGGTAATGAGCATCCTATCGGCGTCTTCAATGCGCACGGTGTCGCCCAGGCGGTAGCGCCACAGGCCGTTGGCCGCCGTTATCAGCATCTCATAGACTTTTCCCTCCCGCACCTGCCATGCCGGCACGGGGTCGCCCCCGCCGGGAGGCGCGAACTCGTAGAACACGCCGCCATCGAGCAGCAATTGCATACGCCCCGCTCCCGGTGTGGTGGCATATGCGAAAAAACCCTCCGAGGCGTTGTAGGTCTCCATATAGTGCATCTTCGCAGGGTCGCAGAGCGAGCGGTATTCATCGCGGTAAGGGCCGAAGGCTATCCCTCCGTGGAAGAAGACTTCGAGGTTGGGCCACACGTCGGTTGCGCGTTCGCACCCCTTGAGTTCCAACACCTCGCGTATCACCCCGAGAAACCACGACGGCACCCCGGAGAGGTTGGTGACATCCTCGTCCATGGCCGCACGTGCCAGTTGCGGGAGTTTCTCGGTCCAGTCAGGCATCAGGGCAATCCTCTTGTCGGGGATGCGGAAGAGTCCGGCGCCGAAAGGGATACGGTCGATGAGCGTGGCAGAGAGGTCGCCTATCTTCACACCGGGAGCCATAGCCGCAGAGGGCACCTCGTTGGCGAAACTGCCGCCGAGTATCAGCCCCTTGCCGGAGAACATGCGGCTCCCGGGATTGGAGAGCAGGTAGTGGCCCACGCTGTCGCCTGCCCCCCGGTAATGGTTGCGCTGAAGCGATGCGGCGGTCACGGGTATGTATTTCGACTTGCCGCCGGAGGTACCGGACGACTGCGCGAAGTAGCGGCAGCGTCCGGGCCAGAGCACATCCTTCTCCCCTCCTATCATACGCATCACCTCGGGGCGCAGTTCCTCATAATCCACCACGGGCAGAGCAAGCAGCCGTTCGTAAACTGATGCCGGAGCGGGAGCTTCCGCCACCCCGTGGCGACGCCCGTAAGCGGTCATGGCGAGGCGACGCATCAGGGCCGTGAGCTCTGCGCGCTGCAGCGCCTCGACGCGTCCCGGATACAGCGAGGTGCGTGCCGCCTTAGGGCACAGCAACCGACGGGCTATGGGTGTGAAGTCTATCATATCTTCTCTTGAAACGTTGCCGGAAGCCGAATCGTTGTACGGACGTCCCGAAAAACGGTTACAAAAGTAGCAATATCCTCCGACATATACAATTAAATCTGTCGGATAATTTTCGGATTTTGTGTGCGATTTGCGAAACAGGCTTTTAAACGTGACGGTTTTTTAGTAATTTTGCACCCGATTTAAGCTATAGACAACTACACTATGAAGCGTATACTTCTGCTCATCATATTGGCCGTCACGGCACTGCCGCCACTCCGGGCGCAGCTCGTCCCGGCGGAGAACCAGACCAATTATGTGGACTCGTTGCGCCGGGAGTTTGACAACGGCCCATACTTCGGCCTCTACAAGGACAACTATTTCACCGTAGGAACCACGGTAGGGGTGCAGAAACCTTCGCGTACCAACTCGGACGTTAAATTCCAGATTTCAATAGCCCAGAAACTCACACGTTCCGTGCTTCCGTGGCACACCTACATCTTCCTGATGTACACGCAGAAGACCTTCTGGAACGTGTTCGAGAAATCCCTGCCGATGCACGACCTCAACTTCAACCCCGGCTTAGGGTGGAGCAAGCCTTTCTTCAACAAAGACCGCTACGTGGGGAAGCTGACGCTGCTGCTCGAACATGAGAGCAACGGACGCGACTCCATACAGTCGCGCTCCTGGAACCGCATCTCCATCGGCGGCTCCGTGCTCATAGACCCGTGGATTATGGTGCACGGCAAGGTGTGGATTCCCATAATCGACGGGCAGAATAACCGCGACATCCTGAACTATTGCGGCATCTACCAGACCGGCGTGGAGATAGCCACCCTGGACCGCAAGTTCATCTGGGACATCACATTCGTGAAGCGCAAGGGCTGGAATCTCAACTTCAACACCATATTCGAGTTCTCATGGCGTTTCCACAAGAAATCCAACCAGTACTTCTTCCTGCAATACTACAACGGCTACGGAGAGTCGCTGCTCGACTACAACCAGTTCCACTCGCGGCTGCGCGCGGGAATAGTCATCAAGCCGAAGTTCTTCTCCGAATTTTAGCGGCCCGAAGGGGTACGGGACAGTAGAATTTTCGGTCTTGCGGCGTGCCGGGCGCAATAAAACGGCACGCCGGATTGTTATAAACACAGGGAGGGAAACCATAAAACAGGACATGTCATGACATTATTTTCATTGGAACTGCCGGTGGCGGCATGGGTGCTTCTCGGATTGGCGCTCGTGGCGGCCATTGCGGCATGGCGTATAGGATTCGCGCCGATGCGGCGCCTGCGCATCCCGGAGCCGCGCGTCCCCGAAGAGGGGGAGGCGCTCCCCTCGCTTTCGGTCATCGCGCTGATGAACTCGGACGTCAACGTGGAAGCATTCCTCCAGGCCATGCACCGGCAGAAATATCCCGACTTTGAAATCATACTGGTGCACGAAGGCTCGGCGCGACAGAACGAGGTGCTGGAAGAGCGCTTCATAGACCCCGCCGACAACACGTCGCCGCACGTGCGCTTCTGCTTCTATCCGCCGGGCTCGCATTCCCTTTCGCGCAAGAAACTGGCCATCACCATCGGCGCGAAAGCCGCCGTCGGGGAATGGCTGTTCACCACCTCGGCTCGCTGCGACGTGCCTTCCGACCTGTGGCTCTCCACGATAGCCTCGCACTTCAACCCGCACACCGACGTGGTGCTGGGGCGCTCGCAGCTATGCTTCGACGACCTCGCGAAGCGCGGCCGCGCATCCCGCCGCTTCAGCTTCCTGATGACCGAGGCGGCATGGATGGACGCAGCCCGACGCAACCTCCCCTTCCGCGGCGACGGACTGAACCTGGCTTACCGCCGCTCCCTCTTCTTCTCCAACAAGGGTTTCGCCGCCACGGCCGACCTGGTGAACGGCGAGGATGACATCTTCATCAACGCCGTGGCAACGCCGGAGAATACGGCGGTAGAGTTCAGCGACCAGGCCACTCCTACGCCTCGCTACGGCGAGGAGACGGACCGCCTCTTCGACAACCGCCGCGACCGCCGCCGCTTCACCTCGCGCTTCCTGCCGCGTCGCCCCTTCGTGCTGGCCGGCTTAAGTTCCGTCTGCCAATGGCTGGCGCTACTCTGCGGCATAGCCGGAGCTTTGCTCGCGCTCCCGAGCCTCGTGGGGACGATAGCCGCCGTCGTGCTCTTCACGGCCATTTGGCTATTCGAAGCCTTCGACTACCGCCGCGGCGCCCGGTTGCTCGGCGACGCCCGCGGCTGGAAGATAGCTCCCGCACTGCTCCTCGGACGCCCCATAGGCAACCGGCTCTTCGCCATCAGGCGCCGCAAACACATACGCGCAAACTACTCATCCGACACCCTGGAGCCTTGACACAGTCCGCCGACAAAAGCCGTATGCTGGAACTCGGGAGCCGTCCAGTAGGGAAACTGCTCTTCAAATACAGCATCCCCGCCGTAGTGGGAATGGTGGTGCAGGCGCTCTACAACATCATCGACTCGATGGTCATCGGCCACGCCATAGACGACCCCAACGTGGTTGCCGGCATAGCGGTGACCTTCCCGGTGATGAACCTCGCCACGGCGCTGGGTATGCTCATAGGCGCCGGTTCGGCCACACGCATCTCCATAGTCCTGGGCCAGAAGGACCACCGCCGCGCGCAGCTCATCCTGGGCAACTCGGTGCAACTGACCATCTACATAGGGCTGGCCTACATCACGGTCTTCGCCCTGTTCCTGGACAAGATACTGATGCTCTTCGGGGCTTCCCCCAACACGCTGCCCTACGCCCACGAGTTCCTGATGTGGCTGCTGCCGGGCATGGTGCTGATGAACCTCACCTTCTCCTACAACAACGTGATGCGCGCCACCGGCTACCCGCGCCTGGCCATGTACACCAACCTGCTGGGAGTAGCCATCAACCTGGTACTGGCCCCGACGTTCCTCTTCGGCTTCAAGATGGGAATCCGCGGCGCCGCCATTGCCACCGACATAGCGATGCTCGTCACCGCCATCTTCGTGATGCGCCACTTCTTCAAGCGTGACAGCGAGGTGCACTTCGAGCGCGGTATCTACCGCATACGCCGGGACATCATCAAGTCGATCATCTACATCGGCCTTTCGCCGTTCCTCATCAACGTGGCAGGCTCCGTGGTCAACGCCATCATCAACAACTCGCTGCTTCGCTACGGCGGAGACAACGCCATTGCCGCCGTTGTGGTCTTCAACCGCTACGTCACCGTCTTCGTCTTCATCATCATAGGCATCTGCCAGGGGATGCAGCCCATCCTGGGCTACAACTACGGCTCCGGCAACTTTACGCGGCTATTCTCCACGCTGAAGAAAGCGGCCGTCTCGGCCACTGTCGTCACGGTCATCGGCTCGGCCGTCGGCGTGCTGTTCCCGGCGGCAATCGCCTCCATGTTCATGCAAAACGCCGCGCAGATTTCATGCGCCGTGATGTGCCTGCGCATCACCGCGCTGATGTTCTGGATAGTGGGCTACCAGATAGTGGTGACGAACTTCTTCCAGTCGCTGGGCATGGCGGCCAAGAGCGTGTTCCTGTCGTTGACGCGGCAGATTATCTTCATGATACCGATGCTTCTCATCCTGCCGCCCGTCTGGGGCCTTAACGGCGTTTGGGCCTGCTTTCCGGTGTGCGACTTCATGTCGGCTGTCGTTGCCACGGTTTTCCTCATTGTGCAGGTAAAGCGCATCCGCGGGCAGAAGCGGCCGCTGTCGTGCTGAGAGTGCCGCTGCCGCGGATGTTATTTATGTGGAGGATGTCACTGATGTGACTTATGTTATTTATTTATGTTACTGATGCGGAGGATGTGTGCTGCGGTTATCGGGCCTATTCGGCCTATCTCCCGCTTATAAACATATCAGAGGGTGCTTCCTTGCGGAGGCACCCTCTTGGCTTATGCCGTGTTGTCGGGGTCGGTTACTTAGTACGTTTCAGACACGGAGCCTGGTAGTCGTTTTCATCATAGATGAAGTAGGTGCCGGTCCAGGTGCCTGTAATCTTGTTGGAGGCGCCACCTTTAAGGTTTGCGTCGTCGGTAAGATTGAAGGTGAGGGTCTTGGTGCGCGGCGTCGGGCCGTCGCTGATGGTGAGCGTGCCGCCGGTCAGCGGGGCCATGATCGACTGGTATCCTTCGTCGTCGGCCGAGTCATTGTCGCCGTACCAGGAGAAAATCACATTGCCGGTGAACTCTACGCGTCCCGGGAGAATCACGTTCTCGCCGAAGCCAGTGCCCACGGTATAGGTACCGTTGCCGAGTTCCTCGCCTTCCTTCTTGAGGATGGTGAACTGCACGGCGTCTTTATGGGGAATGTCCGCGGTGTCCATCACATACAGCTCGTAGGTGTCATATCCGAGCACGAATGTCTCCGGCTCTTTGTAGACAAGTGCCGCAGCCTGGTCGGCGAAGGAGACGGTACGGTCGCCTGTCAGTGTGGAATAGGGCGGTTTGGGTTCTTTCTCCTCGTTGTCGCAGAAGTTGGCTACCACTATATTGCCTTCGTATGTTCCGGTAATCTTGTTGCCGTTCTCGTCGGTGAAGTTGAAAGCCACCTTCTTGCCGTTGTTGCTGACGGTAAACTCGCCGGCGCGGATAAGAGCCAGGTAGCGGACGCCGTTCTCGTCGAGCTTTGTCAGATAAGAGCCTGTCTGCACTATCTGACCCAGGAAATCCACGGTCTCTCCGGGACGGAAAGTATAAGGATTGTATGTGCGGCTGTTCACGACATAGGTGCGTGTATCTATGCGGTAAGTGCCGTCGGGGAGCGCGGTCCTGACATTCATGGGGTCGGCGCTTTTAGGCATATAGGTGTCCAGGTTGAGCCAGAATCCCTCAGTCTGCACACCGTCCTCAGTGAATGTTCCGCTGTAGAACTGCATCATGGCGTCGTCGGCCAGGGGGAGGAACCAGTTGCCGTAGTAACGTTCCTGTGCGCCGGTGAAGGTTACGTTCTGGTCACCGGTGAAGGATTCATATTCCGAAGGTGAGGTAGTGAAAACGATCGGACCCCGGTAGCGGAGGTTAACGGGCTGCTGCTCCATGGAAATCATCTCCACGCGGATGTCATACTGCCCGTTGGCGGCATGGCGTACGTCCACGGTTCCGTCCATGAAAATCTGGAAGGAGACACCGTCTTCGCCCGCTGCGGTGCGTGTGCGCAGACCGCTGCTGTTGATATTGATGGTGAAGGGGTTGGTGGCCTGTCCCACACGGTAATACCCTTCGGGAATCACGGCATCGTACTTATCGCTGCTGGGGGTGCCTATCAGCTGAAGCGATGCCTGCATGCCACCAACGGTGGAAGGCTGTCCGTATTCGTCGGTCTCGTCGGTGCCGAGCTCTATGGTGTACACGCCGTTGCTGCCCATAGTGGCGTATGACGCCGACATCATGTATTCTGCCTTAGTGTAAGAGGGTGCATCCTCGAAGAGCACTCCCGCTATCCTGGAGGTGGCGAGAGTCGTCTTGTTTCCGTTGGTCTCCTCTATCACCAGGTTTTCAGTGGTCTGCGCCGCGGCAGAGAAAGCGGCGGCCAGTGCCATAACTGTAATGATATGTTTTGTCATGATGCGGTCTTATTTAATGAATTTGAACTGAACACCGGCGGCGCTTACCACGTAAACACCTTTGGGCAGGGGGTCGAGCGCCAGGGAGAAGGCTCCGGCCTCATCGGCCTTGGCTCCGGCCACCGTCATGCCCGAGGTGTTGAATACCGTTACCTGGGAGCCCGGAGCCACGCCGGCGCCCGAAAGGATTCCGCCCTCGATGCGGAACGAGGGTTTGGTGCCGTCAACGGCTACCCCGGAAATGCCCGACCCGCTGCGCAGGATTTTCATGTCCTGTACATTTGCGATGACGTATGTGTACTTCTCCTGCCCATGCGTGGTGACGGTCATCTCGCCGTCGGCGTACGTGGCCACGGGAGTAGAGGCAAACTCGAACTCAACGTGCTTGCCGTCATTGAGGTTCACCTGCAGCGAGTAGTCGTAGGCCGAGGCGCTGAAAGCCGCTGTCATTAGCATCGCGGCGGCTGCTATGATATGTTTTTTCATCCTGTTCCTGTTTTTATTTGAGGTTGATACTGCGAATGCCTCCGGCGGGACGCTTCAGGGCCGGGGCCGACGAAGTGCCCGTGAAAGTCGGGGTGCCCGTTATCTCCGCATCCAATGTGAAGTGGGGACGGCGACCGTCGTCGAAGAGGAGATTCATATCCATCACATACTTGTCGCCATTCTTCTCTACGGTGACAATACCCTCCGTGATGGCGGGATTGGAGCTGGGGCGATACATGGATACGACTCCCCCGGCCACTGTCATGTCGCCGGTGCCTCCAACTATATATGTGCCGGGCATCAGGGTAGTGGCATCTGCCCCGCTGAAGAATATCAGAGGCATCTCTATATAGTAATCGGGGTCGCTGAAGGAAATGTAGAAAGTGCCCGGCGCCTGGGGATTCTCGTTGTATTTGGCCTTGTCAAGAACGAGGTCGAAATATTCGGAGTATGTTGCCGAGGGAAGCGTCCCGCTCCATCGGGTCTTTACCTCCTGGCCGTCGGCAAGGGTGATGTTCACGTCGATGGTGTAGACCTTCTGTTCGTTCGAGACTGTGAGGCTACCCGAAGCGAGGGCCGTGCGGGCGTCCTCCTTTTCATAATAGGAGTAGCTGGAAATGTCCACGCGGTTGCCCTGGTTGGTGTTGGTTACCACATACTCTCCGGGGCGCAGATACTGAGTGTCGGCGGGGCCGTAGAGGTCGCAGACCAGTTTGCCGCCGTCCGAGAGGTCGAAGGTCAAAGTAGCATTGCCGCCGCTGTAAACATCCGTCCCCAGACTGTTTACCTTGAGGTCAGAACCCTGGGAGACCTGCTCGAAGGTCATGCTCTGAACATAGTCGGCACCGAATTTGTAGGAAAGGCCGTTCTCCATCACCACAGTCACGCTCTGTGCTGCGGCGCCAAGGGAACACAAGGCCAATGCCATCACGATGATTGGTTGTCGTTTAATCATAAAAAATACTCTTTTGCACGCTGTGATGCTTCCTCATTGAATCTTCACAATTCGCCAACTTACCTCATCCGCGCAGGTTAACATTGTTTTTCAAAGGCAAAGTAAACTAATTTTTTCTGAAAAAAAACAAATAATGCACCGAAATCTATTCAATAAACCAAATCTTTCCACCAGCCGGAGTTCTCCAGATTCTCTCGGCACTCTCGATTAATCGAGATTTATCAGGATTAATCCCGAATTTCGGAAAAAGTCCGAGAACCACAAGAACCCCGAAATTGCCGAAAGAGCTGACTGCCGCCGGGGCTAAACGAAAAGGAAGGCGGCTCCGCGGCGGGAGCTGCCTTCCTTATTATGAGAGGAGTTGGATTACTGTTTGCACTTGGCGGCGATGAACATACGGTTCATGCGGCCGATGTTGTAGAGCTTGATATTCTTCGGGCATTCGGCCGAGCAGGCACCTGTGTTGGTGCAGTTTCCGAATCCGAGTTCGTCCATCTTGGCCACCATTGCGCGCACGCGGCGGTCTTTCTCCACCTGGCCCTGGGGCAGCAGCGCGAACTGGCTGACCTTGGCAGAGACGAACAGCATGGCGGAACCGTTCTTGCAGGCTGCCACACAGGCGCCGCAGCCGATGCAGGTGGCGGAGTCCATGGCCTCGTCGGCAGCCTCCTTGGAGATGGGAATCGCGTTGGCATCCTGTGCGCCGCCGCAGTTGAACGATACGTAGCCGCCGGCCTGCTGGATTTTGTCGAAGGCGTTGCGGTCCACCATAAGGTCCTTGATTACGGGGAACGCGGCGGAACGCCAGGGTTCTACGGTGATGGTCTCGCCGTTATGGAAACGGCGCATGTAGAGCTGGCACGTGGTGGCGCCCGTAGCGGGTCCGTGGGGGTGTCCGTTTATGTAGAGCGAGCACATGCCGCAGATGCCCTCGCGGCAGTCGTGGTCGAAGACTACGGGCTCCTGGCCCTCCTCTATCAACCGCTCGTTCAGGATATCGAGAGTCTCAAGAAACGAGGTGTCAGGGGTGGTTTCGACATCGGTATAAGTCACGAATCCCCCCTTCGACCGTGCGTCCTTCTGGCGCCAGATCTTGAGATTGACTTTCATTATGCTATCTTCCATGATTTTTCTTTTTTTATTGCCGAATGGGCAGATTATGACTTGTAGTTACGTGTCTGAACCTTGATTGCCTCGTAGTGGAGCGGTTCGATGATGAGTTGCGGAGCTTTGGTGTCGGAACCGGCATAGTCCCAGCACGATACGTAGAAGTAGTTGGCGTCGTCGCGTTTGGCCTCGCCCTCTTCGGTCTGGTATTCCTCGCGGAAGTGGCCGCCGCAGCTTTCGTTGCGGTTCAGGGCATCGTATGCCACGAGTTCGCCCATCGTGATGAAGTCGCGCAGACGGAAGGCCTTGTCAAGCTCAACGTTCATGCCCTCCTGGTCGCCCGGGATGTAGAGGTCGGTGTTGAATACCTCGCGCAGGCGCTTGAACTCCACGAGCGCATGTTCCAGACCTTCGCGGTTGCGGGCCATGCCCACATATTCCCACATGATGTGGCCCAGCTCCTTGTGGATGGAGTCCACCGAGCGCGAACCCTGGATGGCCATGAGGCGGTCCATCTCTTCCTGGCATTTCTTCTCGGCGGCGTCGAACTCCGGAGTGTCGGTGCGGAAGTGGGGAACGGTAATCTGGTCGCTCAGATAGTTCTGGATGGTGTAGGGAAGCACGAAGTAACCGTCGGCGAGACCCTGCATCAGGGCGGAGGCGCCGAGTCGGTTAGCGCCGTGGTCGGAGAAGTTGCACTCGCCGATGGCGAAGAGGCCCTTGACCGAAGTCTGGAGCTCGTAGTCTACCCAGATGCCGCCCATGGTGTAGTGGATGGCGGGGAAGATCATCATCGGGTTGTAGTACTTCACGCCGTCGATTTCGCGGGCCAGCTCGCCGGGATTGACATCGGTGATTTCCTCATACATATCGAAGAGGTTGCCGTAGCGCTGGCGCACGGTGTCAAGGCCGAGGCGGTTGATGGCTTCGGAGAAGTCGAGGAATACGGCCAGGCCGGTGTTGTTGACGCCGAAGCCGGCGTCGCAACGCTCCTTGGCGGCACGCGAGGCCACGTCGCGGGGCACGAGGTTACCGAAAGCCGGGTAGCGGCGCTCCAGATAGTAATCGCGTTCCTCCTCGGGGATGTCGCTGCCCTTGATTTCGCCGCTCTGCAGCTTGCGGGCGTCCTCGATGTTTTTCGGCACCCAGATACGGCCGTCGTTACGCAGCGACTCCGACATGAGGGTCAGCTTCGACTGCTTGTCGCCGTGAACGGGGATACATGTGGGGTGGATCTGCACGTAAGCGGGGTTCGCGAAGTAGGCGCCCTTGCGGTAGCAGGCCATGGCGGCGCTGACATTGCAGCCCATGGCGTTGGTAGAGAGGAAGTAGGCGTTGCCGTAACCGCCGGTGGCTATTACTACGGCGTGGGCGGCGAAGCGCTCGAACTTGCCTGTCACGAGGTTCTTGGCGATGATGCCGCGTGCGCGTTCCACACCGTCCTTGTCCTTGATTAGCACGACGTCGTGCATCTCGTAGCGGTTGTAGCTCTTCACCTTTCCGGCCTGTATCTGGCGGTTGAGCGAGGAGTAGGCGCCGAGCAGCAGTTGCTGGCCGGTCTGGCCCTTGGCGTAGAATGTACGCGACACCTGTGCGCCGCCGAACGAGCGGTTGGCCAGCAGGCCGCCGTACTCGCGGGCGAACGGTACGCCCTGTGCCACACACTGGTCTATGATGTTGTTCGACACTTCGGCCAGACGGTAAACGTTGGCTTCGCGGGCACGGTAGTCGCCGCCCTTCACGGTGTCGTAGAACAGGCGGTAGACAGAGTCACCGTCGTTCTGATAATTCTTGGCAGCGTTGATACCGCCCTGCGCGGCGATGGAGTGCGCGCGGCGGGGTGAATCCTGAATACAGAAGTTCAGGACGTTGAAGCCCATCTCGGCCAGCGACGAAGCGGCGGAAGCGCCGGCGAGGCCGGTGCCCACCACGATGATGTCGAGGCGGCGCTTGTTGGCGGGATTGACGAGCTTCTGGTGAGCCTTATAGTTGGTCCATTTCTCAGCGATAGGACCTTCCGGGATTTTGGAATCGGCCGGATTCATTGTTTTAACATTCAGATTATTTTCCATATCGCGTAAGAATTATTTTTGTTTGTCATTGGGGTTAGCGGGCTCCTGTGCGGGAGCGTCGTCAGCTGCCTGCTGCTCGGGAGAAACCTGCTGCGGTTCGCCCTGCGGAGCCTCCTGGGGCTGTGCCTGCGGCTGAGCCTGGGGCTGGCCCATCATCTGCGGCATCTGCGGCTGCTGCGTCTGGCCGTCGGCGGCGCGCTGGAGGGCTTCTACGGGCAGGTTGGCCGTGGGATCAAGGTAATTGACGAGGTTAACGATGTTGAGCATCTGCTGCCCTACAGCCTGGATGTCCACACCCGGCATCTGCATTTTCATCATGCCGAGCATCATGTCGGCCTGCGGTGCTATCTGCGCCATGGTCATCTTGACGGTCTGCATGTCGCTGGGCATATTGAGCATCGGAAGTGTCTCGTTAAGCGGGGCAACGGCCATCTCGATATACTGCGACTGGAGTTCCGGCTGTGTGGAATAGTAATCCTTCTGCGACTGAACGAAGAAGACAACGGCCTGGGCCACGAAGAGGGCTACGACGATGGATGTCCACCAGTCGCCGATTTTCTTCCAGCGGGGAATCCAGGCTGTGCTGTCCCAACCGATGGACTGGAACATGGACCAGAAACCGTGGGTCATGTGGAACCACAGGGCCACGAAACCGATGATGTAGACGATGGGAGTCCAGATTTCCTTGAAGGCTTCCTGGATGAAGAGTGTGCCGGCGGCAGCGGGGACGGTGCCGTGGTGGCCGAGCACTTCCTCGAGCTGCATCTTTGCCCAGAACTGGATGAGGTGTACCACCAGGAAAGCGAGGATGACGATACCGAGCACCAGCATGTTCTTCGACGACCATTCGACGGCCTTGGGAGTCTTGTTGATGAGGTAACGGTCGTTACCGCGGGCCTTACGGTTCATCACCGTGAGCCATACGGCGTAAATGATATGGATGATGAAAAGAAGCGCGAGGCCCATGGATGCTATCAAAGCATACCAGTTGGCGCCGAGGAACTCACAAATCACATTGTAAGCCGCCGGCCAAACTATCGCGATGCTGTTCATCAAGCAGTGAAAAGTAACGAATAGGACCAAGCATATGCCCGTCAGAGCCATAATGAACTTACGTCCTACAGATGAGCTTGTTAACCACATAGCAGTTTAATTTAGTTGTTATTATTGAATTTAGTTTATGTTTTTTCTGTTTACATGGTATATCTGCCGTGTCTGCGCTGCTGCTGCCTAAGCCCGGGTCGTTACTGATGTAACGGATGTGGCGGATGCCCCGGAATCGTACGCCGTCGGCTCGCCGCCGTAGCCGGTTGTCGCGCTTGCCTCAGGAAGCGGTCCGCAATCAACGGAAGACGTGGAAAAACGGCCGGCTATACGGCAAAGCACACCACGGCAAAGCCGCAGTAGCGTAACACACTGCAAAATTATGATAAAATCGGCAAACGGCAAAAGGAAACCGCCAAAAAATCCCCAAAAAAGATGAGAAAAACGCACACCACCCCTTTCTTCCGCTCCCCGCGGCGAAAATTCGTACAAATTTTCAGGCAAAAACTTGCACCGCCAAAAATAAATGCCTAACTTTGCACTCCGAAATCGCCCGCGCCGCCGATGCGGCCGCAAAGCAGCCGGCCGATACATGATGTCGTTAATGTAACGGATGTTATTAATGTGACTGATGTGACGGACGCCGCGCTATAAAAGAAAAAAGGTCTGGTAGCTCAACTGGATAGAGCAACAGCCTTCTAAGCTGTGGGTTCCGGGTTCGAGTCCCGGCCGGATCACTGATGGTCACCTTCCGGTGACCATTTATTTTTTTAGATTATGAATGGTCATCTCAGTATGGCTATTTTTATTAAGAGTGCAAATGGTAGTGTTATTTCCGGGAACAATATAACAATTATCTACTGCTATCGACTCCTACTGACGTCGGTGCCTACTGACATCGGTGCCTATAAAGCTTAAAAAACGTGTTAAAATTCCGACTAACTAATACCAAACCATTTTGTTGATCTCACCGAAAAGGTTTCTATGGGTTATAACGTCAAGCGAACAATTAAGGGGAGGTCTGTTTTGCGATTTTTCAGGGACCGGTGATAGATTGGGTGGCTTCTGGATGTCTGTATGGCAGATTCCGGTTCGGAATTGCGGAGAAGCTTAGGTTTCTGCGGCAACCGGATGGAATCGGAGAGTTTTCCACTATTTATAGTTGTATTGTTGAAATTGATAAGGTTGCGCCCGGCACGTATCAGGGTATTACTACGATGAAAAAATACATATTGTCAGCAGCATTGGCTATCGCCAGCCTTACGTTTGGAGGCATCTACGCCGCAACATCAGATGTAGCATCCTCTCAGAATAGAATTACTACCGAACAGTGCCACACCCACGCCGAAGGGCAACACTGCCGCGGCACCGTGGGGTGCGACTGCCGGGGATTCTCCCCCATCAACAACGGTAAGGAATGGCAAAAAGAATACTGCCGCCATTGCGGCCACAAAAAGTCCTACCATAGATGATGATTAGTTAGTTGGAGCATCTCGTATCCGTTTATCTTAATCTTGCGGATACACAATCAGTCAGATGCAATTTTCTATTTCTCCCGGCTTCCGGACCGCCGATGGTCCGGGAGCCGGATTTGCTTATACTCCAGAAGCACAGCAGGACACAAGTCGTTGTGGGCGCCCCGATTCACGGCAACCAAGTCCCTATGGACTAATGCTGCGGTCCGGTACCGGCAAGAACTGAAGAAATAAATATATCGATACTGGAATGTCCGTTACTTTGACACTCCTTTTTGGGGGATGAAGTCTTTGAGCGCTTGAGGGAAAAGGCAGTGCTTTCAGTGGATGTTATCGTTGAAAAAGTCGTGGTAACGGAGGTTGTTTAGATTGATTACTAATAAGTTTTCCCGAGCCCTTGTTATTCCGGTGTAAATCAATTCCGGCGATAAAATTACTCTGTCATCGCCGAACAGTGCGTTTTGAATTATACAAATTACCGTATTTGCTTCCCACCCTTTAAAACTTTGCACTGTAGATAATTTGAGATAATCAGTTTCCATAGTGAAGCGATTTTTCTCGACTTTTTCAAGTCTGTCAATGTCTTTTTTATATTTAAACGAGTCATGCCCGTTCACATTCCACACTAATTCTTCGGTTTCTTTGCTGACAAATGTCACGGTTGTTTCATTGCCGGTTACTTGTCGGTACTTATAATCCAATTCTTTGAGTATGTCTGTCCTCGATGCAAGTATTACAATATTCTTAACGTCTGTTTTACTTCTATTAATGAAATCATTACAAACATTGTAAACTTCAGATGCCGTATCTCCGAATGAAACAGAAGGATTTATATTCTTATATTCAATCATATTAAATTGAAATTCGGAGGTGGCAGTATGCTTATATCCCGGATTCTTAGGAAATTCCTTTATAAGGCCGAAATATGATTGGAAACTATATGCGAGATTGGAGAGTGCCGGATTTTTAAATCTGTTACAATCTGACAATTCTTTATTCCAGACACCCGGAATGACTCCTAAATTGATATTTCCTTGTGCGTCAGTGGGACGGTGGTATATATTTTGTTTCGGGTCGCCGAAGACAACGAATTCTCCGTTTTGTTTTAAAAAATATTTTCTGACTATCCTGAGCCATGCAGTGGTATAATCCTGAACTTCATCAACAAAGATAGCGTCATATTTAGGGAGTTCAGATTCTACTGTTTTAAAAAATTTTTCGTCATCATATGATTCATATTTTACTTTAAGGTTGTTGGCATTGGCGTGTTTTCTGAAGAACCGGTGATAATGGTCAATCTGAATTTTGTTCCAAGGGAAATCGGCTCTTACCTGTCCCAATCTCATGCGCATATAGTTGACAAGCGTAATGTTGAACGTCAGGACAAGGACATCTCCGCCGGTTCTGATTTGTGCGTTGACGGCCCTGGTGGCGAGAACCTGAGTTTTACCGGAGCCTGCAATTCCGCTGATTTTTCGCTGTTGTTTTTCCGCGCTTACAGACAATTTGGCTTGTGACCGCGAAAGCGCAACCGGAACGCCTTCCCGGTATGAATGCCAGTCGGACGCCAAATCTCGTTTTAGTTGACTTAAGGCCGTATCACTAAAAATGCAGTTACGGTATATTAGATTTATATTCTTAAAAAAGTCTTTTGAAACTTTTGCATCGGTGATGAAATCAGATCCATATATTGTTATACGGCCTGGATTTTTAAAAAGCTCTTTAGCATGTTTTTCCGTGCCGTTTGAGCAAATCAGGACTTTCTTTACAAGTCCAAGATTACGGTTGTCCTTTGCAACAGCCTTAGCGAGTACCCTGTTGCTCTCGAGAATAAGGCTTTGGTAAATATTAAGAGTTTCGAGCGGAGATTGCATTTCAGTGACCTCATCTGAAAGATTCTCCGGCTTTATGATAAATTTCTTATTTTCGGCATCATAGCTGCATCGGGACAAATCTTCATCGAAAACCGATATTACAGCAATTCCGACGTCGGGACGTATAATCATGAAATCAGGCGACATCCCGTTAATATCGGGCGCTAAATATAGCAAATCATTTTGCGACAATATATTGTTAAGCCGGAAATATACACGACCTTTGGTCTTGGAGAAAACGTTATTTGCATTCTGAAGTCTTATGTCATACTCGTCAAAAACCGGTTCTTCAGCTTTTTCTTCAGAATCATAATTGCTTAAGTGAAGAGGTTCACCCCTATAGACGAATCCTTTCGTTTTGCAAGTAAAATAATAATTTGTGCTTTTCGTTCGACCGTATTTCGGACTTGAGATGTCTGAGAATACTTGTTCCGGAGAGAATATCTCGCAAAATCTGTCTATCCGGAAAGCGTTCGCATTCAGCGGGCCGGTGCACAATATGTAGTGGGTATGGCCGGGCGCTTCAATACATTTTGAGAGTTTAGCCAAATCTATGTTATTGACATCTATGATGTTCGAGAAAATATGAAAGACAAACCTACACCTATAATTAATAACGAAATCCTCGTTATCATCGGTTTTAGACGGCATAAATTTGTTTATAGTTTCAATATGTACACCTTTGTTGGTGGCTCGTACCGCGTTGATGAAAGCTCGGTTGAGAGCAGCCTCCGACGGCTCTATCAATGTGATTTTCTTGAGCCAGCGTGTCAGCTCACGCTCTTTCAGATAGTCTACCAAACAGATGGTCCCGATGGCTTGGCCGCATCCCCAGTCGACTATTTCGAGAGACAACGACCGGCCAGCATCGTCATCGGGCGGGAACGGCATGTTTTGCATGGCTGCGCGACATTTGGCCTGATGCATCTCGCCGTATGCTCCGATATAGCAGTCAAGCCCTTCTTCACTTTGCAATAACGACAGGCCGTGGGCAAGTTCGGGATGTGAGTAGGGCCTGTATTTAAACTCCGAAGGAAGATGCTGCATGCAATTATCAATCACCGCATCCATCGTAAGGTTCGATATTTGGGATATACGGTCGGCGTACATACTTACTTTCCTGTAATGGTTTCGGCATCAGGGTTGACTTTATGCTGACGCCAGTTGGCCACGGCTGCTTCCTTACTTGCATTGGCGTAACAGTATTCGCAAAGATGCGGACAAGTGTTGTATTGACCGATGTCCTTGCTCTTCATGCAACCGCAGGCCGCACGTTGCCCTTTGTCGCGGTTGTTCTTACGGATGACTACATATTTTCCGTCACCGATGTCTACTGCATCTTCGGGGATTTCAACCGGTTCAAATTCAGTAAACAGATTGTCGGTTTGCGAAGTGTCCAGGATTTCGGCTCCGAGATATTTCAGAAGTTCCGGCGATCGATATCCGAATCGCACCATCAGTCGGTCATCGACGCAGTGATTGTGTTCCACGCCGTCCAGATCGGCTGCCTCGCCGCAAGTGGCGAGAATGTAGTTCCAGCCTTTCTCCCGGTTCAGATTCACCAGGCGCCCGGCGAACTCCGTCATTTGTTCGCGTGTCCAATCCTGATAATTGATATTGTTTCGACGAAGGTTTGACTGCACCTTACGATATGACAAAATATCGGCGAAACTGAATACGAGCTTTTCAGTATAGCCCAGAAGTCTGTCGCCGATGTTTTCAATTTTCCGCAACAGTTTGTTCATGTCAATCTTATCGGTAAGTACCAGCGGGTCAAAGCGCCATACCACGGCCCCTTTCCCGAGTTTGTCCACAAGCATTTTGAATATCTCTATCCGCTCCGCAAGCGGAGGTACGCCGCGTTCAATGTCCTCATCTTCGTAATCGTTCAAAGTAAATTGCACATAACACCCTATGCCGTGTTGGCGCAATCTATCGAGATACGGAAGTAACGGACGCGGATTTTTGGACCAAAATACTATAAATTTTGTATCCGCATATCCTACATAGCTCTTTACGCCGTTAAACGGATTAGTCCATGCCGAATATCCCTGTTCGAGACGATGGAAAAACCAGTCGGCGTAGAAAGCCGGGATGTCAGTGCTTCGGCTTGCCGACACCACGACGGGGAACGTGGCTTTTGCCAATTCGCCGTTTTCAAGAGTAATGAATTTGTCAACTTGTTTTTTAGCCATGATTTAAGCCGTTTTGATTACTTATCAGTATCGGGAATTGCTTCCTCCTTCATTTGCAAAATTAATGATTTTAATTGTAACGTGCAATATTTCATACAATGCCTGACGTGTTGCTTACGGGATTCTCAAACTAGGAAATCGCCATTTTTAGATTGGGAGCCAGCCAGGTTGCGGGGGTTAGAAGACAGCTGCTGTTTGCGGGGGCGCCGTACGTGTTACCCAAATGTCGGAAGTCACAGG
>OGNF01001318.1_pt1 | contig 23175 bp, 27 predicted proteins | sample 1573321 | NCBI WGS metagenome assembly OGNF01 (sample SAMEA2581911, study PRJEB24529) | metagenome | biome: Human gut stool | place: China | collected 2011
TTTCAAAAAACCGTGTAATTGACTATATTTCAATAATTTCAAAGAACTATTTATCAACTTTTACGGGACAGTAGTGACGCACACTCAATAATTGTCCCGTTTTGCGACGGGCATAACATATCACTCCGTTTTGAATGTTTTCTTTCTTCAAATAGGCAATATCTACGAATGCCATTCCACGGGTACAATAGCTGAAAATAAATATATCCCTTGCAAGTGCAAGAGGAGTATCTTCTGTTAATTTCAGTTTATATAACTGCGATATTACAGACTCTGAAACAGCACGCTTGCGGGTACGATCTATACCAGTATAAACCTCTGTAAACGGATGTGATTGTTCAACAAACTTGTGTCTAACTGCCTTGTTGTAAACGGCACGCATTATACGCATATAGAATGAAATAGAGTTCCTAACCATCCCTCGCTGCACAAGGAAGGCATTGTAGTCCGCAATAAGTTGTTCCGTCATTGCCGAAAACGGCAAGTTGACTCCACCAAGAAACTCGGCGAAGTTTTTCATCGTTTTCTCATAGTTCAGGGCTGTACCCAAACGATTGGCATTACGCATCAACCGTATCTGATTCTTCATAAAGTCCAATACAGACACATGACATTCTGGAGACTTGTAGCGTTTGATAATATCTCCAACCGAATAGGTTACTCCGCTATTATCCAAGTCTTTGACAATTCGTTTCAATAGTGCAATATCACTATCTATACGATTCTGAATAATGCTCTTGTCTGCAACACTTACAACAACCTGTTCACCTATTGCATCCCATTCGTCAGGCTGCAATCGGATATTGGTTGTTATCTGTTGTGTCGCTCTACGATGAGTCACTTGATAATATACAGTTCCTGCACGCCCTGCGACTGATGATGGACGTAGTTTTACTTTAATTGTTGCCATAATGTGATTTGGTTTAAGATGATACAATAAGAGCCTCCACTCAATTGCTTAAGGGAAGGCTCTTTAAATAACGGCTACGGGATATACAGCAATTGAAACTCTCTTTTTCTGCGGCGTTCGATGCTGGGAATAGGCTTGCCTTTGTAGCAACGGTACGAGATATACTCTTCGTAAAAATCTCTGTCGCCGGACTCGATTTTCTTGATAAGGTTACTCTTCGGGCGTTTACCATATCCTAACAATCTGCTATGGCCGACATTGTAAGCCAAAACCGTCAGCAACAGAGCATCTTTCCCATACTGTCGGAAATACTTGTATCGCTCCAATAGGTCGGCTCTGAGTAACGAATCCGCTTGTTCCTCGGTAATATCGGCTGTCAGGTTTTCGTGTGGAAGCAGTTTATGACCATAACCGATGTATGGATAGTGTTTTGCCGAGTGCCACCCCTCAAACTCCTTGATAAGTGCTACCGCCTTATCGAACAGTTCCGCAGAAATCTCCTTGGGTAGTGGTGGCGATGAGTCGCCGCCACGTGTCTGTGCCTTGGCATATCCACAAAGCAAGGTCAGACAAATAATCATCAATTTTATTCTCATAGATTCTCTTTTAGTGATTGGTTATGGCGGCAGACACCCGACAAGCGAGTGCCTGCCACCGTTGTTTAAGGATTGATGTTGATTGGAGAGACGATAGTTCCTATGGGAGTAATCGTGTTACCCTCTGTGGTATCCTCTTCCTCCTTCGCCTCATTATTGAATGTGAATGTGAGCTGATAGAGCTGGTCGTGGTTATCCTCGAAATAGACATCTATCGTCTGCTGGTCTTCACACTCTGAGGTATAGTACAGACGGAACACATCTCTGTCAAGCGGATAGCGGTCATTCGGGAGTAACACCATACCGTCATCCATTCTCAATGTACCCTCGCCATCGGGCTGGAAGTAACGGATTGTGTAGCGAGTATCGGAGAAATACCCCTCACGGACAATCTCACAGCGTATCTCTGCTGTCTCGCCCTGTACCAATCGCTTGGGTACAGGCATTGTCTCAACCTTAAAAGGATAGGCTTGCTGAACATCGAGGTCATCCTCGCAAGATGTGAAGCCTAATACAGCGGTCATCATGGCACCGCAAACCATCATATAGGAAAATAACTTTTTCATAACGCTTTTAATTGATTATAAATTTGACACCTAAGCCGAATTGAGTGCTGAACTTGCCGAGTGAGCCTCCCCAGAGGACACGCTCACGCACATTGGCAAGCAGGACAATACGGTCTGTTATATAACTCTCCAATTCAAGGGTGATGGCACCGCCATAGATGAAGGCATCCTTGGCAAGCAGCGTAGAGCCGTCGTGTAGTAATCTATCGCCCCAATTCACCGTTTCGTAGCCTGCCAATGCAGAGCCACCGATGGAGAGGAAGAAGGTCTTTGTGGGATCGGACAAGAACTTCAGATAGTAACCGCCCTCGGCTGTGAACTGGGCACGAGGAATGGATGTACCACGATAGTCGTAGTTCTTGAGCAGATATTCTGCACCGACCACCCAGCGGTTAGCCTTCTTGGTATATCCCGACATCGCTATTCCCGTGTAGTAGTTGAGCGGAGATTTCGAGCCGTTTACAAAGCCGCCTCTGAGTTCCACACCCATCATCTTCGGGAGATAACGCTGGGCGTATGCCTGCCCTGATGACAGGGCAAGCGATACGACTGCGACAAGTAGAAACAGATACTTTTTCATGGTTACTTCACTTTAAGTTCGTTGATTACCTTTGCTCTTACGATGTCCTCACTCTCCACGGTGAAGGTCTGGTGTCTGCCACCGCTCTTCTCGTGCATCTCCACCACAAGCACCTTGTCGGCAGGGATGGTGAACTTGTCGAACACAAATACAGTACGCTCATCCTTGTTGCCCGCAACGGTTGTGGCATAGTCATAGGCACGCAGAGGGAAGATGACCTGCTCCTGAATGGCTGTACGCTTCATCACCTGCTTATCCACAATCTTGAAGGTCACAAAGTCCACCTCGTATGGTACATTCGATGTGTTCTTCACCTGCGTATGGAAGTAGAGCAAACCATTGTGGGTGTAGAGTCCACGCAACAGATACTGGATGCCGAACGCCTTGCAGCCGATGTGCTTGATGTGGCGTTTGTTGTCCTTGTGGATAGCCTTGCTGATAAGGTGTACCAACTTCGGCGACTCACTGCCAAGCTCCTGCAAATAGATGTCGAGAGCATTGTTGGGACGGTTTACCTCACTGCCATCGTGAATAAAGTCCTTCATCTCGATATTCAGGAGCAGAGGCTCATCCGAGTACTTCACATTGAAGGTGTAGAAACTGCCGCTCTCGGTAATCACCGACATATTGGTCTCATCGCGGAAGTTCTTTACCGTAGCCTTCACACGAATCACATTCTCCGAGCCATCGGCCTTACCTGCAATAAGGTTAGGCGAGCCGAGATCGACATAGCGTACTGCCGCAGGGAAGATGATGTGAGTTGTCTTGTCATATGTCCCCTCCAAGCCGTAAGGCGGGATCAGACGGTCAAAGGTCAGCTTCTTTGTCAGCCCGTGATAGATGTCACCATCCTCCTGCTGCGGATAGATGTCCGTAGTGAGGGTAACATCACCGGCTACTGTGTTAGTTACTGCGGTTGAATCAACCGACTGTGCATTGGCACTTACAACGCCCATCGTGAGGGCAAGCATTACAAAAATCTTTTTCATGTCTTTAATGTTTTAATAGGTTATTGATTGTTTTGATAAAGCATCAGTGTATATCCTGATTTGAGGTGTACCTTCTCTTCACGCATCTTCTTGGAGATGTACTGCGACACGCCCTGTATGGCACCGCGACCTACTTCGGATAGCAGTTGGTCTCCGGCAGACTGGTTGGTGATGGATATGCTCGTTCCGAGGTTCTGTCCCAGATTTGCCGCCATCTCCTTTGCCGCACTCGCCTCCATGGAGCCGGGTATGAAGATTCCCGCCTGTCCGTCATTGTCGTGGACGGTAAGTTCTACGGGAATGATCGTTCCGTTATGCTCCACCTGAAGAATCTCGATGTCGAGCCTTTCGCCTTTGATGCTGCCTTCACCCGTGATGAGGGTGTTTCGTGGCAGTACATACTTTCCGACACGCATCGCCTCCAAGAGCCTGAGCCGCACACTCTGACCGCTGATGATCGTCTGGTCGCCATGCACACACGCCTTGATGGTGTTACGTGCTGTCTGCTTCGGTGCTTCGCCTACCGCAGTGTGAAAGCCACTGCCTACGGATTGTGCCATCCGTGCTATCATCACCGAGTCGCTTACAGGTTGAGCGAGTGCCGACACTACGGGAGTCGTTACATGACCTACGGGCTGTGCCTTCGCCTTGCCACTTCGTGTGGTGGTCTCCACCTCCTCGGCTGCGCCCTCGGAGGTTGCAGCAGTACCTCCGGGCATATACTTCGCTGCAAGCTCGTATGACTTCTCCAAAAGTGCCACCTGGTCGGCATATGTCGGCTGGCTGTTCTGCTGCTGTGCCATCGACTGCTTCAGCTCCTCAAGTTCCACTTTCAGAGCCTCCTTTTCAGGATCCTCACGCGGCTCTTCGTAGAAACTGCCGAGCGTAGCATTGATGTCGTTGTAGGCAGATGTGGATGTAGAGAACGAGTTGCTCCGACTGCTACTGCCACTTCGATAGGATGAGCCACCACCTGTATATCTCGGTTCCTCGGGTATCTCGACCACCTCTTCCTCCTCGTCATCGGTGGTCATTGCCGTAAAGTCCTCAAGGGTACGCATCTTCTGCTCCTGCTTGACACGCATATCCTCCAGTTCGTAGGCTGCAATCTTATCCGCTTCGATGCCTGCACCTCGCGGATCGGGAAGTTCGGCGTTGAAGCCTACCTTCTGCTGTTCCGCCTGCACCTGCTCCTTCGATGGCTTGAAGATGAAGTAGAATGATACAAGGCATAGCATAACCATTCCGCCATACACAAGAATTTTCTTGATTTGCTCCTTTCTTTTCAGAGCATTTGCATCGTTACTCATAGCTCTCTGAATTAAATTGGTTAAAGAACTCTTCCATCTCCCGTATCTTCTCATCCGAGAGGCTGTCGGCAGGAGTTGCCTCCTCCTCGATAATCAGATTGGTGGCAGGCGGCTCACTTCTGACATACTCCTCATATCTGTAATCGGGAGCAGGCATAAAGATGACATAAAGGGCCACTCCCATATACGCCAGCAAGAGGCCGTAGATGATAAGGCGTTTGGTCTTCGATGCCTTGTTGTTCCAAGACTTGTTGATTGAATCCTTGATTTTCTGAATGTACTTTTTCATCGCTGTAAATGTTAATGGTGAATAATTGGGTTATCTGTCATAGACTCTCAGGTCCTTGTTCTCCACCACACGGAACGCCTCGAAGATGAATCCGTGAGGGTTGTTGTCGCTGCGTGTGGAGTTGAGCAGTCGCCCTTTGGTTACAAGGCTTCGTTCGGTGATACTCTTCTCGCGGATGATGGATAGCCTTGCGTATGTCACCACCTCGTAGGGATAGTGGTTGAAGTTGCAGCTTATGCTATCTACCTCGATACGCTGCGATACATTGCCTGAGATGATACGGTTGTAATACCCCTGCTCCGCAAGGTCGCTGTAGTGCTCATATGCCGAGCGGTCGCTCAGAAACATTGCCCTCTGGATATTACCCTCGATGGCACTCTTGTCGGGTGCAAGCGTGAAGAATAGTTCGTGGAAACGCTTCACATGCTCCCTTGCTTCCACAGGACGGTTCTGCTCCAAGTCCTGCGAGAGAGCCAGCATCAGCGACTTGCCCTCGTCAAGGACATATATCTTCTGTCGTTGTGCCTCGGCAAAGCTGTATGCCTTCCAAAGCGAGAAGCCCACAAGTGAAGCACAGACAAAGAGGTAGGCAATGCCGAAGAAACGTATCTGTCTGAAGCCGGTCTCGATGTTTTTAAATGATTTGAATTCCATTTGAATACTGTTTAATAGGTTATCGTTTAAGTAATCTTCCTGCGATGTTGCCGATGGCGGCACCTGTCGCACCTGCTGCAATCGATCCCGTGCGGCTCGCTGTCTGGGCTACGTTCCTGCCATAGTTACCTGCACCGCCGCCTGCCTGGATTATCCAGTTGGCCACTGTCGGAATGGTGAAATATCCGATGATGCCGATAATGAGGAAGGTGATATAGACCGCATTTGACCCGTCAGGGATGAAGTTGGGATCAGACAGTTGCTCGATGTCCTTCTGTAGCATCAGTACCTGTATGCGTGCAAGCACGCTGCTGAAAAGGTCGCTCACAGGTAGCCACAGATAGATGCTTATGTATCGGACAAACCACTGCGTGAGTGAGGCATGGAATCCGTCCCAACAGGCTATCGCAAAGGATATAGGTCCGAGTATCGAGAGGACGATGAGGAAGAATGTTCTCAGCGTGTCTATGACAAGGGCTGCGGCATTGAACATCAGTTCCAACAGTTCACGGAAGAAGTTCTGAACAGCCTTTTTCATATTGTACATCGCACGATCCACATACATTCCGCAAGCCTCAATCGCATCCAACGCACCCAACTCATCGAGCTTGTTGTCAAAGGACTCCTTATCCACAAGGTAGGCTGTTTCGGGATTGCGTTTCATCGCCTCAAATTCCAGCTTGTCCTTCTGCCTACGATACTCGTTCATATCGAAGGTCTGCGTTTCAAGGATTCTGTGCGTTCCCGTCACGATGGGCGACATTACGCTGTTGAGTGTGCCCAACACCAATGTCGGAAAGAACATGATACACAATCCGAGAGCAAAGGGACGCAGGAGCGGAAAGACATCTATAGGCTCGGCTCTTGCCAACGACTGCCAGACACGATAGGCGACATAGAAGAGAGCACCCAATCCGGCAAGTCCTTTGGCGACACCCGTCATCTGCGAACAGAGGGGCATCATATCCTCATACAGACTCTGGAGTATCTGATGCAGATTTTCAAAGTTTACTGCTAATAGTACCATAGTCGTAGGATTTCAGATTTACCAATAGCGTTCACTCGGCGAGCCGTAGAGGGACATCACACGGTCAACATCGTTCTGCTTCTTCGCTCTGAGGTAAGACACCCCGATGTTCTTGTTGGTGTAATACTGCACAAGCCCACGGTATTGGAGCATCTCGCTGTAACACTTATCGATGATATCCATACGGTCCTTGTCGCTCATCGAGAGTCCGTTCTCATTGACAACCGATTTAAGGTCATTTAAGAGGTGGGCACTCTCTTCGAGCAGTTTCGTATATCCCAAAGCTATGGCACTGAGTTCCTCCACCGTAAAATAGGGGTCGTTCAGCATACGCTCAAAGCTGTTTACATAGATGTCGGTAATGTCGCCCACAAGCAGGATGGTCTGCTGTACCTTGCGTGCATCGCGGACAAGGTTCTTCACCTTCTTCAGAGGTAGGCTAAGCATCCAACGCCCTGCCGTATTACTACGGTGGGTTTTCGGAAGCTCGCCCCCAAACCGGACGTACACGTCTCCGCGTATCCGGCTTTCTACTAATAATATCAATCTATTCATTGTTACTGAGTTTTTTGTAACACTTACCACATATGGCAATAGTCTTTCGTTTGCGAGCCATCATTTGTTTTTCGCAGGTAGTTTTCCCTTGAAGATTTTTTAATTTTCTCACATGGTGCATCACTAACTTATCGACTGCTCCACATAATTCACATTTTTCCGCTTTCAGCCTATCTATAAGACTTGTGTTTGTAGGATGATATGTGAATTTGGGCAAGTTGTCTAAATCCTTAATGTTCATTGGATTTTTCTTTTTGAACCCACCATGATAAAAGGTCAAGTCTTTGGCAGTACCGTTCTTTAAATAGTATCTAACTGAAAAAAGTCCATTCTTGGTGTACTTTTTTCGGATTTGCGACATCGTTGTCCGATATTTCTGCGCAAATGTTTTGTACATACTATATTTCATGATATACCCAAGTTTTGACAGACTACTACAATTATTAGCCAAACAATAGTAATTGTAAATGCCCTTTATTTCCTTGTTGTACCTGTCAAGTATCTCAAAGTCATTGTTGTTTGAAAGTTTGGGACGGGATTTTGCTTTCCAATACTCCTTGCCGTTGTGTATCTTTATTTCTAAAACACGATATTCGAGCAACTTTTTCTTAAACGTATCCTTTCCAAGTGCCAATTGTATCCTCTTATTGAAGACACGTCTTAGTACTCCGTATTTGCTTCTTTTGGTGTCATTGGATTTCCTTACAAAAATCTCATATCCGAGAAATTTTGCAGCGTTTTCAGCATGGGTGATAAGTGTTTTCTCATCAGACAGTGTAAGAGCTAACTTTTCATAGAGGAAGTTCTTTATGTCCTCTTTGATGATGATAGCATCTTGTTTACTGCCAATAATTCCAATTAGAAAATCATCCGCATATCTCACATATTTGAGTTTTCTGTAGTTCATATCCATTTCGTCACCATCAGAATACTGCAAACCTTCTTTTTGATAAGCCTTATATTGTCTTATCAATTCTGACCTTTCACTTTTGTCTTTTACCACTTTCAACTTTTTCAGAATACGGTGTCGTTTGCCTTCAAGTGATACTACCTGTTTAGTTCTTTTCCGTTCTTTCCCCTTATCAAATTTTCCAGTGTATTCCTTCATGAATTTATCCAACTTATCAAGGTATATGTTTGCCAAGATAGGGCTGACAATTCCGCCTTGCGGTGTTCCGCTGTAGGAGTTATGAAAGTTCCAGTCTTCGATATATCCTGCATTCAGAAATTTTCTAATCAAGCGAATAAATCTTTCGTCAGCGATACGTTCTTTCAGAATACCTATCAGTATCTCATGATTGATATTGTCGAAAAATCCCTTAATATCACCTTCTACGAACCATTTCACGCCCGAAAATGTCTTCTGAATATCAGACAAGGCAGTGTGGCAGCTTCTTAGAGGTCGGAAGCCATGTGACGTTTTTTCAAACTGTCTTTCATAGATGGCTTCCAATATCATTCTGACCACTTCCTGCAATAATTTATCATTAAAAGCTGGTACACCTAATGGACGCATTTTCCCATTTTTCTTTGGGATATACATCCGTTTTGAGGGTTGGGGCTGATAACTCTCATCTTTCAACGATGTTATCAGTTGTTCAATTCGGTTCAGGCTCATTTGGTCAATGGTTTTCCCATCTGCACCTGCTGTCATATTGCCCGGTTTCGCATATATGCGTTGGTAGGCAACGTAATACATTTCCTCATTGAAAAAGATACGGTACAAGCGTTCAAACTTGTAATTCAAATTTTCACTGTGTTCCGTTAGACTGTTTAATACATACTCTGGACTTCTCATAATGTCTCTCACATTTTCCGTTATTTGCATTAAAATTATTAGCTGCTTCCCTTCGCCATGTACAGGGCTTTCCCCTGCTCAGACTACTACGGAAGCTCCGTTGCCTTGTCGGATTTTCATAGGTCTGTACCTAATAGCCTTGCGGCGTTCCGATTTAGGCAATCCCCGTTTACGATATAATAACATGGCTATGATAGATTGTCGGATATGACTTCCGCCCGTTACCGCTTACTGCGGTTGTGCCGTAATTTGTTCCTGCCTCTACTACACGACGCTCGCAACAGAGGTATTACGGTATAGCGAGTTAAGTTATCTTTCACTATAAAACATACTGGGTTCACTTGGACTATCATTCAATCAGTTTGGATTTTATCCTCGTATCTATCTGTTTCATCTCACCATTCAGTTGCAATTTGATAACTAATTGACTTATGGCTTTCCAGCGTGCTATACTCCCTGCCGTCCTTTCGTGGGCAGATAAGCTGGTGATGATAGGTAAATATTGGAACACTTACCTAATAGCTTGCCAATGCTACATTTATTATATCGCCTATACGGGCGCACCATCGTAGTACTCCTTGCCCTGCTTATAGATCTTTACTGTCTCCTGGAAGTTCTGAATCATCGTACTTGCCGTAGAGGATGTATGCACGATGTTCTTCGTGGCATTGATGATGCCTTGTGCGAGGTTGCCGGGGTCTGTCACCACCCACTGCGCCCTCGATGTCTGGCTGACAAAGAGAGCCACCAGACAGAGTATAAAAATTTTCAATCTCATACTGTTACGAATTAAAGGGTGAATACTTAATCATTGTCTTACTGAAATCACAGTCCCATCTTGCGACCTCTTGATTTGGGTTTCTGTCGGATATGCTGCTTTCGGGACGGTCTCTCCTCGGAAGAGTCGCTCTGCCTCTTCTTCATTCCGTTGAAAAGCTCATCAGCATAAGGTCTTCTGCCTGTCATCCTGACAAAGCGGGCATCGAGTTCACGATATGCCTTTTCAGCCTTGGCAGAACACTCTTCCGAAGAAGCCTTCCTGTCAATACCGTACTTGGCAAGGAAATCGGGACGGATATGGATGGTGTCGTGAACATTGTCGGGGAAATGTGCAATCTGCCCCAGCTTCTCCAACTCATCATTCAGTTTGTTGAGATAAGGCACGGGAGGTCGTTCACAGATACTCTCGAAGATCTTCTCCACGGCTCGTGTCAGCCTTGCATCCACCTCAAGCACATCAGGTATCTCTCCCGTTGCTCTTTTCTGCCGATAGATTGCAGGATCCATATCCTCCAACTGATGATACAGACGGTAATCTTCCGTAAGTCCGAAGTAATCCTGCATCGACTGCGGAATGTTCCAATTCTGCATCAGTGACCAATAGAGGCACGAGATGACCTCCTGGCGTCTCTTTTCGTCTGATTTTAAGTTACTATACATACTTCAAATGTTTAATGGTTGATAAAAAGGGTTACTTGCTTCGCTTGCTCTCGGCAAGCTGCTTGATGGCCAGTTCGATATTACCGTCCAACTTCTCGGTGAGCCGCTGCAACTCCAGCTTCTCGGTCTCCTCGGTAGTGTAGCAGTAGTACTCTTCAGGAGATACCTCTGTGGCATAGACTGCCGACTGTGCTCCGCCAAGACCTATCCACACCTCCTTGTACTTCCTGCCGGGAGCATTGGAGAGGTTGATGGAGAGAATCTGTGCACGCTCCTTGTCGGTAAGTCCGAGCAAAGCCTGTATCTCATCGAACTTGTTCACATACTTACGCTGGTCGAGAAGAATCTTGCAGTCGCTGTTGTTGATGATGGTGCCCTTGACAATCGAAGATGATATGATATCCTCGACCTCCTGAGTGACCACAACAGCCTCTCCGAAGAACTTACGCACGGTCTTGAAGAGGTACTTCAGATACTCGGCCATGCCCTCTTTGCTGATGGCTTTGCCGGGTAGGTCAGGGGCATTACTGCCCCTTTCCCCCCTCAGAACCGTACATGAAAGTTTCCAATCATACGGCTCAAGCAGTGTTAAATTTCTATTTAATAGAAACCAGCTCATAGTTACATCTTATTAGTTTGAATGGCTTTTCTTCTACAACTGTCATGCAGCAGGAAATTTACTTTCTTGCCGTTGACTATTTGTTGGGAAGTTCCCCAAGGATGTTCCTTGTTTATGGGTTTACCACATACGGGACATAAATGGTTCTGTCTTTCCCACATGTACAGCAACGATTTTCTACCGTTGAGCGACTGTAGCATCTTGAAAGTTTTGCGCTTTTCAAAATACTCTATCCATTCGGGGTCAAAGGGATTTGCTTCACCTTTTACCTTGACATATCGGGTAATCTTTGTGTCATACAGCCTTTTCAGTGCAATCCTGTCATCAGTCTTGCCTTTCTTGAAGTTTGCCACGAAGCACCAGTTACGGTTTTTTACCCGTGTAAAGTATCGGTCGGCAATCCAATATTTGCCTTTCTTGGGGTGTCGTCTCTTAGCCCATTGCCATAACTTTTCAAATATCAGGTAGTCAGCTTTTCTGAATGTGTCAGAAGCCACACAATTCTTATAGTAGTTTACCCAGCCTGTTATCACAGGATTCAAGAGCCTTATAAGTGATTCCTGTTTGCTTCCTTTATTGGAATCAATGATTCCCCGGATTTTCTGCATGAATTTCTTCAGGCTCTTTTTGGACGGTTTGATTAGAAGCACTCCTTTGTATTTTCGGATATTGTACCCAAGAAAATCAAATCCGTCATCAATGTGTGTAATCTTTGTTTTCTCTTCCGACAGGGTTAATCCCCTTTCTTTGAGAAAGTCCACTACTAACGGCTTGATTTCTTCCAGAGCTTCCTTGCTTCTGCCTGTGATGATAAAATCATCCGCATAGCGTACAAGATGTACTTTGGGATAGTAGGTCGTTTTCTTGTTTACAAATTTCTTGTGATACTTCTCTGCAAGCAAAGTTTGCAGTCCGTCCAGTGTCATGTTCGCAAGAGTAGGTGAAATGATACCGCCCTGCGGAGTACCCTCTTCCGTGGGGAATAGCTCCTTGTTGAAGACGAAACCGCATTTGAGCCATTTCCGCAGCATCACTTTATCCATAGGGATATTGTTCAGCAGCCAGTCGTGGCTGATGTGGTCGAAACAACCTTTGATGTCACCCTCCATAATCCATTCGGGAGAAGCTTTCTTTGCAAGAACACAAAAACATTGTTCCCTTGCATCTCCTGTACTTCTCTCTTTACGGAAACCGTAAGAATTACTGTCCGCAGTTGTTTCCGATACAGGTTCCAATGCAAGCAGGTATAATGCCTGCATAGCCCTGTCTTTCATTGTCGGGATACCTAAAGGACGTAGTTTCCCGTTACTCTTTTTGATATTGACCCTTTTTAACGGCTGGGGCTTGTAGCCTCTTCTTTTCAGTTCACCGATAGCCTTGAATTTGGCATTGGGAGTTGACCATTTCACCTTGTCAACGCCTGCGGTGTCACTGCCACTGTTTGATGTAACACGCTTTACGGCTAAAGCCTTAGCGTAAAACGAATGCGTCAGCACCCACTGCAAGGCTTTTACCCTGCCGTGTTTGCCTGCCTTTTGAGCTTTTACAATACGTGCTTGTAGCTTATTAACCGCTATCTCGCACTTGTTCCAGTCTATGCTTTCCCAAGTGTTCCATTTCCGGCCAGTAGATGCACACGATGTTTTAATTTCGTTCATTTGCTTTTCTCTTTTAATAAGTTCTATAAGTTTCTTGTAAAACATCCACCATGCGGAAGTCTGCCCACTTTCGTGTGAAGTGATGTTTCAACCTCTATCCGTTCCATTACAGAACAGCATTCGCTTTCTCCGCATTCCTCTGCCCGCACTCCATTCGGCTTCACTTACGGTCTGCTTACCTGCTGTTACACAGGAGAAGTACGGGTTTACCATGTTTCTTGTATATGACAAACGAATGGGTTAGAATCCGTCTATCCGCCGGCAGTCGTTATGTCCGTGTAACCTTAGCATGGAGAAGGTTATCCGACTGCATCCCTTTTGGGTTAGAGCCCAGTATCATTAGCAGCTCATTCGAAGTTACGACGTTTATCAACGGTTCACATTACGTTATTCATACCATTCAGCCTAGCTCCCCTGTCGTTCGATACTAACGGCAGTTGTCATCCCCTCACGGTTCAGACTTCTCCTTTCGGAAGGGCTTCATTGTCGGTTCTGTTACCGCACGGGTTCATTGCTTAATACCGCACGTTCCCATAGGCTACTGTTGACGGAACAACAGGTTCAATCATTCTATTTCTAACTCGTGGAATGAAAGTTGAACAATCATATACAAGACTTACATGTCACAGCCACGCCTCCTCCAAGAGAATCATCTTACGGATGCCCTTCAGCCTACGCATCTTGTTGATGAAGGTCTCCATAATGATGATGGTCACTATCGGGAAGAGTACCTTGTTGTCCTTGATGTTATCCAGCTCGAAGACGATAAACCGCTTGTTCAAGAGGTCTAACTGCTTGTCGGAGTTCAATAGGAAATCATACTCGCCACCCTTGTAGTATGGCTCCAGGACATTGAGGAATCCCCACACATCGAAGTCCTTCTCGCGTGTACGCTTCTCCTTGAGAATATCCTGATATTCGTCACGGATAAACTCATAGAAGGTATTGAACGAGGGCTTGATGCTCTTGTCTGCACGGATACGCTCCAAGAAAAGGTTCACGGCATTGGAGAGCGCCACCTCCTCGGCTCTCGTCGGTGGCTCATCATCCCTTTTCCACAGGGTGAGGATAAGCGTCTTGATGGACTCCTTCTTCTCAATGTCGAACACACCGTCCTCGACATAGAAAGGATTGAAGGCTATCGGATCACTCTCCTCGTAGGTGAAGTAGATACCGTCCTCGCCACCTGTACGGGCATTGATAAGGTTACACAACCCCTGATAAGAGTTACCCGTATCGACAAGCAGCACATGCGTACCTTGCTCGTAATACTGTCTTACCATATGGTTGGTGAAGAAGGACTTTCCACTGCCCGAAGGACCAAGGATGAACTTGTTGCGGTTGGTGATGATACCACGTTTCATAGGCAAATCCGAAATATCCAGATGGATAGGCTTGCCCGTCAAGCGGTCCACCATACGCATACCGAACGGAGAGAGTGAATCCTGTCCTGTGGTCTCCTCGATAAAGAGGCATAGTGCCTGCTCGATAAAGGTGTAGAAGGACTCCTCGGCAGGGAAATCGCCTGCATTGCCGGGGATAGCAGCCCAGAACAAGGTAGGCGTATCCACTGTATTGTGTCGGGGCTTGGCCTCCATCAAGGCGAGCTGACTGCCTACATCGTTCTTCACACGCTTGAGTTTCTCTCGGTCATCGCTCCACGCGAAGACATTGCAGTGGGCACGGATAGCCGTCAGCCCCTGGCTGTGTGCCTCGTTCAGGTACTCCTCAATCCACTCGCGGTTAATCTGGTTTGAGCGGCTGTAACGCGATAGCGAGTGCATATTGCGTGCTGTCTGCTCGAACTTACGCAGCATCTCCGCAGAGTCATCTATGAAGAGGTACTGGTTCACGATGTGGTTGCAGGTGAGCAACACCCCGATAGGTGCGGCAAACGAGAGGCGACAATCGCTACGGTCTGTCGAGAGACGCTCGTAACGGCTGTCGGTGGCTACGCTTGTCGGCAGGTCTTCGGGATCGGAGAGCGTATGCAGACAGAGGTAGTTGTCACCAATCTTCATCTCGCCAGCTCCGAGGGTGATGTCCTGCAAGCAGGTGGTATCCTCCTGCGAGAGCGAGAAATACTTCTCGATGATGCCCGCAGTTGACTCCGTGCCTGTAATCTCATCGCCCGTAAGACGTGTGAGCGTGATGAATCCGCTGTCGTTGATGATACGCTCGAACTGCTCGCAACACTCCAGGAATCGGCTCACCGCCTCCTTGTCCTGCATCTCCTTCGGGATAATGAAGCCACGGGTAAGGGCATTGAAACTGCTGGTTGTGCGGCTATGCTCCTTGGTGGTCTTGGTGAGGAACAGATAACAAGTATGCTTCAGGTAAGGACGCTCATTGAAGTGTCGCTCGAAAGAGCGGCTGAGGAAACTGAGGTCTTCCTTCTGCAACTCGGGGGTGTAGCTCTCCTCAATGAAGAAGTCCTGCTTATGCACGATACTGTAGTTCGGCAAGACCTTGACCGCCTTGGCCCATGCCGAGTGTATCGCCTCATACTCCGCCTGTGTGACGGTGAAGAGTTCGGGAAGCTCCACACGATAGCAGACCGTGATGTCGGCATCCTTGCTGATGATGCAGTCGTGCTCAACCGACAGAATCGGGAACTTGCTTTCGAGGGTAGCTGCTTTCATTACATTTCTCATGACTTTCTGTTTTTGAGGTTAGGAATAATCAATCGCAAGAATCGCTTGCGGTTGATGATGTAGCGGGGATGGTTCTTTGCAGCCTGCATCTTCATCAAGCCCCACTCGCCATACTTGGCATTGAGGTGGAAGGTCGCCCAGACAAGTACCGAAGCGGAGATGACTCCCAGTGCGATACATATCCATTGATTCACGCCTGCCATATACAGCACCATAAAGGCAATGAGTATGGCAAGCAGACCGCCGGCGAAGATGAAGAGGTATTGGCTGCGTAGCCCCTTGAACTCGGGGCTACGACCAATCCCTTTGTTGATTTGATAGACCGCCATATTAGAGGAAGAATGAACGGAGAATAGTGGCGGCTACAATGAGGAAGATACAGGCACCGAACCAAGAGGCTGCGGTCTTCGAGGTGTCGGGGTCGCCCGAAGAGAACTTCGAATAGACCTTCACGCCACCAATAAGACCGACTACGGCTCCCACTGCGTAAATCAACTTGGTACCGGGGTCGAAATACGATGTTACCATGTTGGTAGCCTCGGTGATACCTGCGATACCGTTACCCTGTGCGTAAGCACCTACTGTTGCAAGCATAAATGCTGCTGCGAATAATACTTTTTTCTTCATACGTCGAAATGTTTTTTAGTTATACAAAAAGTGATTTCGACTGCGAATATATAGCACTTAATCCATTGATTTTCAAATCGGTCTATACGCGTCATAACGTGTCGTCAGATGTCATATTTGGGGTCTTTTGAAGGGTGGATTTTGGGGTAAAAAGAGGGACAAGAAGGCTTGTTTGAAGGATGAAATTTCAACCTTATATTGTCGGGTTAAGCGGGCGAAAACTTCCAAAAATCACAAGTTTTTGCCCGCTTAAAGAGCAAAAAGTATAGGTGTAATGAAATAAACAATGGATTCTTTTGTCACTTCGCAATATTTTCATACCTTTGTGGTCGGAAAAAAACGCTTTTATTCCGACTTAAAATAGGCTAAAAATCGTATGCAAAGAACTGTGGAACATAAAGTTAAGGCAAAGATAACCTACGCAAGATATGGCGAGGTGTTTTTTGTGTCTACATTCCATCAATTTGATGTGGAATATGTAACCAAACTCCTTGCTCAATTTGAGAAAGAGGGTTTGATTACACGAATAGCCAAAGGCGTATATGTTAAGGCAAAAAAAACACGATTTGGAGTGGTATATCCTTCTGCTTTTGAACTGGTAACGGAGATTGCCAAGAGAGATAAGGCTATAGTATTTCCAACAGGTGAAACCGCTGCTAATAGATTGGGATTTTCCACACAAGTCCCAATGAATGCTTGTTTCATAACATCAGGAACTCCAAGAACTCTGAAATTGGGCAATAGAACTGTAACATTAAAACATGGCGTTCCAAGAAATTTTGCATACAAAGGAAAACTAATGCCCGAATTGGTACAGGCTCTTCGTAGCATTGGAGAGGATAATATAACAGAGAGCGTGGAAAAAAGAGTTGCTCAACTATTATCTGCAACACCTGAAACAGAAACAATTGAACACGATCTATTATTGGCACCGGTATGGGTAAGACAAATTATAAAAAGAAACCTCAAAACGGATACTGACAATGAGTAAATGGATAGACTTTTCGATAGATGAACGCAAGGCCATGATACAGGGCGTTGTGGAAGCAAAGAATATTGATGAAGCCGCAGCGGAGAAAGATTGGTGGGTAACAGCCATATTGTACGCCTTGTTCCACACAAAGGCTTCCGAGTATCTACTTTTCAAAGGCGGTACAAGTTTGAGTAAAGGTTGGGATATTATAGACCGTTTCAGTGAAGATATTGACTTGGCTCTTGGTCGTGACTTCTTCTTAAATGAAATGAATCTGTCGTGTGCCAACTGCACCAGCAACACTCAAATCCACAAGTTCAGAGAAAAGGCTCAGGATTATCTTTTCGGTGAATTTAAAGATGACTTGAAAGAACAACTGGCAAATTTAGGGTTGGATGTGATTGTACTTGCAGAAAATGAAGTCGTTGATGAAAATGGTGAACTAAAGAAGGTGGATCACGATAAAGACCCATCTGTGATTTTTGTTCAATATCCATCACTCTATAATAGCGACGCTCCCTATGCAATACCGACTGTGAAGATTGAAATCAGTGTCCTTTCTATGGCTGAACCATACGAAATGAAACGCATATCTTCATTGGTTGAACAGGTCTATAAGAATGAAGATGTTGATTCTGATATTGTTCAGACCATCAAGACCTGCAAGGACATTCTTAGAGAAGGCATTTTTGCTTTGTGAGGAATACCAAAAGAAAGAGCCAAGAACATATCGTATGTCTCGCCATTTCTATGATTTGGAAAAGTTATCACATACCGATTATATGGATAAGGCATTGAATGACTCTAACCTTTATTATGACATTGTAGAGCATAGAAAGAAATTCTATCATGTCGGATATGTGGATTATGATAAGGGACTGCCAGAATCCATTACGATTGTTCCAAGTGAAGAACTTGTCCCGAAATATGAGGTGGACTACAGCGATATGCGTTCCAGCTTTATCTATGGAGAGGCTCTGGAGTTTGCAGATTTGCTCAAGTTCCTCGAAACGTTGCAGGAACGATTCCGAAAAGTTCCTCCAAGAGCAACAGCAGAGTAATTATAGCTTAAACAACATAGCAAGGCAAGAATCATAATGCACGAGGCATTACGATACTTGCCTTACTTGTTAATTAAAATAGCGGACTCCATAAAAAACGCTGGCACCACGATTCACATCGGAGTGCCAGCCAACATTGTTTAAGTAATAAAAATCATTAACCATGTACAAATACTAAGCATACTTATTTATATCGAACGACTTGACTTTACTTGCTTTCCTTCGTTTAGGCAGAGGATTTCCATTAGCATCCAAACATTCTTGGAGCAACTGATTTACTTTATCTCCATTGCTTACCTTATTGACAAGGAAGTCCAATATCACCGTATTAGCCAACTTATGATGGATGGTTGATGCTGCACGAATAGACTTCTGCTCGTCAGGATTATCTGAGTTTAGCACATCCACAAGGTTGTTCATATCCTCATATGTTAAGGACTTGTCAAAGTCCGGATCAGGTATTACTCCTTCAGGCTCCATCAACTCACGCTTATCCTCTTCGGTCAAACCCTTCTGAGGTTCGATGTTATCCTCTACATCATCGGGATTGATGTCCTTATCTACAGGCAGTTCTACCTCTTTCAAAGGTAAAGAACGGGTCGGAATCTTCCGGTCAGCTTCAATATCGTTATAATATATGATATTGGACTTTCCCATTACCTCATTCGGATCATCATCAACAGGAGGACTCTCTTCAACCTTTTGAGGCATTACTGTTTGGATTGGTTTAGGCTTTTCCGTAAGCAAATCCTTACCGTATATTTTCTTACGCCTTTCACGCTTGGCTTTTTCTGCCATTCGTTTCTTTCGGTACTTCCATAATCTGACACGGGTTATGCGTGCCCAGTTATGCAGTTTGTCCCACAAACCGTAAATCTTACGGCAAAACAAGAACACCCACAGATGATAGAATACGAATAAGGCACATAAGACCTTTACTGCAAAATATATCTTTACTTCCATAGCTAAAAGAGTTTAGTTTTACTATCCTCAAAAATCTTATTGATAGTCGTAGCATTTTCAGCAATATGGTCTTTGATAATTCTACTGACATAGCCTGCCATACTCGTATCTGGTGCAGCAATTGATAAAAATCGCTTCATACATTCATGACTACTTCTATCAATATAGACCTGGACGCGATTTTTCATCATATAACTACCAAGGAATCTCTTTTTATATTCCGCTTTATCAATTCCTTTTGCAGAAGAAGTATCTTCATATAGCGAAGGATTCTCTACAAGAGCAACTATGGTCTGTTTCTTCACCATAGGAATATTAGTTCCCTGATGATTTTTGTGTCGTACAAATCGACTATAGATATACTTTACGATAACGCCTGCTGTTACCAAATAACAAGCTCTTGTTGTGATATTTACTATTGTTTCAATCATACTTAAAATGGTTTTAATGGTTTGTAATACTCTTTGTTATATAACTCGTTAATCTCATCCCAGTGCTGCTGTAAATGCTCCACAAGGATATTACTGATGTAACCTGATACACTCATATCGGGAGCAATGACAGGCAACACCCGTTTGATGCAGTCCGCCACTTCGCGATTGATATATACATGCGAGCGGTTTGAGGCAGGTATATTCACAAGATACCTCTCTTTATATGTACTTGTTTCCTCACGCTTCTTTCGTGGCTTGGGGGTACTCGGCTTTGAGGCTACCGCCTCAGTGCCTTCGTCCGAATCTGTATCCGAATCCTCGGTCTCAATGACCTTCGGCTCCTGATAGTTCGGTCTTTCCCTGCCAAAGACAGGGATATCACCGACCATAATGTCTTTGAGCATATCCTCATTGACTTCTACTTTCTTCTTAGCCATAACTATTTCAGTTTAAGTTTCACAATCAGCTCATCGGCCAATTCACCGATACCACTGCCCTTAAGAAGTTTCGCAGGAGGCGGTAACATCGTGCAACGGAAGAATGACTTTTTCGCATGGGTAATCTCCTTCTCATACCTGCATAGGTCAGGCAGAGTGGAGTCGAGAACGGATAGCTTCAACTCTCCCATAATCTGCGAGTAGGTCTTCAGTACATCCGTATTGCTACGCTTCTTGAGTCTGTTCCAGAAGAAGATGATGTCTTTGAGAGGAACATCCTTCTGACTCTTTGCATAGTCCAATACAGTGGTGGCAAAGGATAGTGTACTCTGCATAACAATCAAATCGGGAATGGAAGGTGTCAATACATAATCCATATTAACTATGGTGCGGAAGACACCCGTTGATTGCACCGTTCCCGGCAGATCCACAAATACAATATCCAAGTTCTCCTTCTCGGCAAGTTTGTCCGCCGCCTCTCTTGCTTTCTCTGCCGTAGAGCCGATAATGGGATATGCCTTCTTTTGTGTGCGTTCCCATTGCTTCTCCACAAGCTGCTGATGATAGGGACTTGCAGAGATTGCCTTCTTGTCACGCTCACGCATACGCACGAGGCTGTGCTGCGGTGAGTCGCAGTCGATGATTGCGACATTAAGGTCTTTCTCATAGTGAAGGTAGCTGGCGAGTACTACCGTAAGGGCTGACTTACCAACCCCGCCTTTCTGGTTGCTGATAGCAACTAACAAACACTCTTTACTCATAATACTTAAAATTTAAATTGTTAATAAATAAGTTAACTGTCTCTTCCAATATCCCGTGAACGCATCCTTCCAACTATCCATTAGCGGTTGTTTGCACTATCAGAATCTTCCGTTGTTCCGACCATCGTAGCAACCGTTATCGGATACTTCCGACTATCCAACCGCTACTGGTCGGTATATTGGTCATGACCTTCCGTTAACTGTCATATCCGACATTGCTTCCAACTATCCAACTGTTCACGGAAGCAACCGACAGTGTGACCATTATTCCGTTATCGGAGGGTAATTCCCAACCGTTCACACCGCAAAGAAATAGCGAAAAATTGGAATAATCACCATGTTGTCAAGCCTCTGACTATACATGTCATCATATGTCACCACATAGCATATAACTCGCTATTTACCAATAGAATACACCTGTCTAACTTTGCACCAGAAAGGTCTATGGACGCACGACGAACGGAGTTTTCGGATGCTTCTCTCTGAGGGGAACGGCGACAGCCAATTTTACGAAGGAAAATTCATGTTCAAGCGAACATAGCAAGTTGTGTTTTGAGGCACCCGAAATAAATTCGGGCACTCAAAACAAACTTGCCGCTCGCCTGAAGGCTCGGGAGGGATTTCCTCCAAAGTCGGAAATCCATGACGGAAGAAACAGAACAGAAAATCTCAATGCGTATGGAAGAAAACAGTAAAAGAAAGACAAGAAAAGGTGCGGGACGGAAGCCGAAAACAGACCCGGCGGTACACCGCTATGTGGTACGGCTGAACTCGGAAGAGAACGGCCACTTTGAAATCCTGTTCCAGAAATCTGGACTGAAACAGCATTCCAAGTTCATCAAAGCGATGATTTTCGGACGTGAAATGAAGGTCGTCAGAATCGACAAGGCTGCGATGGACTACTACATCAGACTTACAAATTTCTATCACCAGTTTCAGGCCATCGGCAACAACTACAACCAGACAGTGAAGGCAGTCAAGTCCAATTTCGGCGAGAAACGGGCGTTCGCCCTGCTCCGTAATCTGGAGAAGGCTACCATCGACCTGGTGGTGCTGAGCAAGCGGATCATCATGCTTACACGGGAGTTCGAGGAGGAATACCTTATAAAAAGAAAGAAGGAGGAACAGCAGAATGGTGGCTAAGATCAACAGGGGTGTATCGCTCTACGGGGCGGTCATCTACAACCAGCGTAAAGTGGACGAGGCAACCGCCCGTATCATCGCGGGCAACCGCATGATTACCGACCTCACCGGAAATCCCCACAATGTCATGCAGCAGACGCTGTGGGCTTTCGAGAGCTATCTCGCCGCCAACAGGAACACGGAGAAGCCGGTACTGCATATCTCCCTGAACCCATCGGTGGACGACCGCCTCACGGACGGGCAGTTCGCAGAACTGGCACGCGAGTATATGCAGAAGATGGGCTACGGCGACCAGCCCTACATCGTCTATCTGCACGAGGACATCGACCGCAGGCATGTCCATATTGTCTCCACCTGCGTGAAGGAGAACGGCGAAAAAATCAGTGACGCATACGAATGGAACCGTTCGATGAAAGCCTGCCGGGAACTGGAAAACAGATTCGGGCTCAAGCCTGTGGCCGACAAGCGGAACGAACTGCTGGAACCGTATCTCAAGAAGGCGGACTACCGGGACGGGGGCGTAAAACGTCAGGTCGGCAATATCCTAAAGAGCATTTTCACCGCCTACCGCTTCCAGACATTCGGGGAGTTCAGTGCCATGCTCTCATGCTTCAACATCGAGGCCAAACAGGTTCGGGGAGAATTTGAAGGCTCACCTTACAACGGCATCGTATATACCCTGACGGACGATGCGGGCATGCCGGTATGTACGCCCATCAAGTCTTCGCTCATCGGCAAGCGCTTCGGCTACGAAGGGATAGAAAAAAGGATTGCCGTCAATGTCCGTGACTTCAGAAACCGGAAGTGGCAGCCGAAAATCCATGATGCCGTCACGCTGGCCATGCACGGCTGCCGTGGAAACCGGGAAGATTTCATCCGGCTGCTCGGGGAAAAGGGCATTGATGTGGTGTTCAGGGAAAACGAGGAAGGCCGCATCTACGGCGTGACCTTCATAGACCACAGGAACCGTGAGGTATATAACGGTTCCCGTCTGGGCAAGGAGTTTTCCGCCAACGCCTTCGAACAGCTTTTTAACAGGCCGCAGGAATTTCCGGAGCCGGAATTCCCCGGACAATATACCTCCACACGGGAGAGCCTTTCCATGTTGTCGGAAAGGCTCTCCCGTGTGGA
>OGNF01001326.1_pt1 | contig 23091 bp, 16 predicted proteins | sample 1573321 | NCBI WGS metagenome assembly OGNF01 (sample SAMEA2581911, study PRJEB24529) | metagenome | biome: Human gut stool | place: China | collected 2011
GCTAAATCGGCAAAGGCTTCGTATGAATAATTTAGATTAGCTTGTCTATCATTTTCGTTAAGCCAATTACCAAATTCGCCGCCATAAAATCCAAAGACATTAAGCATATCATCACCTGTAATCTGATGAGAATTTCTATATTCATCCCCTACTCTTTGAATATGCCTTAACTGTATTGGTGTAAATTTTGTTTTTCTTTCTGATTTATTTTTTTCTGGTTCTTGCTTTTCTTTCTCTTGTTCTTGTTTTATAATGAATTGTTTTGCAGCATCTAAACTTTCACAATTTTTGACTGAAATAACCCTATGAGCTTGTACTGCAAAATATGTATTTGGTATCCAAGAATCTATATTTAATTCGTCAGGATTATTTGGATAAACATAAAATTTTCCATATCCTCGATTTATCTCTATAACATCTCTTCCGTCATAGCTCTTAGTAAATGTAACATTATCATCATATTTAAAAAATTCAAATAATGAGAGTATTTTTTCTTCATCAGAATAAAGAAATTGTTTCTTTTCAATTTCCCTATCAATGCTTTGAAAATTTCTTACTTGTGCTGCTTTAAATAACTTGTTATTAAGGCAACGGTATGTGTTTTCTTTTGGAGTATAGTAGTATGAGTTTGAACCTTCAACATAATTATTTAACAATACATCTTTAAAATAATTATAAATTTCATCTTCTGTAGATATATTCATTGTTTTATCTCTTATATCAGACACAAACTCTATATATCCATTTTGATACGCTTGTGTTGGTAAATATGGTTTAGTTGGAATTGCATCTCTAATTGTTTTTATGAAATAAATGATTCGTCTTGAAATTCCTTTATCATACATTTCTTGATAATTCGGTTTGATCCAAACATTATCTTTCTTTATGTTATTGTTCCGTTCAGCTTCATTCATTAACTCTAAGTCAGAAGGAATTAAACCTCGAGTCTTCCATAAATCTTTTCTTGCTCCACCTATTTTGTTGCCGAAGTCTTGTATTTGTGCCATATTTTTCACCACCTAATTTATTTAATATTCATCACATATATCAGGCTCATCATTATTTATTTCATCAATAGAATTCCCCTGTTGTTTATCAGGTTCTTTCAAAAAGTTTTCTATTTCTTTAAAGCCTATTGAATCACAATAATATGCCCTATTCTCGCCATTGTTTTCTAAAACAATAACATCACTAACGCTAAGTGAATGACCTCTAAAATCTTCTGGTAAGTCTATGTTGAATTTTTCAAATAAACTCTCACAAATTGTGTTTGCATTAAACGGTTCATATATAGAGTATTCACCATCATAGACTTTATCGTAATTATTCAAGTTTATTTGTGAGCTTATTGCAGAGGACAATCCCATAAATCGTATGTAGTGATTCTCTTCTGTATTTTTTAATTGATAAAGTGTATATTTTACTTTTTGAATAACAGGACTTGCAGTATAATTAACAAATGAAAAATCATCAGCACTTAATACAATTTCTTCATTTTTCCATTTGTCTTCTATTTTCTGTTCTGCATCAGCTTTTGATTCAGCTTCGATTTCAACTTCTCTTACAAGAGTTTCTTTTATCTCAACTTTATATTTCAACTAACTCACCACCTCTTAATAATCGCCAAATATGTCTGGTTCATCACGCTCTTCTTTTTCTTGTGTGTATTCATTTTCGCCGCTTAAATATTGCCTTTGCAATTCTTTATCATTCAATGCTTCTTGATATTTATTGACAATATCCTCAGCCAAATAATGATAATTTTTCTTATTTGATTCTTTGCTTTGTTCAATGTCGTTATAAGTAGCCTGTAGAGCAATGCTTTGTTGTAATGACATATCAGATGGTTTTATTCCTAAGTCAAGACAAATAAGTGAACGCATAAAGTCCTTGCCATATTCATCTTGCAAAAACTTTAATTGTTTATAAACATTGTTGAGCATCTCCACTTGTAAATTTTGGTCTATAAATTGTTCAACTGTTTTATTTAATATATTTTCATAGTGCTTAGCAGGAACAAAGGTAGGTTCTTTTGTTGTTGGATTGATGAATGAAAAAGTCATATCTTCGATTGCCTTGCACGCTTCCTTAATCTTCATTTTTTGGAAGTCTTCAAATTGTTTTTTCATATACTTTCACCTCTTAATATTCGATTTCTTCTTTTTCAACTTCGTCTGCTGCTTCTTCTACAGACAAATAATTGTCATAACCGCTCTCAATTGAGCCAGCAATAAATTTATCATCTTGCCGTAATTGCCTTTCTTTTCCGTACATTTCCTTATATCTGTACTTGTTTAGGAATTCTTCAAAAGAAAGAAGCTGCATCCCCATCCCATTATTAAGGTCTGCAACAATATATTCATTATTTCTATACTTAGAAAATTCAGCTTCATCTTCTTTTTCAAAAATATCTTTACCAAATTTTCTAAGTGCTTCAATCAATTCAGCTTTTTTTCCAATTGCTAACTCATAATTTTTATCATAAAATATTTTTTGTTCTTTATCAAAAGTGAACAGTTCCTTATGCTTAATAAGAAATGTTACATAGTCATATTCTCTATCCATATTTTTCTCCTTACATTTCATATTCTGGTTCGTTATCAATTTCTTTTGATTCTTCGCTCTGCGAATTAACCATATTTACTTTTTCGATAAAGCCCTCTTCATCATATAAATAAACAAGGTCATCAAAAGATAAGCTGTAAAGTTCATTGTCAATAAGTTTAGAAAGACTGTCGTAGGCTCTTTCTGCAACCTGAACACCATCAAATAATTGAATAATCTTATATTTTTCAAGATTACAAAATACCTCGATTGTATGTTTACCATCTTCTGTTTCCGTGTATGCCAGTCCTATATGAGATAGGTCATTATAATAATTCTTTTCCTCGAATTCTTTTTTTATGTATGTGTCAATAAGTTTTAATGCCTTATCAACCAATGAATATTCACTAATAATTAGATTCAAGGAGCTTATCTTTTTATATGGAGTGTCAATATTAACATTATCTGCTACAATTACCCCTTTCCAAGTAGCGTGTGTATGATTTATACCATTAAAATATTTAATTCCAATGCCACCATACTCTTTCCACTCGATAAGATTTTTGGTATAGTCATCAAGCAAGTAATCTTGATTTGTAATTGGGGAATAATTTTCTTTTAAATATTCAGCTTTATTTCTTCCGTATGGCACAAATATTTGTTTTTCTGTTTTTAATTGTGGTAAATATTCTTTTAGCCACTCTACTTTTTCATTTTTAGCATATTGGCTTTCTGGTAATACACAGGATAACACATAAACATCATATCCTTTAGCAATAATGCTGTTCACTTCATCAACTACTTTTTGATTCGGCAGCAAGTTCCTATAATAACCTTTTTCAAGTAGTTGTTCTTCATATTGTACTTCATTCCACTTTGCAAGTGTGCCATCCATATCAACAAATAATCTCACATATATCACCTCTTTTTATTTATTCTTTTAATTCTACATAATCCCTTACGAAAGTATAATCAGAATAATTACTTGCATCTCTGATCCACATTTCGTCACAAGCTGGATTCTCAAAATCTCCTATATAACTTATAATAGGAATTCGGAGTTCTTGGTCTATTCCGCTTTTATCCTTATATGAATAAATTGCAAGAGTATAATCATCATTTACTCTAAGAGTGCCGCATTGACCTTCGTCATCTTCGATTTTTTCATTGCTGGTATTATCAAGAAATATGTTTTCAAATCTTTTAATCATAAATAATCACCCTCATTCCAATATATATTCCATCTGCATCTTTAAGTGGTACACACTCTCCTGCTTTTCCGCTTTTTCTTAAATAATCTGTAGCCACATCTGATACATTTGCCATTGTGTATCCATCTTCAAACAAGAAGTCCTTACTTTTATATGATGAAGAACTGGATTTCTTTTTTTTTACCTTTTTGGAAGTTGTGACCGTCTGCTTTTTTGCAGTTGTTGTCACCTTCTTAGTTGTTTCTGGTTGAGTAGTAGTTGTTGTTGCTTGTGTTGTCTGAACTGTTGTAGGTTCTGTAGTAGATACAGGAACAATATCACCATACGGATCTTCGATAACAGAACAAGGAACTTTGCAAGTTTGTTTGTTGCCGTATATGTCTTCAACAGTTGCCACAATTGTATAATTTCCAACTAAATTATTATTTACATCATCCGCATTGAGCTGCAGCTCTTTTGTTTTAGATAAATCAGTAACTTTAAATAAATATACATATTTACTCATATCAAGAGGTTCGCCAACTAACATTTCAATTACTTCTGGTGGTTCAATAGTTGGGGCAGTAGTATCTTTTACAACAACAGCAACATCTTTTTCGTCTTCATAGTTCTTTGTAATTCCGAATATCTTAATTGTTCCTTTGTGTATCAATTTAACTTGATACTCTCCAATTGCTGTATATTCTTTATTTTCCTCGTTTTTAACATTACTGCTTATTTGAGTATTTTTAGGTGTTATAAATGAATATTTCTTTAAATCAACTAAGTTATCTAAAGCTGGTTGATAATTCTCGCCATACTCTATTGCAACTTTTGAAGATTTTACATCCCAGTTAGCTTGTTGCAAACAATAACATATATACATTGAGCAGACTAATAGTGCTATAAAAAGAATTACAGCAATTATTATTTTTTTGTTTCTTTTTTTCTTTTGGTAAAAATGCAATAATTCAATATCTTTATTGCTCATTTTTTCACTCATTGTTCTCACTTCCTTTTATTTAATATCCATCACAAATATCAGGTTCAAAGTCTTCCTTGTCAAGTTCTGGTTCAGACTCCAGTCCTTCTGAAAGTTCCGTAAGCATTTGTTTGATATTTTTTGCATCTTCTACCAATTCCGTTATTGAAGGTACATTCAATCGGTTATTATCTATATCTTTAGCATTAAGCCACATTTTGATATGTTCCTCTTCATCAAACGAATTAGTGTATTCTGCAATAGCATTTATAGCATCTTCAACCGCATTACTGCATTGAATGTTAAAGCAAAAGTCTTCACCAGCTGGAGAATGTTTTGATATTTCCCAGTCAATATCTTCGTTAAATGAGCAATCACTTATTACCCAGCCTTTGCCTTCAATATACTTCTGCAGTTCTTCTACAGATGTTATCTTAATAGCCTGCTTTTCGCTTTTTCTAAATATCTCATCTAAATCCTCATTCAACGCTTCATTAAATAGGCTGTCATAAGAATCAGATAATTCTTGCACCTTTTCCACTAACTCTGATGTGATTTCTTGATGTGTAAGCTCACTTCTTTCGGCTATCAAAAGTGCAACTTCAAATGACGAATATTGCAATTTAGAAGTTATTTCTTCTATATATTTCATAATATCTTGAACATCTTTTAGATTTGCCATAGCCTTAATCCTTTCCAAATAACATCAGTTATTTTCAAATAATTGGTTTGCTGTTGACTCTAACTTGTCATACTGCTTTTTTAAAGTATAATAAGGTTTAAGTTCTTCATCAATCTTATTTACTTCATCTTGCAGCATCTTTATTTGTTCAACTTTTTTGGTTTTAGATTGCTCTAATCTGTCAATCTCTCTTAATAACTTTTTTAGCACTTTTCTCACCTTCTTTCGTACGCAAAATAGCAAGCCTTTTAGCTCGCTATTTACTTTATATTAAATGCCTATAATACTATATTAACTATATAATATAATAAATCAATAATAATAATATATAATTTACAAATTGTTAATAATTATAATTATTAACAATAGAAAAGGGCAAACAACTAATACAATTGTTTGCCCTCTGTGTCGCTTTATTTGCTGTTTTTAACTTGTCTTGATTAACTTCATTACTTATTTATTAAGTCTTGTCATATTGTCGCACAGACGATATTACGAGTATTTAAAAGTCTAAATATGCTTGTAATATGTATCTTTCGTCTTCCTTATGGTTTGTACAGGTTGATAATGTTAAAACTGGATTATCATTGTCAATGTTATCATCTAAAGATAATTGATTATTCTCAGTAATAATTTGATAATATTCCGACAAGTCTTCAACATTTGGATCATATACTCTATAATCATTTGCCTTTATTTTATAAAAAGCAAATACTTTATATGTTCTTGTAATTCCGTTAGGTAAATAAATGTATATTTCTCTGTGGTTATCAGCATATTCATTGTTGCTAAATTTTTTTAGTCCTGAAAACATTGCCCCATTCATAAGATTATGTCCATAAATAATAGTATTCATATTTTCAAATGAATTTTGTGTAGAACTGTCAACAAATAAGCAGCCACCAAAAGAATAATTCCCATATATGTTCTTTCTTAAATATTGACTATTGCTTTTTCCTTGAACTACAAGATAATTTATGTTTGTATCTGGAATCCTGATCCACGCAATAATATCTTTATTAACTCTTAGCAGTTTTTCCCAATCTACTGAAAAATCGTCTGTCGGCGATTCTGAGGTACTTTTTGTATATGTACTTATAATTTCATTATTTGTGTCATCAACCTCTTTATATTGCTGATAAGAGTTATGTATCATAATAATTTCATAAACTAAAGCACCTACCACAGCTACAAACATTATAATCCATACACTTTTTAATATTTTTTTCTTCACTTTATCACCCCCATACAAAATAATAAATTATTTGAAATTACCATATCTTCTTTAATTTTTATATTTTCTATTTTTTTTGCTTTTTAAAACGATACTTAATAAACCAACTAACGCAAATAGTAATATTGCCTTTTCAGTTGATCTGACAATGGACAAATTATCACCTGTATTGACAACTTCTATTTTCTTTTGTTCATCAGGAATACTTGTATTTGTGTTGGTCTGTTCCGTAGGAATAGAAATATCAGTGGAAGGTTCTTCGGGCGTAACAGGTAAAACAGGCTCTTGCTGTTGTTCAGGCAATCTTGGAAGGATAACCTTTTTAACATTGATAATTGTACCACATTTTTTGCAAAAGTCTGTTACAATATAAGAGCCTTCGGATGTAGTTGTAGGTTCAACATAATCTGATATTTTGCTGATAATAACTTTGTGATGTATAGCACCACAATAGATGCAGGTACATTTATCATCATAAGTACATTCTTCATTTCCCTCTGTTATTGTAGGAATACTAATTTTGTTTTCTTCTTTGTCTAATATAAATTCGTCACTTGCCTTATCAACTAATATTTGCTTTCCGTTTTCATCATTTTTATACCATTTTTCATTATCATTTTTACTATATCCATAATAATCAAGTTTAAGATTAGCTAAATCGTCCTCAGAAAGTCGATAGAGATCTTTTTCCGTTAAATATGAATAACATCCCTCATTCTTACAAGTACCGTATTTGTAGTGTGTATCGTCATAATTAGGTGCGTATGTATAAGTAAAGTTATGTTGATATTTTTTTCCTGATAATGATGGTAATTCCGTTGTTAATTCTGCATCACAATACTGTGGTTCACTTGGATTGTGATTTAATAAGAATTTATAAAATGCTTCAATTGGAAATTTGTCATCTGTACAATTAAGTAAAATACCTGAAATTGATTTTACGAGTGGATAATCCGTAACAAAATCTCTTCCTTTTTCTTTATAATATTCATTGTACCAATATACACATTCTTCAAAAGTAAGAGTGGTTAAATCTACTGGCGTATCATCTTTGAATTTACAATAATCAAAGATAAATGAATTTTGCCCCGAACCATTTATAAAAACATAATTTGGTTGAATACTATCTTTACATTGCCATTTTTTATACCCATCATTTAAACAAGTCGGTTCTTTGTATGAATACGAATAATTATGTTGATTATTAGCAATTTCTGTTGGAAGTTCATCAGAAGATACTGTTACATTAGGTTTATTGAATATGACACCAAAGTTTTCAGCATTATTATAAGCATCATTTCCATAAATACCGTGTATAATTTCTCCACAATATTCACATATCATCGAAACAATTACACCCTCATCACTATGCGTTACTTTTTTGTTATACAATCCTGATCCACCATAAAATTGATAGTTAGTTACATTATCAACTAACTTTTCAGCCTTATAATAAACAAATTTATGCGAATTTTTATATGTAGTCAAATCTTTAAAAGCTTCTTTATATTGTTCAGAAGAAACTTCATCCGAAAGACTTTCACATATTTCGTTAAACATCTTTTGATAATCATCAGGATTGTCAAAACTGAGGTTAGATTTACATTTAAAAATCGGTTCGTTTGATATTGCAATTTCGCTTGTCATACCAAAATTATCGCCAATAATTAAGTAATATGTACCTTTATTCAAATATATTGGCTCATAGTCATTAAATATACTTACATCATTGAACTTGATTTTTTTACTATTGTCGTAAATATACTGATTAAATGTATTGTCATCGCCATAAATATCACTTAATGATTTTAACATATCATAATCTGAATTTGTTTTTAACAAGAAATAGTAGTCAATTTTATTTTGTGGAATAACCTTATCATCAAGAATTCTTAATTTTAGTGGACTGTAATTAAACGATTCAGATTCAAACAATTTTTCAGTTTTGTTGTAAAAATAGACAGGCGTATTATTTTTGTTGATTTTTATTTTAATACAATTATAACGGCTTTTGTTCATTTGATAGTTGCTATCATAAAATGAAATTTCATCTCCTGAAAGAGTATATTGTTTATCCAAATTATCAATATTATAGCTATTATATGCTTTTTCTTTGCCACACACAGTACATACGGCTTTATGGTCTTTTATAACACAATTGTGATAATCTTCACCATTACATTCTGTTGCGAATACGGTTACAGGAATGCAAGTAAATATCATTATTATTGATAATATTGCACTTAATATTTTTTTACATTTATTCATTTTAACCCCTTCTTTCTATGCTTTTGTACTTGATACCAAGTCACTTAACATTGCTATATCATCCAGAACATCAATTGTTTTTAATTCTTCATTTGTGAGTTCTTCAATTTCTGGAGAAGGAATTTCCTCACAATTATCAAAACCCAATTCTTTCATAATTCCAACAACACTATTTATTTCCTCTTCCTTATTTCCATTATGTGAATAATAATATTGTTTCTGTTTCGGATTCCAAGAATCATACATCAATGGATAATATGGATGCTTCTTAATATCGTAAAGTTTACTATAAAATGCTCCGATATTAGTAATGAATAATACGCAGTTACCAAAACCGAGATTTTTAAGTTCTTCGATTGTTGCAAGCTCACGCCCAACAACATCCCAGTTATGTGAGCTGCTCCCCTGCCGAGAAAATGTCCTTCCTGAACTTCTTTTATACCAAGTCTTTTTACCCAGCAAGGTAACAAAATACTCCAATGTTTCCTTTGAATTACTACCAAGAAGCATTGTTATGTCACAACAGTCCAAAATCGTTTCCCAAGTTTTTTCATAAAACTTCTTTAATTGTGATAATGATTGAAGGAATATAGCAATACCACAATTAAGACCACGAACATAGGCAAGTTCTTCAACAAATAGTGGGATTTCGCCAAGCTGTGCAAACTCATCCATATACATATCGAAAGGTGTTGCCAAGACTCCACCACATCTTTCAGCATTATCGTCTATAATCTGGAAAATCTGAGTGTACATTATAGTAGCAATAAAATTAAATGTATTATCAGATGGCTTTGTTCTTATGAAATATGCAACTTTACCGTTCTTACTCTTTTTTGGTGTTCTACTATTAACAATTTTCAATTCCTCTTCATCAATAGGCATACCAATTCGATCAAGTTCCATATTATCTGTTGAAACAAGATCTTCGATTTCCTTGATATTGAAACAACCAAGTCTTGCTGTTGCCGTCATTACAATTGTACTCATCATCTTTTGTGAAGCTGATGCTACTTTAAAATGTTTCCATTGTTTTACTGCAATATGTTCTGAACCATATTCGTCTTCAAATCTATTAAATAACATATCAAGCATTGATTCACCTTTTTGGTTAGGCACAGCCAATCTTAACAATCGCATAACCGTTTTGAAGTTTTGTTGTAATGGCTCATCCTTATATTCTTCAAGTATATAATAAAATATTGCTTGTAAAAACAAAATCTCCGCCTTTTCCCAGAATGGATCTCCTGTCTGGTTTTGTATTTGCTCTGACTTTGTATTTGCCATTATAACATTTATAAGAATCATTACATCATCTTCTTTTAAATGTGACTCTTGTGCAGAGCTATCTCCTATTTTTTCAATATCATCATCTGATATTGTTTTATATACCTTACGAATATATAAGAACGGATTATAATGATTCGATTTTTCCTTATGTTCAAGGTTAAGTACACGGATGTCATACCCTTTTTGTTTTAGAGCATAGCCACAATCACGCAGTAACTCTCCTTTAGGATCTGTTGCTACAAAAGAGCCTGTAGCATTTAATATATTAGGTTCAAGAAAAAACTTAGACTTACCTGTTCCCGGTCTTCCCACGATACAAATATGTCTATTCAAATGGCTTACTTTCATATTTTTGCTTATTTGTTCTGTAGAAGTAAGAATTATATTGTCTTCAATATTCTTTTCTTTTTTATTTTTTAAAGTGGAAGGAGATTGCCATTCAGCAGAACCGTATGTATTTTCTTGTATATTCTTCTTATAAGAAGTTCTATATGCTTCATATACCATCAATGAAAATAATGCAGCTACACCAGATATTCCTAAGTTTTTTTGAGTCAATGATAACGGCGTATTTAGTTTATATATGGTATCTAAAACATTATTGATTATTTCCAGTTCAAACCGTCCACCGTTTAACTCTATTTGTGTCATTATTCTAAGTGCTATATAAAATACAATAGCAAAAATAATTATAGGTATTAAAATTGAGCTTTTCTTTTCCCTCTTTATTTGCATTTACTCACATCCTTTCTTTAATCTGCATCAATATCCATTTCCATATCTTTTTCTTCGATTGCATCAGATACATCTGTAGAATCTTTTTTGTTATCTATTATCTTCTCTTCGTTAATAGTCTTTGTATCAGGAATAAAAATTCTCTTTTCCTGTTCATTTGAATAAATAAAATACTTTGACTCTTCATCCTCACTTTTTTCTGTAACAATTACACCTAAGCGCCTATCATTTTTGTCCGTACCTAATTCAATCTGGCAATTACTATCGAAATAGCTTTTTGCTTCACTATCATTATCAAATTTATATACTTCTTTTAAGTTATTTTTTATTTCACTTGATAAAGAGTCATATTCAATTTTAGCTGGAACTTTCTCAATATTATTAGCTTGAACAGCATTGCTAATCTCCTCGCCGCTCTGAGATTTCTCTGTCTGTTCAATTTCATTGATTTTAGTTTCAAGTTCAGCCAATTCTTTCTCACGGCGAATTTTGTCTAACTTTTCTTGGACTGGATTTCTTTTTTTTTGATAAGCCAACACCTCTTTTGCTTCATCTAATGTCATTCTTGCCACAAAATTTTTCTCATTATTTCCGTTAAGATTTATAACAAAGTCTTTACCTTTGAACATAGAAATATAATGTTCCATTGATGAACGAGGTAATATAATATCTTTAGTTTCTTTTTCCTCTTTTCTGGTAACATTATATATCTTTGTTTTATTATCTCTTTTTCCATACGATTGCAGTACACCTTTGTCAAGATGCCCTGCCTTCTGATACTGTTCAAGATTTTCCGAATGGATATAAACCCTTACCGTATCAGTCTTACCATCAATACTTTTATTTAATTCCACACCATAAGGAATGATATTATTATCTAAGTCCTTATAGATATTTGAATATTCTTCCATTGTTACAGTGTGAATCAAATAATCATCTTTAAAGTTGGATATATCGGTATTTCCTTCATTTACAAACTCTTTAGCCCACTCACCTAACTCCTCTGTATTTAAGTCTAATCCTTTTTCGATAGCTTTTTCGACAGCTTCTTTAGCTTCTGGATGTTCGTTGTAAAATTCTTCTTTAGTAATACCGATTCGCTTACTTTTAATATCAGCAATTCTGTCCGCCATATAACCAACTTGTCGCTTATTAAAAATAAGATTGTATCTTGCCCCTTCGTGTCTGTTGATTGCTTTCTCATATACTTCGTTCCATTTACCAATTTTTCTATTAGTAAATCCATTTAATATGTTAGGATATTTCGATTGAAATTTAGTATATGACTGTATTTTCCTGTTAGCTTTTGTTATGCTTTTCATTTTACTAACGGATTTTTTATTGCCCAGTTCATCATCAACAATATAGTTGCCGTTTTCGTCCTTCTGATACCCTCTTTTGAATTCAGATGCAATAACAGCAACATCATCTTTCTGGCATTTTGCCATTGTTTCAACCATTTCTTCATAAGATAAGTTCGTTATCTTTTCAAGTTCTTTTGTCGGTCCATCATTCTGAACAGCTCTTATTCCTTCAAGGTGATTTTTGTAAAAGGAATTAAGTGCAGCTTTAACTCTTGGTGGAACAAACCTCATTATTATTCTTAATAATGTTTCAAGCGTGTGTTGTAAATTCCTTGAATAAGAATCGAAGTCTTGTTTTATCTGTACTTCTGCCATATTTAAGCACTCCTTTCTTCATTAGTCAGTTCTAAAGTCTGTTTATTATAATACATTCCTCTATAATTTTTCAGAAATTCGTTTCTTTCAAGCCTTTTTGCAAATTTTCTTGTTTGAAAATCTCCAGCATCACTAAGTTCATATAAGCTAATTGAATTTTTATGATTTACATTGTATTCAATAGCATTCTCACCAAATTTAAAATGACCGTTCTCTAAAAATATCGCTTGCTGCTTATCATTTGGTGTCAGAATATATATTCCTTTAGATGTTTTTAGAAACTCATTTCTTATTAAAGGAATATTTATTGAAATATTCTGCGATTGTTTCGTATTTTTTTCAATAGTAGATTCCTTTTCTACTTGTTTGCTCTTTTCCTGTTTCATATTAGGTGGTTCAATAAAGTTTTCTTTTGTTAATGTAATTTTTTCTGAACCATTATAGTTATTGAATACAACTAATGATTTAAAATAATATACTGGTTTCCCATAGTTTTTACTTTCTATATCTTTTACTTTTGTAAGAGCAATATATTCTGGACTGATTTTCTTTTTTTCCTCAGTTGTAATACTATCTGGAAAACAGTCATTGTATGGAACAAGAGCCATATATCCTAAATCAAATTGTTCCATTTTCCATCTTTCTCTGAGAACGCTGGACATTGGCTTAGACACTCTATCATAATCATCCTTTTCATTTGCAATAAAGAGTTTAGTATATAGCTCTGGATACTCTTCAAATTCTTTTCTTGCTTCTTTTTCAGGGAATGATTGCTCATATTGTTTCAATACTTGCTCTTTCTGAGTTTCTGTTAGGTAAACTCTAATTGGTGTTTTTAATTCATCATAAGTCCATACATTATTGAGCATTTCTTTAAATTTATTTAATAAACTGTTTTCCTCTTGAATTAAGTTTTTTTTATATGAGTCTGATTTTATAACATATTCGTTGATAAATGCTTCTACATCTAAATTTCTTCCATCCTCGCTACAGTATTTTTCATTGTTCATCCCTTCTAATATATCCGCATCAGTCAGATAACCTTTTTGGATGAATTTTACAAGCTCATTATTATTGTTAGCCGTAGCAATATTAAGTATTTCTTTTTTTATCAACCGTGCAAATCTCATCCTCATTGCTTTTTCGATTCGATCATCCGTAATTTCAATCTTGACTTCCTGCGGATGAATAATACTCTCGTAATCCTCTCTTGCAATAGATGAATTAGTAAGCACATATTCTTTATATTTCAGTTCATCCAACGAACTTTTTATAAGTCCATCTCGTTTAATGCGTTTGTAATTATTAGCAACATTCTCAACGCTTAAATCCTTACCATCAAAATAATGGTATTTCATTAGGAATTCAAACCCTGTAATTTTAGTTGCAAATATATCTTCTTTTGTTTTACCGTTTTCGTTAAAATCTCCAAAGTCTTTTAATTTTGTTCCGAGCTTTCCAGTGTCATAAACACTTACATTTATCCCTTCTTCTAAAAGCTGCGGAACTATTTTCACCATAGCATTCTTACCAGCTTTATCAATGCTGGGATTATCAAGGCATATAACAACATCACAGTTGAGTTTTTTTATAAGTTCAATATGCTGTTCTGATAATGCAACACCCATTAAAGCTGTAACATTCTTCATTCCCATTTCATAGGCAGATATAACATCAAAATATCCCTCTACAATTACCAGCTCATTATTTTTTGCAAAAGTTTTTGCTTGATGATAATTGAAAAGTATTTTGCTTTTATGGAATATCTCATTTTCGCTTGTATTCAGGTATTTTGGCTTTCTATCATCCAGAACTCTTCCGCCGAAGCCAACTACTCTTCCATATTCGTCACATATTGGTACAAGTACACGATTTCTAAAAGTATTTTTTACCTCACCTGTATTCGAATCAATTTTCAATAATCCATCATCAATGAGCTGCTCTGTAGAACATCTTTTCTCATTTGTTAGATAGCGAATCATTCGATTGTTATATTCAACACCTATATTAAAGTTTCTGATTGTTGCTTCTGACAAATTCCTTGATTTTAAATATTCCCTACTCTGTGCTGCAAATGTATCATTTGATAGTAAAGAAGTTTTCGCTGCATTTGCTGCATCTTGCATTATATTTTTCAGTCTTGTACTTCTTGCCTCTTCTCTACTTATCTTTTTTTCACCCAGACTAAAGTATTCTCTGAATGATAATACTTCGATATTCAACCCCTGAATATCTATCGCCTTTTGGATTCTATCATAAAGACCTAATGTTCTACCATTGTTTTTAGCTTCGTAATCTTTAATGAAATTGATTGTGTACCAAGTTTGATTATCAACAAAGCAATGCACATACTTATCATTTCTTTCGGCAGACATAGACGGTTTTGAATCCTGATGAAAAGGACACAAACATTGTCTGCTATTATTAAATGATATTCCATAATAATTAAGTACCTGAGTAATAGAAGACTGTTGATCCACTTCTTGTGCTTTACTTCTTAGGTAGTCTGCATATTCTCTTTTTTTATGCTCATATTCCATTTGTCTTGTTTCTTGACTTGCCATAACATCAACCCTTTCATAAATATAAAAAAAGAAGCCACTTAATGTTTATTTTGGCTTCATTTACTTTTTTTCTAAATACTATATTAACTAATTACCATTACAATGTCAAGTAAAAAAAAAGACAAGCATATTTCAGCTTGTCATAGTTTTTATATTTTTGGCAAAATTGCCAACTGTTAATTTATATCTTCTTTAGTAACTTCATCATTTGTTAGATTCCGTGACAATACATCATTTATTTCATCTTTTGACATCTCAGAAATATTCTTACTGTCTTCTGGAGTATCTAACAATCTTACAACATTTTCAAAATTATCTTGATTGTTAAGGCGTTCATATATGTAATATAAATCGCTAATATCCTTTATATAACTTAATTTTGGTAATAATTCCTGTATTCTTTTGTTTTCAATTTCTATTTCTTCATTTTGTATTTGAATTTGAATAAAATCCTTATATTTTTCCTCTAACAAAGAAAAATCACAACACCTATTTGCAACTTTTGTTGGTAGTTCCTGATTTATTCTTTTATTATATAGTGTTTGGGCTTTTTCCCTTAATGCTTGACCGTATCTATTAAGCCACCTTAATTGATCTTTCAATAATTCTTTATATTGTTTTTCTGTAGTAGTCAGACTTATTGCATTAGTATCTACATAAGTATATTCTTTTTCAGGAATCGGAATCATATTATTAAAATTTATTGCCCCTAATTTACCACCATCTATTTTATAAAAGTCAATATTATTTTTCATTTTTAAATGTTTTTGTTTTGGAGAAGACAATGGTGCAAAATATTTTATGTCTTCTATTTCAAACAATACTCCAACAAAAGGTCTTAGTTCTTTTTCATTTGCATTATAACTAACTCTATAATCATACTGTCTTAAATAATCGCAATATCTACTATTTACTGTTACTAAATTATATGTATGTGGCATATCAATTACTCCTTCTATAAAATAATAAAGAGGACAATCTATCAAATAGAAAGTCCTCATCTTTTTCGACTCCCTCTTAATGGTGGGGAACACCGCTTTTTCGACTCCCTCTTAATGGTGGGGAACACCGCTTTTTCAGGTAGCATTAACCACCTCTTATTAGTATATTCATTGTAGCATAAAATATTTATTTTTTCAAGTATTTTAAAAAATATTTTTGTATTATAAACTTTACTTTGTCACTACTGATTTAACTTTAGACCAAGAAGAATATACTTTTTTATTATTTGTAATTTTATATGTACGGATTCTTACATAATATTTTTTCTTTGATTTTAGTTTTTTTATTGTTGCTGTAGTTGTTTTTTGTTTTTTCACAATAACAGTTTTGGCATTTTTCTTAAGCTTCTTATCTGTTGCTACCTGAATCTGATAGCCCTTTATACCACTTACCTTTTTCCAATTTACAACAATAGCTTTTTTGCTCTTTTTCAGCTTTTTTATTGAAGTATTTTTCGGTTTAGTATTAGCAACTTTTTTATAAGAAGTTTTCTCTATGCTTTCGTAAGTTCTTTGCTCTTTTGTAGTAGAAGGCTTAGTGGTTGCTGCTGTAGTAATATTGTTTTTTGAAGAAGTTTGAGGTTCTTCCAACTTTTTAGTATAATCTGTTTTATATGAATAATGACAGTTGTTACATTCATATATCGAATAGCCCTCGTTTACAGATGTTGCAGGAATCACAACTTTATTATAATGATGCTCTGTTTTGTCAATATTTTCAGTTCTTGTTGCTCCACAGCTCGTACAAGTGTATGTTTTTATTCCTGTAGATATACAAGTCGGCGCCGTTGTTATTTTCCCTGCATCCCAAGTATGTGTATGAACTGTTGTTTCAGATGCACTTGTATTTGATGTATCAGTTAAGGATACTTTGGTACTTTCATCCTCTTTTTTGGATGTTGTTTCCGTACTGTTACTCTCTATTGTTGTAGTAACCATTTGAGGAAAAACATAATCACAATATCTACAAACATAGTCTGAGCCATTATTTATTTTAATACACTCCTGATTCATAGTTTTATATCCACATCTCGTGCAATGCTGATAGTGTGTACCATCACCATTCGATATATATTCGTAAATATGACCGATAGCATATTCTGTAATATATTGATATGAATATCCACAATATTTACAAGTGTATTTTGTATAGCCATCTTCTGTACAAGTTGCCTGATTCGTTTCACAATCATAATCGTGTTCGATTTTATCAACATTTTCATTTTTTGTTGCTCCGCAGCTCGTACAAGTATATGTTTTTATTCCTGTAGTTGTACAAGTTGGGGTAGTTGTTATTTTCCCTGCATCCCAAGTATGTGTATGTGTTGTCGTATCATTTTCTGAGGTTTCAACATTTTCATAATTGTTTTTACAATACGCACACACATAATATTCTCCATTGTACTGTAATGAACAATTTTCTGTATATTTAATTCCACAATTATTAGTGCATATTACTGTATGTGTTTTATCACCATTAGATGTGTAAGAATATTTATGTCCTATTGCCGATTGATAATCACTTTTGTATTTATCATTACAACGAGCGCATACATATTTTGTATAGCCACTTTGAGTACAAGTAGGTTTTATAACTGTTTTATTGTAGTTATGTCCAAGAGCTAGTATAGTTGATGTCTTTGTTGCTTTACAACTTGTGCAAGTATATGTTTTTATTCCTGTTGATGTACAAGTTGCTTTTTTAGTGACTTTTCCAGAGTTCCAAGTATGCTTATGTGTTGTCGTATCACTGTCTTCATTATATTTAAAATTGCCTGTCCATTTACCACAATAACTGCAAGACCAACATTCGTAACCGTATGGAGATATTTTATAATATTCCTCTACCGTGATTTTTCCCTCTTGCCATTGCTTATAGTGACTATTGTCAACATCTTCCCAGTACTTTTCAACTTCATCTCTACTGTTAAACCATCTTCCCATATTGCCACATTTTATACTATGATTGCTATTATTAGTGCAATGCGCTTGTGATGTTGTAGTGGCTGCACTAATAGGAGTAGCTACTGTTATAGTAATAAATACACTCACTATTATAGATAACATCATTTGACATATTTTTCTCATAGTTATCACCTCTTTAAAAAGCAAAACAAGGAAGAGTTTTATTAACCCCTTCCTTGTTTCCTGTTTAGGGCTAATTACCCTTTATATTTCTTTTTAATGATAATCATTATCGCAATAAATACTACCGCAATAGCAGCCATTGTTAAGTACATAAGTACAGATTTTGAGTCACCAGTGAATACAGATGGTAGTAATGAGTTTTGATATACAATAGAATAGACTTCATTTTCTTTTGTAAGCTCTTTTCCATTTGCAAAAACACCTTTATCATTTATTTCGATTCTAACAACCTCATCAGATAACATATATCCCTTTGGTGCTTTTGTTTCCTTAATGTAATAAGTACCATATCTTAAATCGCTGAATAAAGCAGTACCATCATCTGTATTTGCATTTACAGTTATGATTTCGTTCTTACACTCTGGATCAGAATATAAAGTAAATTCAAACTTCCTACTAATGATATTTTCACCAGTTACACTATCAACTTTATTAACTAATACAGATGATAAAATAGGTGAATCATTCATTACAACTGTTTGAACAGCTTTATCACTTGTAACAGCAAAAACAATTGAGTTTGCTATTTCATAACCATATGGTGCAGTCTTTTCTGTAAGAGTATATTTATGACCTTCTACAAGTCCATTTGCGTAATGAGCCGTATCTGTTGATGTCCAACTATCAATTACATTACCGCTTTCATCAGTAATAATAAGTTCTGCTCCAACTACTTCCTTTTCTCCAGTAATGTCAGTCTTGCTTATCTGAACTTGCTTATCAACCATTGTTACATTGATAACTACGCCATCATCTGAAATGTAAATATGGTGTTGTGTAGCATCTACTGCATATCCTGTAGGCGCTGCAATTTCTTTTACAACCCATTCACCGTAAGGTATATTGTTGAATGAAAATGCTCCATCCTTGTCAGTTTTTGTTGTAACAATAGCAGTTTTTTCAGTAAATTCTGTAGTATCTACTTTAAAAATACCAATAGTTGCACCTTCGAGCTTATCGTTCTCTTTATTTATCTTAACACCTTCAACTTTGCCTCGTTTTAGTGTATTTTCGATTTTTTCATTACCATTAACATCTATTTCAATGACTTTTGTGTTCTCTCCTGCGTAATCGGTGTTAAATTGATAATGCTTATTTGATAAAATATAATGTTCATCAGTTGCAATTTCTTTAGCATACCACTTATAACCAATTGGCAAATCACAGTCAAATGTAAGTTTACCATTTTCATCACAATTAGCAAATGTGACTAAAGAATCTTTTGGAATACTTGTTCCATCAGCAGCCTTTACATCCTCATCTGCAAAAATACCAAATTGTACAGATGTAATTTCCTTGTTATTACCAATTCCATATGCTACATCTTGTTCCATTGCTTTATTCAATGATACTGAAACTTTCTGGCGCTCGTTATAAACTGAAAGAGCTGTACTTGTTACCTTAATATTCTGTCCTGCATAAGTAAGTTCAACATTGTGCTTATCCTTATTAAGAACAAATTTAAGTGGGGCTGTTTTTTCAACAATAGTATATTTGCCAAGATATAATTCTTTTGATTTTGCTATACCTTTGTCACCTGTAGTTATTGTATCAACAAGCTCTCCTTTTTCTGCTCTGACTGTACCATCTGTTGTTGTTATGTCTTCGGCAGCATAAATTTCATATACAGCATCTTTTAAATTGCCATTTTCATAAATAGGCATATAAGTATTAAAGTTTAACTTTTCATTTGTTGATGAATTAACAGATGAGAATACTTCGCCTGTTTTGGTAATTTCAATTATACCCTTTTGAGCTATATCTTTAGCTTTAACCTTAACAACTGTTACACCTGTATCCGTTGAAGAGCTTTCCTGATTTATGCTAAATGCTATAGGAGTGCTATCAAGTACATATCCATAAGGTGCTTGTACCTCTACAAGTTTATAATCACCATATTCTAACTTTTCTGGAGTAATTAAATATCCTTCTGAATTAGTATAAAATGTATGAATAGTAGTAACTTGTGGATATGTATATTTCATTGAAATTCTATGACCGTCTGCATCATAAATTTCAAAAGCTGCACCTGCGTATGGAATCTGTTTATTTGTTTCCTTGTCGAGTTTTACAACTTTTAAATAAGAACTGAAATTAGCATTGTTGATTAAGAATTTATAAGTAACATTATCTGATTGAATAAAAACATCAAAATCAGTAATTTTCTCTCTACCATCCCAGCCCTTAGTCTGATGCACCGTATAAACACCATACGGCAAGAGTTTTGAAGATGCAAAACCATCTACATCACAAATAATTGTATCTCTTTCGTCTGGATCAGCATTAACAAAAGAACCTGATGATTTTAAGTAAAGTTGGAATTCTGCTCCTTTTTCTGGTGTTTCGATTTTTGTACTACCATCATCCGTATGCTTAATGATAGATACTTTACCCTTTTTTACTTGTTCCTTTACGGTATTTGAAGTCCAGTTATATTCAACTGTATAAAGCTGAGGGTCTGCTCCTACTGGATATACCGTTTTATCAAGAAGATAGCCTTCTGATGGTTGGATTTCTTTAAGAGTCCAATTTGTGTCACAAACAAAATAATCAGTAGTAAATGTGCCATCATTTTGTGTTGTATATTGAGCTACAAGTGTATCACCGTGATACAATCCATAAATTGCTCCGCCGAGCTTTGCATCACCCTGAGGATGTGTTTTCTCAATATCTTGTTTATTTACACTTACTCTAAATTTCTTTAAAACATTTGAAAATGTTACTGTTGCTGTTTTGTTTCCACCTTCAACTGTTACTGTTTGCGAATTTTGTGGTACATATTTATTTATGCTCTCTTCCGTTACAGTATATATGCCGGGATTGATGCCTTCGATTTTCCATTCCCCATTACTATCTGTTGCAATTGTTCTATTAAAACCATTTGCTCCAGTAACAGTAAAATTGATTCCACCTACTTGACCATCTTCTGATGTTTTCTTTAGTTGGAGATTACCAATAGGTTGAACATTACCTGAAATGCTAAAACCTATTGGATCATAATATGCAGAATACAAAAGTTTCTGTGTGCCGCCCTCTTTTGGATTATATAATAAGCAATCATTTCCATTTCCTGTAATACTTTTCTTATATTTATTCTGAGAAAGTAAGAAAGATGTTGTTGTGCAAGATATATCAGCAGATATAACAAGATCATTTGAATTTTCTTTATGTGTGATAGTTACTCCACTCGTATCCTTATTGGTAAATGCAGGATAATCCTTGAATACTTTGTTCGTATCAGTTAGTGTTATACTCGAACCAGCTTTGATACTTATGTCTGTCTTATTATTAAATGAAGGTTTGGTTTCAATATTTTTTATATTCTGCTCAGCTTGTTTTACCCAATTATTATATCCTGTATCGGAAAAAGACCAAGATGTATTACTTCCCATTACAGTCCATACCTTTTTTTGGCAATAAGCCATATCAAGCCAATCTATATCGTTTCCGTGTTCCATATAGTAACCAGCAAATATCCATTGAGCAGCTGATAACACTTTTGAATCGCTTGGTTTTCCTTTTGTTCCCAACGAAGAACTACTTGGAGAGGTTTTTCCATATTCAATACAAAATAGAGGATATGTTTCACCACCTACGGTTGTTGTATGAAGTTCGTGTCCATAATGGGTTTCTTTCTTTACACTAATTGTTGAATTATTATCTTTTTCGCCTAAGTTCATATTTGATGACGCAGCAAAAACATTAAATGGAATAGTTGTTGCAATCATCAGTACAGTTAAAAATATTGCTAATATTTTTTTCAATAATTGGTTATTCTTTTTTATTTCCATAATTTTATCCTTTCTTAATTTATTTTCAATTTTTCTATAATTACTCTATATGCTATATTTTCTCCTTTCTCTACATACAAAAAAGAAGCCAAGTTTCCTTAACTTCTTTTCACTTTTACAAATACTATATTAACTAATTATCTGTATTATGTCAAGTTATAATTTTAATTATATTTAAAATTACCTGTCCACTTTCCACAATAACTACAAGACCAACATTCGTAGCCATATGGAGATATTTTATAATATTCCTCTACCGTGATTTTTCCCTCTTGCCATTGCTTATAGTGACTATTGTCAACATCTTCCCAGTACTTTTCAACTTCATCTCTACTGTTAAACCATCTTCCAATATTGCCACAGCTCATACTATGATCATTATTGTTTGTGCAATGCATTTCTTTATGAATATTGTCTTTATTAGATTTTGATTCTTTTGAGATTTTTGCACTCTTTACTTTAGACCATTTTGAATATTTTTTTCCTTTATATGTTCTTATCCGAACATAGTATTTTTTGTTTGATTTTAGCTTGGTTATTTTTTTTGACCTTGTTTTAGCATTTTTAATTTTTATTGATTTGTTTCCCTTTTTAAATTTACTGTTAGTAGAATACTGAATCTGGTATCCTGTAATATTCGATTTTTTCTTCCATTTAACTGTAAATGCTTTGTTTTGTGCCTTTACCGATATAATTGTCGTTGTTGGCATTGATTCAGCCAAAACAGTTATAGGAAATGTCATTGATATTAACAATATTATTGTTGTTATTACTATAAAGATACTCCGTTTCATCATTTTTCTCCTATATAAGAACATTTAATTATATTTAAAGTTACCTGTCCACTTTCCACAATAACTGCAAGACCAACTCTCATAACCGTATGGAGATATTTTATAATATTCCTCTACCGTGATTTTTCCCTCTTGCCATTGCTTATAGTGACTATTGTCAACATCTTCCCAGTACTTTTCAACTTCATC
>OGNF01001327.1_pt1 | contig 23085 bp, 10 predicted proteins | sample 1573321 | NCBI WGS metagenome assembly OGNF01 (sample SAMEA2581911, study PRJEB24529) | metagenome | biome: Human gut stool | place: China | collected 2011
GTGGTTGGTGGTCTCGTTGAGCGACAGAGCCGGGTAATCTATGGGCTCGCCGTTGTTCCAGCGCTCTGCGGTCCAGGCGTTTTCGTGGATGTCGCTGAAAACGCCCTGATAGGTGTTCTCAAACACGCCTACGCCGCTCACGGTGCGCGAAACCTTGCTCACGCCCTGAAAGAGTACGTTGAGCTCCAGACCTCTCCAGTTCACCCCGGCCGAGACGGTATAGGTGTGCTGGGGAATGTGGCTGTAGCCTATGGGAGCCTTGTCCTTTTCGTCGATAATGCCGTCGGAGTTGAGGTCCTGATAGATGAAATCGCCTACGCGCGGGCTGCCGAAGCTGTATTGTAGCCCCTTGGCATCCAGCTCCTCCTGGAAATTGAATATGCCGTTGCCGTTGCTGTAGTCGATGAGGTAACCCCAGCACTGGCCGAAGGTATAGCCTTCCGTGCGGTAGCGGTAGGCATAGTCGGCTGCGTTGGGCGATTCGCCCACGTTTATCACCTTGTTTTTGTCGTAAGTGAAGGAGCCGCCGATATTAAACGTCCAGTCGCCTATGGTTTTGGCGTAGTTGGCCGTGATTTCATACCCGTGGCTTTCCATCCGGCCGTCGTTGGTGCGCGGATACTGGTCGAGAGGCACACCCTGATAGATGGGAATGTTGCCGGAACTGTTGATGAGCATGTTGTCACATATCGACTTATACCAGTCGAACGACACGTGGAGCCCTTTGAGCACGGCCAGGTCAACGCCGTAGTTCTGCTTTTTCATCTTTTCGGCGCGCAGCAGCGGGTTGCCGCGCAGCCCCTCGTTGCCGTTTACGTCAAGATAGTCAAGATAGAGGAAGCGCACGTTTCCGAGCTGGTCGTTGGCCGTGATGCCGTAGGAAGCGCGGAGTTTCAGCATGTCGAGCCATGTGAGACCGCGCATGAAGCTTTCGTCGGATGCTATCCATGCGGCCGAGATGGCCGGGGTTGCCATGTAGCGGCGGTCGGGGTGAAACTGCTCCGACCCGGCATACCCGATGTCTCCCTTAATGAAGTAGCGGTTGCGGAATCCGTAGGTGGCCGTTACGCCCATGCTCTCCTGCTTGTAGGCCATATTGCTCTTCTGGAGTTCCTGCTGCTGATAGAAAATATAGGCCATGGCGTCGACCAAATGGTCGCCGAAGGAGCATTTATACCTGGCCTGACCGAAAAGGTTCAGGTTATAATCCATCGTGGAGGCCTTGCCGTAGGAAAGCGGAGTGTTGGTGGCCGACCCTTGCTGCACGAAGAAGAAATCGCTCATCTCCTGGGTGCGTACCCATCGCGAGAAATCCTGCGTAGTGGCTGTCTGGTTGAGCGTGCTGGTCTGATAGGCCATGCTTCCGCTCAGTGAGAGACCTTTGGTGAGAAATCCCAGGTCGAGGTTCAGGCCTGCCTGTGCTGTTACGTTGATATGCAGATTGTGGATGTAACCGGAGCGGTTAAGCATGCCGTAGACCGGGTAAGTCTCGTCGTCGTGGGTTACTACCTGATTGCCGTTCTCATATCCTTCTCCGTTGGGAGTCAGCGGACCATACATCGTAGGCGGCAGATTGAAGATATGGTTGTATATGGCCGCGTTGGAAAATCCGGTAGTCTTTTCGTTTTTCACATTGCCGGCCAGACGCAGGAACCCAGACAGATAGCTGTTGAAATTCACGTCGATGTTCGAGCGGAAGTTAAACCAGTCGTTGGCGGGCTCCGGGTTATACTTTCTGTCGGGCTCGTCGACAGTCTTGAAGGGAGAGCTCTGGTGCATGTAGTTGATATTGGCGAAATAGAGCACATTTTGAGTGCCGCCCTGCACGCTCACTCCGGCGCGCGTCATGTAGGTGATGTCGCGCATGAACATATCATACCAGTTGTTGTCGGGATAGAACCGGCTACCGCCTTCGGTGAATTTATCCGTGTCGGTTTTGGAGAACTGGGAGTAGGGACCGAACCCGTCGTTTACGCCGGCCTGGTTGCGCATGGCCACGTATTTGGCCGAGTTGATGTATTCGGGTTTGCGGGTCATCTGCTGAAATGACTGGACGAAGGTCACGTGGACTTTCGGCGCGCCATAGGCGCCGCGTTTTGTCTTGATTGAGATAGCGCCTCCGGCGCCCTGCAGGCCGTAGATTGACAGAGCCGCCGCATCTTTGAGCAGTGTGACCGACTCAATTTCCTGCGGAGTGATATATACGTAGTTGGTGTTGGGGCATACAATGCCGTCGAGAATAATCATCGGCGTGGTGCCGTTGATGGTCGATGCGCCGCGCACCCACCACGACATGCCCATGTCTTCGGTGGAAATGCCCCCGCGCGAGAGCTCGTTGTTGGACTCCTGGGTAATCAGTCCGGGCAGTCGGCCCACCAGAGTTTTGGGCAGGCTGGCGTCAGGCGTTCTGGAAAGTACATCGCCCGTAACGATGGAGACGGCGCCGGTCACGGCTCTGGACGGAAGCGAGTAATATCCCATGTCGACCGTTTCTTCCACAGGTCCGTGGGCCGCCGAAAGAGAGTCGGTTTTTTCGGCATCGGCTGCCATGATGCGCCCGGCCGGGAGAATCAGCGCTGCGCAAACCGATATTTTAAATATTATGCTGTTCATTTTGGTGAATTTCAGATTAGACCATTTTTACCATCCGGGGTTCTGCCAGGAGTCGCCCGTTACGGCATCGAGTCGCGAAACTTCGTCGATGGGAAGAGGGAGCAGCAGATCGCGGTTGGAACTTCCGCCGCGCGGAATCTGCCATATGTTGTAACGCTCGTAGCTGTAGGTGCCGTCGCCGCGCGGAATCGGGCGCATCCCCGTGAGCCAGCGGCAGGTATCGTAGAGGTCGCCGTCGGGTTGCTGCCAGCGGCGCAGGTCGTAGTAGCGGCATTCTTCCCAGGCGAGCTCTACCTGACGCTCGTTACGCACACGCAGAATCATATCCTGCTGCGACAGACCGTCGGGGAGCGCGGGCATCTTCACACGCGCACGGATTTCGTCGACGGCGTCTTTGGCTTCGGTCAGATGGCCGGCTTCGGCGGCGGCCTCGGCGTAGTTGAGAATCACTTCGGCCAGCCGGAAAAATTTCCAGGGTGGAGTATTTACGGCATACGACGACCCCTGGCTGGCACCGGGCTGCACGAATTTGCAGTGGTAGTAGCCCGTGCGCGTAAAGTCGTCGACCGAAGCCGTAAGATTAATTGCGTTGGCGCCCCCCTCGAAGGTCTCGATAGTGCGCTTTTCGCCCTGATAATAGAATGTGGAGCCGTTGTGAAGTAGCGTTTCGTCCATGCGCGGGTCGCGGTTGGCGAAAGGATTGTTCGGGTCATACTGGCTGTTGGGGTTGTAGTTGGGGAGGAGGTGCTTATCGTCAAGATAAGGCTTGCTGAGGTCGAGCACGGGCTCTCCGTCGAGGGTGTTGAAGGCGTCGACCAGCTCCTGAGTAGGCGAGATCCCGGCCGAGTAGGTGCCGTCGATACCGCTGCCAACGTAGCCGATATGCCACACGAAGCAATCCATGCCGTACTGCTGCCAGATAGTTTCCTTGTCGGAGGGGCTTCCGCTGTAGTCGGCTGCGGTGTTGATGAGCTGACGCAGACAGGCAGCGTCGCCGGTGCCGAATGTGTTAGGATTGGTGCAGATGGTAAAAAGTTCGTAACCGTGGGATTTAAGCTCGCGCACGGCAGCTCGGTTCATCTCGAAAGCCTCTTCCCAGTGGTTCTGCCCTTCGTTGAAAAGCGGACTGGCAGCGAAAAGCATCATTTTCGACTTGATGGTCCAGGCGAGAGCTTTGGTGACACGGCGTGCCTCCGACGCCGTTTCGATACGCCATGGCAGATTGTCGGAGTAAATCGCCATATCGCAGTCCTCTTCGATAAATTTTGCCACTTTGTAGACCGACTGGCGCTTCATGTCCGAGAAATCAGCCGTAGCGTCGACCGAATGATCAAGCACGGGCACCTTGCCGAACCATTTTACCAGTTCGGAATAGAAGTATGCGCGGAGCACGTGGGCCTCGGCACGCATGCGGTCGCGCTGGGCCTCGCTGTTGACAGCGGCATTGTCGATGTTTTCGAGAAAGATATTACAGAGGCGTATCTGTTCCCAGTAGCGCGTCCAGTATTTATTGGTCATCCAGGAATCGTTGCCCGACCAGCCGTCGCGAAGCGAATGGCTCGAGGCCGACACGTCGCCCGAATAAACCTTGCTGGCCGCGGTGTTGTTGGAACCGTCCCAGCAGGTCCAGCCGTCGTCGCTGCAGGCTGTTACGGCGGCCTCCCATCCCCAGTAGAAATAGCCTTTGTAGGGGAGATTGGCATAGCATGAGTTGAGAAACGCTCCGGTCTTGTCGGGGTCCTGAAAAACCTCGTCAAGGGTGAGCGTGCCGTCGGGGGCCACGTCGAGCACATCGGAGCAGGATGACATTCCCAGAACGGCCGCGGCCGACAGAAGCAGATATTTAAGTGTTAATTTCATGGTGCTTTGCTGTGAATGTTTAGAATACTACGTTTACACCGAAGTTGAGCATCTTGGTGAGCGGGTAGTTCGCTTCCCAGTTCTGTTCGGGGTCGATGGAGTTGTTTTTGATTTTTTTCCAGGTCAGAAGATTGTTGCCGGTCATGTAGACCCTTACTTTCTGCACCTGGATTTTGCGTAGCAGCGATTTGGGAAGGCTGTAGCCTATCTCGATGTTTTTCAGGCGCAGAAAGCTGCGGTTCATGATGAAGAAATCGTTGGGCAGATGGTTGGTGTTCATCTTCGTCGACAGGGCCGGATACGTGATCTTTTCGCCGGCAGCATATCGCTCGGGTGTCCAGGCATTGAGATGCCAATCGTTGTAGATACCCTCGTTGCTGTATTCCACGGCTCCCCATGCATTGTAGCAGCGGGATGCTTTGGCGATACCCGAGAAGTGGAAGGCCAGGTCGAAATCGCGGAAGAAAATCTGAGCTCCGAAGCCGTAGGTGATTCGCGGCACGTTGGAGTAGAGTATCGGCGCCATGTCTTTTTCGTCGATATAGCCGTCGCCGTTGAGGTCCTGATAGAGGAAATCGCCCATGCGCGGCACTCCGACCTTATACATGGCCTGGGCTCTTTCAAGCTCTTCCTGAGTATTGATGAAGCCATTGCCGTTGGAGTAATCGATTTTGTAGCCGAAATCCTGACCGATGCTGTAGCCGGTCATGCGGTAGCGGTAGGCGAAGTCGTCCGAGCGGATAGGCTCGTCCATATCTTTCTGAGTGTTCTTGTTGTATGCGAAGTTGCCGTTGACGGCGAACGACCAGTCGGAGTTGATGGTCTTGCGGTAGCGCGCTTCGATTTCAAAACCGCTGTTGTCTACAACTCCCATGTTTACTTTAGGAAGGTTGCCAAGCGGAACGCCTTGAATCTCAGGCACCGTGCCGCGGTTGATAAGGATGTCTTTGCGGTGCTCGCGGAAATAATCGAACGAAAGGGTCAGTTCGTTGAACAGCCCCAGGTCGATACCGTAGTTCTGCTTGTAGGCTATTTCCCAGGAAATGTTTTCATTTCCGAGTTTGCCCATAATCACCGACTGGCCGCGTCCCAGCGAGGGGATTGTGCCTCCGCCCATCGATACGTTGGTGATATAGAGGAAGCGGGTTCCTCCGAGTTTATCGTTGCCGACTTTTCCGTAGGATGCGCGCAACTTCAGCATTGAAATTGCCTCTATATCTTTCATAAACTTTTCATGGCTGATAACCCAGCCAATCGAGCCGGCAGGGAAAAGACCGAAGCGGTGGCCTTTGGCAAACTGCTCCGAACCGTTGTAGCCTACGTTGAATTCGGCCAGATAGCGTTGGTCGTAGTTGTAGGTCACGCGGCCCGAGAGGCCGAGCATGTTGTAGGGGAGGTCTGCTGCGGCGTTCTGCCAGTGGTCGCGCTGCAGAAGTACCATGGCGCCCAGGTCGTTCAGCCCGAAGCGGCGCGCATAGTTGATGTAGTACTGCAGGTTGAGGTAGTAGTTGGAAGAGTTGCTGCGTACTGGTGCTCCTATCACGTCGTTGGCATTGAGTGTCACGGCCTTATAGTAGGATTTTTCTCCGGGACCCGTGGCTGGGGCGGCCTGATATACGTCGAAAAGACGCGAGGCTGTGAGCTGCGTTGCTGAGACGGCGTCGAATGCCACCATGAATTTCGTGCTCAGACCTTTGGTAAGGAAGTCGAGTCCCCAGTCGATGGCCAACGAGGAGTTGAGGTTCATGTTGGTGTTGGAGGCGTAGCCGCGCCGGTTGATGTCGGCGTATTTATTGTTTTTCGGGTCGGAGCTATAGACCGACGAAACTATTTTGTCGGGAGTGGTGTAGCCCTCCGCGGTGATGGGGCCGGGAGCCGTAGGTGGTGTCGACCATGCGTGAACCATCAGGTCGGCCGTCATCGAAGCAATGTCGCCTCCGTAGAGGTCGGTGGCCTGGGGCGAATTCACCTTCTGCAGATATGATGCCAGATTGAGCGAAATCTTGAGGTTGGATATCGGCTTGATGTCGAGGTTGGAGCGGAAGGTATACCTGTTCATCTTGTAGCTGGGGTCGTAGCCGAGGTCTTTTTTAGATTCGGTCTTGAACTGGCCGCTCTGCCCGATGTACCCTACGTTGATGAAGTAGTTGATTTTATCGTTACCGCCGTTCATGTTCACGTTGACGCGAGTCTGCGGAGCCCATTTCTTGAAGAACTCGTTCATGATGTCACGGTCGGGGAAAAATACCGGGTCGCTTCCGTTGCGGTATTGCTGAATCATCCAGTCGGTGTAGGGAAGGGCGTTTTCGGCCACACCGTCGTTGCGTGCGGCCTGGTTGCGTAGGGCTGCGTAGTCCCAGGAATGCACGCGGTCGATCGAAGTTGTGAACTGCTGCAGACTGTAGTCAAACGAAATGCTCAGCTCTTTTTTGCCGGATTCGCCGCGGCGGGTGGTAATGAGAATTACACCGTTGGCGCCGCGAACGCCAAATACGGCCGTTGCCGAGGCATCCTTCAGGATGGTTACAGACTCGACCTCGTTGGGGTCGAGGGTAGAGATGCCGCTGCGCGGCACACCATCGATAAGTATCAGCGGGTCGACGCCGTTGGTGGTGCTGGCCCCGCGCAGATACAGAGCCACATCGTCGGCGCCGGGACGTCCCGACGTCTGCATGGTGGCCAGACCGGGGAGCTTCCCCGAGAGGGCGGCGCTCAGGTTGGGCTGGGAACTACGTTTCAGGTCGTCGGTGCCTATCGAGGCAACTGATCCGGTTACGGAAATCTTTTTCTGCTGGCCGTAGCCCACTACCACCACCTCGTTGAGCTGTACATTGCTCTCATGGAGCGTTACCTCTACGTGGGTGCGCCCTTTGGTGGGTACGTTCTGGGTCATGAACCCGATATAGGAAACTGTAAGTTCGGCTCCCTCGGGCACTTTTATAGAGAATTTGCCGTCGATGTCGCAGGTAACCCCGTTGCCGGGATTCCCTTTTTCAATGACGGTGGCACCTACTGACGGCTCGCCGTTGGTATCGGTAACGTAGCCTGTCACTACGCCTTTCGTCGCCGTTGCAGCCGACGATTCGCTTGCGGCTGCCTCAAGGGCTGAAGCTTTTGCCTCAAAGGCTCCATAAGCCGGATAGCCCAGCGCGAGAGTCAGCACGAGCACGGCTCTCTGCAGCCCCGGTTTAAACCGGTACGATTGTGTTTTTCTCATTGTGTCGAAAAGTTTGATTGCGTGATTGGCTTAGTCGTTGACCTGATGCATGATTTCATCCCAGTTCGAGACGCCGATAATGGGTAGATACCGGTCGATTACCTGGCTTTCGCGGGTTGTGCCTATGGCCTGAATGGCATACCATGCGGGCTTGCGGCCCCATGGGTCGGGCGCATAATTCTCGCGGTAGTGGAGGCCGAGGTTCAGGTTCCCTTCCACGTCGTTGTCGGTCGAGGCGTGCCATATCAGAGTCTGGATGGCACTTAGCTTGTTAACCTTTTTGTAAGCGTAGGCTGCGCAGGCAGCCTGCTCGGTCAGCTCAGTCTCGCTGTAGGTAGGTGTGCTTGAGCCGTTCTCTGTGAGCCAAACGTCACGCATCTTGGTGCCTTTATACATATTGGCCGAGGTTTTAGCCCATTTGTCGAGCACTTCGAGATTTTTGAAGGTGATGTATTCGGTGTTCATCGACCATGTGGCCAGATCGTCTTCCCAAGTGCGGTTCTGGAATTTCTGAGGATAGGAGTGGTAACCCACGCCCCAGTAGTAATCGCCTTCCACCCGGCTGAAATCATTGATGAGCGAGAAGAGGTCGCGTACGGCAAACGACATGTTGTGGGCCGGATGGGTCTTCTGGAATGTCCACTGCTGGGTCACGGGTACCAGAATCTGGGCGTAGCTGTTATACTGGCGTATGATATTGTGGGCCATGCGGGTCGACTTTACAAATTGGTCCATATAGACACGCTGGGGTTTCCATCCGCAGTCGTTCCAGTTGTTGGGATCGTCGATTTCGTTGTGCATCACGTAGCGGTGTATGCGACCGTGGGAGCCGTCGGAATAACGCGAGGCGAGGAAATCGAGTGCGGCAGCCATATAGTTCACGCTCTCCGCCTGGGTGAGGTTGACCATGGCAAATGTGCCCTGACCGGTGTAGTCGGGATGCTGCAGGAGCAGCCCCAGCTCATGGTCGTAGTTCTTATAGGCCGTGGGATCGTTCGGGGTTTCTGGGCGCAGCGTAATCACGGTGAATACCGAGATGCCGGCGTTCTGAAGTTCGATGAGGTGCTTGTCGACAATATCCTCGAAATATCCGCGGCTGAAATAGTAGGTCTTGCCCATGTAGCGGTGCTGAATCACCTGGTCGCCAACGGCAGCGGCGGCAGCGGCCGACCGCCACATCACGGCAGTCACTGGTATACCGACAAGAGTTACTTTCATCCCCATTTCAACAGCGTCGTAGACTTTGCCGTTAACGGCCTCGCCCCCCTTCTTAATATCCGACGGAACGTCCTGGCAGCCGATAGCTTTGCTCTGGTCGATATGATCGGCATCGACGTAGCGGCAGGCCGATGCTATCTCGTCCTTGCCGTTGGTGGTCTTTACAAGCACGAATTTCGAGAGCAGACGGTCGTAGCGGAAGCCGTCGTATTCGGTGAAGCGCGGTATGCTTACGTTGAACGAACCGGAAAGCCCCGTTTTGCATTTATGGAAACTGGTGAGCAGCAGAGCATTCTGATAGGGTGTCACTTCTGCCAGTGCCAGAGTGCCTCCGTTGGCGGTGCCGCTGATGTTCACTTGATCGGAAGTCACCTCCACCATCGATATCTGTGAGCTGAAACTGCGGCAGAGATAGTCGGCCAGGCGCTCGTCGAGAGTGTTGAGCGATGCCAGATACTCTTCTTCGGTTTGCTGCGAATTGCGTTCTTCGGCGTTGAGGCCGCGGATGCGCAGGTTGCGGATTATTATGAGGGCTTCGGTGCCGTCGCCGAAGTCGAGGCGCAGCATATCGCCGGCTTTACCCCACGAGAAATCCTTGAAGGATTCGCCTATTACGGCCGAGAACGATTTCCAGCTGCCGGGCGACGCCTCGAGGCTGCCCAGTCCGACATACCGTTCGCCGTCGAGCGGCGGGCAGAGGTAAGCCTGTAGCCCGTCGACTGCGCGCGACGACTTATAGTCGAATGCGAGCACAACGGCCTCTTCCGTAAGATCTTTGGGAAGTTGCTTCGTGTAAATCCAGGGGTCGTGGCCGCCGTTGGTCTTGATGCGGTATTCCGAATTATTTTCGGTGGCGCTGAGCTCGTTAATCTGGTCGATATCGAGCGAGAGAGCCACGGCACATGCTTCGCCGTCGTCGCCGGGCGAAGGTACCGGAGGCATCGGCTCCTCCGGTTCTTCGACCTTATCATCGCTGCAGGCGCACAACGATGCCGAAAAGGCAATAAACATAAGCGCCGGAATCAGAGTGATAAATATTGGTTTCATGGTAAATGAATCTTCTTAGCGGCGACGCGGTCGCCGCGCCTTGGAAGCGCTGTTGGGAAAGATTTTGATGTCTTTGATTTTAAGGGTTACGGCTTCACCCGTGGCCGGGACGGGGTTGAAGTTTATGCGAAGTCGCTCCTTGTTCTTGCCGATGTTCCAGTTGACTTTCGAAATCGGCGTTTTCAGGTTGCAGACAATGGTTTTCCATTCGCCGGTGGCGCCCTTCCAGTCGTCGAAATGAACGAAGGGATCGCCGTCAAACATGTAGTAGGTCATACCTTTGTCGAAGAGCATCATGTTGACTTCGTTCATGGGGTGGTCGCACTGATATGTGAACTGGATGGAATAGTCGGCGTCGGGTAGCGGTTCGTCGGGACCGTTGAACCATACCACGTGCTCGGGAGCGCTGGCCGTGTATTCAAGCGTCATTGTGCTGTTGTCGGAATTAGTCAGCTTAGTGTTGTAAACTGTGTTTAAATCGTCGATCGAGGTGGGTGTGAAAGGCTTACGCGAGTCTGGTTCGACGGGTGTGTCGGTTTTGGGTACCAGGCGGGCGTCCTTTATACGTAGTGTGGCGTTGGCGGCGGCCATGTTGAAGTTGATGCGGAGGCGTTCGCCGGTCTTGCCGTCGAGGTTCCAGCGCACGGCGTCGATGGCTTTGCTGAGGTCGATGACCACTTCTTTCCACTGGTTGGCCGATGCCTGGGTGTTGGAGCCGGAGATAAACGGATTGCCAAATGGCTGATAGTAGGAGAAGCCACCGTCGAAGAGCATGCAGTTTACTTCGGTCACGTCGATAGTACACTGGTAGAATAGGCGTAGCTCCCAATTGGAGTGGGCGATGCCGTTTTCAACGCCCAGCGACCACACTACGTGTTCGGGAGCCGAAGCCTTGAAGTCGAGCTGGTAAACGCCGTCGGCGGTCGATATGCCGGTCTCGTAGCCTCGGTTGTCGCCGTCGCTGTACATCAGGCTGAATGCTTCCGATTTAGGCTCGTCCTGATTGGGGTGGTCGGGCGAGTCGGTCACCACTTGCAGATGAATGTCTTTCAGGCGCAGGCTGGTGAGGCCGTAGCGTTCGGGGTGTAGTTCGTCGTAGGGAGAGAGCAGGCAGAAGCGAATCTGCTGGTCGCCGTTGTCGACCGAGCTGCCCCACTTCATGGCCTTGACCGGTTTGGTTATATTATGGTGGCAGGTGGCCCACCCCTCTTCGTCGCGGTCGGTCGAGGCGCTCGCTTTCAGTTTGGTTGTTACAAACGAGGCGGGCCAGTCGTTGGCAGGATCGCTGAAGGGATATAGTCCGGTGCGCAGGTTAAAGTCGGCGTCGGCTTTATATTTGAATACGAGCTCAAGCTGCTGGCCGTCGATTAATTCTATGGCCCGGGTGAGCGGGTCGGTGGCAATGAAATGCTCGGCAGCACTTCCCGAGGCCGCATAGCTGTCGTTGATGCGCAGAATGTATTCGTCGCTGATGCGGTCAAACGATATGCCGCTGTAGATGCCGTAGACGTCTTCCATCGACCAATGAGAACCTCGGTTGGGAGTGAAAGTCAAGTCGTAGCGGTAAGGATCGAACTCGGTGGCTGTCTGGCTTTCGGATGTCTTATACAAATATATATCCTTAATGCTGAAAACCACGTTGCCTTCGGTCGATGTGGGTTTGAAAATCAGACGCAGGCTCTGTCCTGCCGACCCCCAGTTGTTTTCATTGATGTCGCGGTCGATCACATATTCGGCAGCCGCCCATCCGTTTTCGTCGACGTCGACCGACGTGCTGGCCAGAAGTGTGGATTTCTGCACCGCCTCGCCGGCTTCGGGCGTAAGATACTGCAGATCCAGACCTACGTTTTCCTCGCATTTATAGGAGAAACTGAGTTTGACCTGCTTATCGGGAAGGTCGGAAAGCAACGGGATGGTAGTCACGTACTGTGGCATCGCCGTGGCGTCGATGGTAAGGGCGTAGGCATTTTCGACATCTGCAATGGCTTTTATGGTGATATTCTTCACCATATCTGCGTCGGTAGCTTCGGTGTCGAATGCCAGAGCCACGCCCGTACCCTTCAGTCCGAACGGGTCGTCGATGGTGTAGTCGTCGTCAGGTTCCGGACGCTCGTAGGCGTCCAGGTCATCGTCGTCGCACGACGTTGTGATGACGGCCGCCATAGCCACGGCCACCGTGGCCGCAACGGCAAACCGTAAGCTCCGGCATACGGTTGCCCACATTTGTAGGATTTGATTTGGGGCTTTCATTATCAATTAGATTTAAAGGATATTTGCATTTGTGTTTCTATCTGAAAAATGCCTTCGGCTTTTCCGTGGTCGTTGCGGCTTTTTTCTCAAGACCAAAGTTAGGCGTAAAGCCCGGTGGATGATTCAGCTTTTTACACTATGGATATTGATATTCGACATTTTGGAGACATAACCGCCGGGGATATATTAACTTTACGTCGAACAACCGCCAAAACTTCGTATTAAGTTAAATTTACAAACGTTACAATTTTATTCTTTGGGAATTTTCGGTCAGGTATCTTAGTTTATCAGCCTTGATTTCCACTCGTCACATTATAAATTATGAAGAAATTTGCTTTAGTTTTCCTTCTCTTCGCGTCGTGTCTGATTTCGCGTGCCGACGTGGTCCCGGTAGATTTTTCACAAATCAGAATAGCCGACGGTTTCTGGCTCCCGCGCATCGAAAAACTAACTGACGTAACTTTGCCGGTATGTCTGCGCAAATGCTGCGATGAAACACAACGCGTTAAAAACTTCGCAATCGCCGCCGGGCTGACTGAAGGAAAATTTCAGGGAATATACTACGATGACTCCGATTTATATAAAGTGATAGAAGGTTGTGCCTATTCGCTCACCACGCGCCCCGACGCCCGGCTGGAGCAAAAACTCGACGGCATTATTGACACGATTGCCGCCGCGCAGCAGCCCGACGGCTATCTCGTGGCCTATTTCATCGCCGAGGCGCCTGAGCAGAAATGGACCAATATGGACCGTCACGAGATGTATTGTGCCGGCCATCTTATCGAGGCGGCTATCGCTTATTATAAGGCTACGGGGAAACGTAAGTTGCTCGATGTGGCTATTCGGTTCGCCGACAATATCGACCGGAATTTCGGCCCTGGAAAACGTTTCTGGGTTCCCGGCCACGAGGAAATCGAGCTTGCGTTGGTAAAACTCTACCGCGTGACCGGCGAAAAGCGCTATCTTGAACTGGCGAAATGTTTGCTTGGCCGGCGCGGCAGCGGAAAAGTCGACTGGATGGCCTATGGCGGCCTCCCTGCAAGTCATTATCAGGACGATATGGAGCTGCAGAAGCTTTCGAAAATCGGAGGCCATGCCGTGCGCGCAATGTATCTGTTCACCGGCATGGCCGATTATGCAACGGCCGCATCCGATACAACCTACGTGGCCGCACTCCGGCGCCTCTGGAACGACGTGACCGGCACAAAAATGTATGCAACCGGCGGGATCGGTCACCGCGGGTGCTCCGAAGGGTTCAGCGTGGACTACGACCTCCCCAACGATTTGGCTTACTGCGAGACGTGCGCCTCAATCGGTATGGCGATGTGGAATCAGCGCATGAATATGCTCACCGGTGAGAGCCGCTATGCCGACGTGATGGAACGGGCCGTCTACAACGGCGTGCTTTCGGGTATCTCCCTGTCGGGTAACACATTTTTCTACGTGAATCCGCTTGAGACCGACGGCACCCACCACCGCCAGCCCTGGTATGATACTGCCTGCTGCCCGAGCAACCTATCGCGCTTTCTTCCCTCGGTGGGCAATTATATGTATCTCACCGAAGGCTCTTCACTTACGGCCAATCTATATATTGCCGGCGACGCGGAAATGAGCGTGGATGGAAAGCTGTTGAAAATCAGTCAGCAAACTGAATACCCCTGGAACGGGAAAGTTGCGCTGACGCTTACTCCCGAGGCTCCGGCTGATTTCGAACTGCGCCTGCGTGTGCCCGGTTGGTGCGAAAGCTGGCAGCTGACACTCAACGGCCGGCCGGCAGATGCAAAGCGTGCGCCCGACGGATATATCCATCTGACGCGCCTTTGGAATTCCGGCGATGTGGTGGAATTGAATATGGATATGCCCGTGAGGGTTGTAGCAGCCGATACGCGCGTTGCGGCCGACCTCGGGAAGCGCTGTCTGCAGCGCGGTCCGCTGGTCTACTGCATGGAAGAAACCGACAATCCTTCCTATGATTCAGCCGTCCTAACGCCATCTACGACCTATAAGGCTGACTATGAAGCTGGTTTGCTTAACGGCGTCGTAGCTGTAGAGGCTCGCAGCGGCGAGAAGACTTTCCGCTTTATCCCCTATTATGCGTGGGATAACCGCAAGCCGGGTAAAATGAAAACGTGGGTGGATTTCCGAAAGTCGGCCGATTGAATCTATCAATGGAGAATGTGCCATTTCGTCTGGTTTTGAGTGAATGAATAAACCTAAACGAATTGGCACATCATTTTTCTGTCGCTTTAACCTTATTTGAACCGCATTGCGCGAGCCGTGCGTCCCTACATTTCGGTAGTTCTACGGCATCCTCGTGGAGGTTGGGTGGGAGGTGTTTGCGGCCTTGGCCGGGCGCGTGAGGTGCGAAATGATTCGCGCCTCCTAAGCTCCGCAGTTTGGGATATTTGGGCTTTATGGGAGGTTTAGGAATTAGAGGGAGGGAGTATGAAGGGGGCGGCCTGGCGGATTTCACAATCCGGCAGACCGCCCGATGGGTGCCCGCTCATGTTTTGCGGGCTATCTAATAATTGCCTAATTTCTTTGTTCAGCGGCGCAGCTCTTTGGCTACGGAACCGTCGGCACGGCGCACTACGGAGAGTCCGCGGAAGTCGTCGGCTACGGGGCGCCCCGTGAGGTCGAAGCGCTCCACGACGGCGGCATCCGATTGGGTGGCCTCTATGGCTTCGATGCCTGTAAGGGGCCAGCGGTCGGTGAAGAAGTTTTCCCATACGGGTGCAGTCTTGTATTTTCCAATACTTTCGTATGGCACTCTAAGACCGGCGTTGGTATAATTTGCCGGATTGAATGTGGAAACCGTGGCAACAGGAGGTTCTATGGCCCGGACGGTTATGGCTTCCAGCTCCTGGCTTGAATAGAAGGAGAGGTTGCCGATGCTCTTCAGGCCGCTTCCCAGTGTAAGGGTTTTCAGTGAGGGGCACGAGAAAAACGCATAGTCGGCGATAGTGGCTACATTGTCGGGGATTGATACGTCTGTGAGGCTCCGGCAGTCCTGAAAGGCCATTTCGCCGACAGCGGTGAGGCTTTCAGGCAGAGAAACCGACTCCATGGCGTAGCAGCCGTTGAAGGTGCAGTACTCGATGGTTGTCACTCCTTCGGGAATGACGATATCCGTAAGGGTGCGGCATCCGGAAAAGGCGTATTGCCCGATGGAGCTTACGCCGGCAGGTATATCGATCTGCGTCAGCGCCGTGCAGTTGCGGAAAATTGAGGCGGGGAGCGCCGTGATTCCATCAGGCAGGTTGATTTCAGCGAGGATGGAGCAGTTGCTGAACGCGCCCTCGCCAAGCTCGGTAAGACCGTCGGGTAAAACGAGGGCGGTCAGCGAGCTGCAGCTGGAGAATGTATACGGTTCGATGGTGGTAATTGCTTTGGGGATGTTGACCGACGCGAGGGCTGAACATCCGGAAAAGGCATGCTCGCCGATAGATGTGACGCTTTCGGGCAGCTCGATTGATTCGAGCGAGGAGCAGTTGTGGAATGCGGTGAGGCCTATTGACTAAAGATGAGAGGGGAGTTGCACGGTTTTGAGCTGCGTGCAGCCATTGAAGGTGTTTTGCTCGATTCTCGATACTCCATCCGGGATTTCCAGATTCTGCAGCGAGGTGCAGTTTTGGAAAGCGGCGGCGCCTATGGCGGTGAGGGAGGCCGGAAGGGTCACTGATTTGAGTTTCTGACAGTTCATGAAAGCGGAGTAGCCGACCGACGTTACAGGTGCAGGGATTTCAATGGATTCCAGCGAGGTGTGGAGGAATGCCTGCGGGCCTACAGATGTAAGGGTAGAGGGGAGCGATACGGACGCGAGGCGTGTGCACTCGGCGAACGCGTTGGTTTCAAGGGTGGTGACTCCTTCGGGAATCTGAACAGCCGTCAGGCCCGAACATCCCTCGAAGGCCTGGATGCTGATTTCCCCGATGGTTTCAGGCAGGATGATGGAAGTGAGGTTTGTGCATCCGTTGAATGCGTTGGCGCCGATTGAGGCTACGGTGAATTCAGTGCCCGACTGCACGACGTGCGACGGGATTTCGATGGCACCCGTATATCTGTCGGGATTCTTGGTATAGTCTGTACCTTCGAAGGTGACTTCGACCTGGTTGTTTCCGAGATAGTTGTAGTAGATTCCGTCCTGTACGAAGCTGTGGGCGGATGCGCTGAGCGCAGCGATGGCTGCCATGCACACAGGGAGGCAGCGACTGAAGAGTAGCTTTAGTCTCATAAGCATGTGAATAATAATGTATCTAACCAGTAATTGTCTGTTCAAGAAAATACAAACCGTAGGCTCGGATATAATTCAAGGAATACCAGCTTAAATTTACCAGCTAATTACGTTCAAATCCTGTAAAGTATCTACCCGAGGAAACCGGCGGGTTAAAATGTTGGTAAAATTCCCTTATTTTTAGGCGTCGCAAAGTTACAAACTTTAATAATTACCCCCCCAAATTATTCATAATTAAAGCTAACAAACGTTAATGAAATTCGGGCGAAAAATGGACGGAAGCATTCCGGATTCAGAGCAATTCGGAATGGCGGGGGTGGTGTAGGTTCCCGTTAAATCAATGAAGTATGCGCCAGGGGGTGGGGTAGAGGTTGTTGGCGCGCGAGCCGAGGTTGTTGACGAAGCCGAGGGGGAGTGGGGCGGGGAGGCCCTGTGGTCTGAAGGTGAGCAGAAGCGGTCCGCGCGGGGATTCGGGGAAGCCGGGGAGCGATTCGCGGCGCAGGTAGCTCAGGGCCAGGTCAAGGTCGACCCCGGCCGTGGGAAAGGGGGAAACCGTGCTGTTCAGGGCGGTGGTGAGTGCCAGCGGTTGCGAGGGGACGGCCGTGCGGCCTTTGAGCGCGGCGACTTCGAGGCCGGGGAGAAGCAGGTCGAGATGGCGGTCGAGGAGGTCGTAGATATGGGAGAATGCCGCCGGGCGGCCGTAAAGGGCTTCGCCGCGGAGAAGGAAATCGTAATCGCCTCGGAGCCAGGGGGCGCAAAGCGAAGCTAAATCAGGGGCCTTGGACGACGGACGGCCGCCGGGCTGAAGCTCGGCCGCAGAACCACGATTCCGGCTCTTTTTCTTCTCCCTTCGGGGCGAGGAAGCGGCGGCATGGCGGATGAGAGAGGGGGTCCACTCGCCGGGTTTGCGGAGGATGGCCATGAAGAGCCCTTCGCCGCGCAGGTGCGTGGGGAGAAATCGCATGCGGCCTTGGCCGTCGACCACGATTCCGCTATCTTCAGGCAGGTGGATTGCCACCGGCTCGGCACCGAAATCGGCAATCATCCGGTCGGCAATCCGCTCGTTCTCGCGGGTATTGAAGGTGCAGGTGGAGTAGATGAAGAAGCCCCCGGGGGCGAGCGTCTCCCAGAGATTTTCCACGATTTCCCACTGGCGGGCGGCGCACTCGTCGACCAGGCGCTCCGACCACTGGGCGCAGGCCTGCGCGTCCTTGCGCATCATCCCCTCGCCGGAGCAGGGCACGTCGGCCGCCACGATGTCGAACAGCTCCGGCAGGCGGCGGAAACGCGCCGTGTCGCCGCGGCTTACGGCTACGGCCGGACAGCCCCACTTCTGGATGTTTTCGGCGAGGATGGAGGCGCGGCGGAAATCGAACTCGTTGGCCACGAGCATCGAGTCCTCGGGCAGAGCGTCGAGAGCCGCTGTGGATTTGCCGCCGGGTGCGGCGCAGGCGTCGAGCATCAGAAGCGGTGCGCCACCGAGACGCGCGGAGAGCGCGCCCACCACGTGGGCCGTAATCATCGAGGAGGCATCCTGCACGTAGTAAAGCCCCTGGTGCAGAGCGGGGTCGTGGGTGAAGTTGGGCCGTTCGGGGAGCAGATGGCCCTCCGGCCACCACGCCACCTTCTCTCCGGCGCGGCATACCTTCGGAAGCCAGTCGTCGGGCACGCCGGCCGCGCGGAGCTTGCGGCGGTTGATGCGCACGGCCACCTCAGGAGCGGTCTGCTCCAGGCAGTCGACGAGACCATCGGCGAGCGGCCCGATCTCGCGGGCTATGAAAGTGCGGTAATCAGTTGGCATCGCGGTCGTTGCTTTCGGCGGGGGTGGCCTCCTTGGGGTACTGGACGCGGGCGTGATACATGGAGCGCAGGCGCGAGGTGAAAACCTCCTTCACCTCCTTGATATCGCGGAACGATAGCGGCGAGTCGCTGTGGAGACCGTCGGCCACCTGGCCGTCGATGAGCCGATCCACCAGGGTGCGAATCGCCTCGGGCGAATGGTCGGTGAGCGAGCGCGAGGCGGCTTCGACGGCGTCGGCCATCATGAGGATGGAAGCCTCGCGCGTCTGCGGGTTGGGGCCCGGATAGGTGAACGGTTCCGGGTCGACCTCGCTGTCGGGGTGTTGGCGGCACTCCATGGTATAGAAGTATTTGGCTTTGCCGCGGCCATGGTGCTGGGCGATGAAGTCGCGCACCGCCTTTGGGAGCTTGATGCGCTCGGCCCGGCGCAACCCGTCGGACACGTGGCGCGTGATGATGCGCGCGCTCTGGGCGGGAGTGAGCGTGTCGTGGGGGTTCACACCATACTGGTTTTCGGTGAAGAAGGCTGGATTGTCGATTTTGCCGATGTCGTGGTAGAGCGCGCCGGCTCGCACCAGCTGCACGTTGGCGCCGATGCGATGTGCGGCTTCGGTGGCGAGGTTGCTGACGGCCATCGAGTGCTGGAACGTGCCGGGGCATTCGCGTGAGAGCTCGCGCAGGGTGCGGTTGTTGATGTCGGAGAGCTCCACGAGCGTCATAACCGATACCAGGCCGAAGGTCTTCTCGACGATGAACACCAGGATGTAGGCGAAGGAAATCAGCACGGCGTTGATGCCGAAGTAGCCGATCAGGCGCCACGACAGGGCGCTCAGCGTGCCCGACATCATCAGTTCGAAGCCCACGTAGGAAACCACGTAGGCCAGGAAGGCCACTATGGCCGATCGCAGCAGTTCGGAGCGGCGCGAGAGATCCTTCAGCGAGAAGATCACGGCCGTGCCGGCCAGAGTCTCCACGAAGATGAACTCAAGAGGGAATGTGGCCTCGACGGCGCAGAGAAGCACCTCGGCCACAAAAACGAAGAAGGCCGTGCGCGAGTCGAAGAACACGGTGATGATTACCGGCAGAATGGCCAGCGGCACGCAGTATATGCCGTTGCGCAGCAGCCGGGCCACCAGGGCGGTGAAAATGAAGAACACCACCATGAGCAGCACGGGGATAATAACGAGCTTCACCCTCCGCAGCGACTCCGGATAGTAGAGCAGGCAGAAGGCGAACACCATGGCGAAAATCAGGGCGGCGTAGACGGCCTTTCCCGCGAAAGCGTTGATGCGCTGCGTGCGGTCCACGCTGGAGCGGCGGTCGAGCATCGATTCGTAGGTTTTCAGCACCTGGTAGAGCTGCGGGGTTACGATTTCCGCCGGTCCGATAATCTTCTCCCCCTTCTGTATCAGGCCGATGCCGGCCACTACGGGCTGGATGAGGCTCTCGCGGTAGAGGCGCGTGGCCTCGCGGTCCTCCACGATGTTGGGGAGCAGCCGCTCGGAGAGGCGTACCGACTGGAAGGCGCGGTGGTCGTCGGGCGAGCCGGCGAAAAGCGAGTCGATATAGGCGTAGGCGTCGCGCTGCGAGAGATACTGGGCCGTATGGCGCGACACGTTGACGTTGTTTTCCGAATATTTCACCTCGGGAAGCTCGCCTCGGGCTATGCGCGAGGAGGTGGTCTGGTCGACCACACCGACGGCGTAGACGCGCGCCACGGCGGCGGCCAGGCGGCGCTTCACGCCGGCAGCAAGCGAGTCGCTGGCTTCGATTTCGGCCACAAGGCGTTTAGGCTGGGCGTCGTCGCGCCGGTAGATGGGCACGAGCGATGCGTCGATGCTGTCGGTGATGTGGGCCACCGTGGCCGAGTCGCGGTAGACGGTGATGTCGAACGGCGCCGTGAGCAGCGAATAGGCCCAGGGTCGGTTTTCCTCGTAGGTATAGCGCTGACGCGCCGTGCGCGGCATGAAGTAGGTGCAGACGGCCACCGCGGCAATGAGCACCAGGCCGAGATATATACGGGTGTTGTCGGTAGGTTTCACTTTCTTTCAGAGGGTGGGGATGGATTATTGCCGGAGGTCTACAGGCGCGCGGCCTTCTCTACGCCCGGAATCTTGCGGATTTTGGCGCAGAGAGCGTTGATTTCGTCGACGTTGCCTACGAGCAGTGAGAGGTCGGCGTGGAACACCTCTTTCTCGGCGCGTATGTCGAGGGCGCGTATGTCGAGGGTGAGTTGCTTGGAGATGAGCGAAATCAGTTCGTGGAGAATGCCGTGGCGGTCAATTCCCTCCATATGTATGGTGGCGGGGAAGCGGGCTTCTACCACCTCCCAGGCCGTAGAGAGGATGCGCGGGCCGAAGCTGGCCTTGAGCACGCTGGCACGCGGGCAGTCGAGGGCATGCACCGTGACGGTGCCGTCGTCCTCGATGAAACCGAGCGCAGGGTCGCCGGGAATGGGGTGGCAGCATTCGGCGAAATTGAAGTTGCCGTCGCCCTTGTCGTCGTAGCGCAGGCGGTAGGTCTCCTTGGTGTTGATGGCGGCGCGGCGCGCGGCGGCCTCCTTCTCGGCATCGGTGGCCGGGGCGGGCGTCTCAGACCGCCCCAGCAGCTTCGACAGCAAGCGCTTGGTGGCGGAACTCTGGCGCCGCAGGGTCTTCACCACGTAGTCGTTGAGCACAATCTCCTGGTTTCCCAGCAGGCAGTAGAAGTCGTCGCGGCTCTGGGCCTTGAAGAGCCCCATCACCTTTGTGATAGCCACGTTGTCGTCGGCGATGTCGTGGGCCTTGAGGAATTTCTCGAAAATCTCGCGCCCGGCCGAGATGGCCGGCTGCTGCATCTTGCGCAGCGAGGCGCGCAGGCGCGATTTTCCTTTGGCTGTGGCAAGGAAGTTGATCCATTCGGCCTTTGGCGTCTGGCTCTGCGAGGTAAGCACCTCCACCTGGTCGCCCGAATTGAGCTTCTGGCTCAGGGGCACGAGCTTATGGTTCACCTTGCCGGCGATGCAGTGGCATCCGATCTGGGTGTGGAGGTTGAAAGCCACGTCGAGCACGGTGGCGTCCATCGGGAGCGTGAGCAGTTCGCCCTTCGGGGTGAATACCACTATCTCCGAGGCGAAGAGGTTGAGCTTGAGCGTGTCGAGGAAATCGAGGGCGTTTGGTTCCGGGTCGTCGAGGATATCCTTGATTGTGTGGAGCCAGGCGTTGAGCTCCGACTCCTCGTCGCCCTCGCCGACCTTGTATTTCCAGTGGGCGGCAAACCCCTTTTCGGCTATTTCGTCCATGCGGCGCGAGCGGATCTGCACCTCGATCCAGTTGCCGTCGGGCCCCATCACCGTGAGGTGGAGAGCCTGATAGCCGTTGACCTTCGGGGTCGACACCCAGTCGCGCGTGCGGTCGGGATGCAGGCGGTAGATGTCGGTGATGGCCGAGTAGATCTGCCAGCAGATGCCCTTCTCCTTGGCGGGGTCGTCGCAGTCGAACACGATGCGGGCGGCGTAGAGGTCGTAGACCTCCTCGAAGGGGATATGTTTGGTCTCCATCTTGTTCCAGATGGAGTAGACCGACTTTACGCGCGCTTTGGCCGTATATTTCAGTCCCATGGCGTCGAGGCGCTGGAGAATCGGGGCGGCGAAATTGTTGTAGATCGAGTTGCGGTGCTGCTCGGTGGTGGCTATTTTGCGGCTTATCTGCTCGAAGGCGTCGGGATGCTCGTATTTGAACGAGAGGTTCTCCAGTTCTGTCTTTATGGCGAAAAGCCCCAGGCGGTGGGCCAGCGGAGCGTAGATGTAGAGCGTCTCGCCGGCGATCTTATACTGCTTGTTGGGCGCCATAGAGCCAAGCGTGCGCATATTGTGCAGGCGGTCGGCCATCTTTATGAGCACCACGCGTATATCCTCCGACATCGTAAGCAGCAGCTTGCGGAAATTCTCGGCCTGGGCCGAGGCCTTGTCGCCGAAGATGCCGCCCGAAATCTTGGTGAGCCCCTCCACGAGCTGGGCGATTTTCTTGCCGAAATTCTGCTCGATATCCTCCACGGTGTAGTCCGTATCCTCCACCACATCGTGGAGCAGGGCGGCGCAGATCGAGGTTGATCCCAGACCAATCTCCTGGCTTGCGATTTTGGCCACGGCGATGGGATGGAGGATATATGGCTCGCCCGAACGCCGGCGGATACCCTTGTGGGCCTCCCTGGCGAAGCGGAACGCCCGCTCTATAATCTCCACCTTCTTGCGGTGATTGCTTTTGAGGTATCCGTCGAGCACGTCGCGGAAAGCTTCCTCGATCATGCGGTCTTCCGCTTCGGTGGTGAAAGTGTTGTTCTGGCTCATAACAAAGAATGGCTGCACCCGTAAATGGCAGTGCCCGGAAGCACAAAAGTGCATATAAGCACCAAAAATAGGAAATTTCCGAAAATCTCGCAAAAAAACCTTCGTTTCGCCCTTTCGGCCACAGCTCAGGACTGCGGCCAGCCGGGGGCGCGGAGGGTGGAGGGGGTGAGCGAGGAGAGGGTGTCGGCCACTGCGCTGACGGCAGCGTCGGAGCGGGCTCGCAGTTCGGCGGCGAAGCTGCTGCAGCTGCCGGGGCCTTCGGTGGCGATCCAGGCGAGGATGCCTGTAGCTACGGCGTGCTCCAGATGGCGGCGCACAGTTATCAGGGCGCCGCTGCTGAGGCGGTCGGCACCGGCGAGCGTGAGCCGCATGGCAGGAGCTTCGGAGGTGGAGTAAGGGTGGTCGGCGGGGAGGTCGGAGTCGTCGGAACTCTCGGTTTCGGACTCAGGAGCCACGGGGATGAGGTCTCTTGAATTTTTTTCGTTCTCGATAAAAATTTTTGCTTTTTTCATTGGTTTT
>OGNF01001331.1_pt1 | contig 23068 bp, 16 predicted proteins | sample 1573321 | NCBI WGS metagenome assembly OGNF01 (sample SAMEA2581911, study PRJEB24529) | metagenome | biome: Human gut stool | place: China | collected 2011
AGGCGTGCAGCAACAGCTGGTCCGCTACGGCATCAATCCGCTGAAAATCCGGGCCGTGTTCATCTCGCACCTCCACGGAGACCATGTTTTCGGGCTGTTCCCGCTCATCTCGACGCTGGCGTTGTACGGCCGCAAAACCCCGCTCCGGGTCTTCGCCCCGGCGCCCTTCGGCGAGATTCTGGCCTGCCACCTCCGGTGCTTCGACACGGAGCTGCCCTACACCGTCGCGTGGACCGAGGTCGACACGACCAAGCACGCCCTGCTGCTGGAAAACCGCACCCTCGAGGTGTGGAGCGTCCCGCTGCGCCACCGCGTGCCGTGCGCCGGGTTCCTGTTCCGCGAGAAAGAGCCGCCGCTGAACGTCGAGAAATTCAAGATCGCCAAATACGGGCTTTCGATCGCGCAGATCACCGCCGCCAAGCGCGGCGAGGAGATACGGCTGGCCACGGGCGAGGTGATTCCCAATGCCGAGTTGACCTACCGTCCCTATGCGCCGCGCTCGTACGCCTACCTCTCGGACACGAACTACTCGGCCAAGGCCGCGGGACTGTGCCGGGGAGTCGATCTGATGTATCACGAAGCGACCTATGCCGCCGCCGAACAGCGGAGCGCCCGCGACCGCGGGCACTCGACCACGACGGACGCAGCGAAAGCCGCCCTGAAAGCGGGCGCCCGGCGGCTCGTGATCGGCCACTACTCGTCGCGCTACAAGGACGAAACGCCGCTGGTCGAGGAGGCGCGGACGCTCTTTGCCGAGAGTTACCCGGCGACCGAAGGAACCACCTACACCATCGAAAAACAACGATGACAAAAGCCGACATACAACTCGTCCGCGCGCTGGCCGACAAACGCGGCCGCACGGAGCACGGACTTTTCGTCGCCGAGGGGGAGAAACTCATCGGCGAACTGCGCGCATCGCACCTCTCCGTACGCAGGATATTCTCGCTGGAAGGGGTTTTCAACGGGCCCGAGGTCGAGACCGTCGCCCCGCGCGACATGGAGCGGCTCTCGCTGCTCAAAACCCCGAGCAACTCGCTGGCGCTGGTCGAAATCCCCCGCTGCGACCTGAAGCCGGAGCGGCTGCGGGGACGGCTGACGCTGGCGCTCGACGACGTGCAGAACCCCGGAAACCTGGGCACGATCATCCGGCTGGCCGACTGGTTCGGCATCACGGACATCGTCTGCTCCGAAGCCTCGGCCGACTGTTTCAACCCCAAGGTCGTACAAGCCACGATGGGGGCGATCCTCCGCGTACGGGTCCACTACACCGACCTCGCGGCGCTGCTTTCGAAGGCCGCCGCGCTGGGACTTCCGGTCTGCGGAACCTTTCTGGAAGGAGCGAACATCTACGAAACCGAACTGAAGCCGGCGGGCATCGTCGTGATGGGCAACGAAGGGCGCGGAATCACCGACGCCGTGGCCCGCACCGTCACGCAGAAACTCTTCATCCCGCCCTGGCCGGCCGACCGCCGGGGTTCGGAATCGCTCAACGTCGCCATGGCCACGGGCATCGTCTGTGGTGAATTTCGCCGCCAGGCGAGCGCAAAAGCCGGAAAATAAAGTCCGAAGGACTAAAACGCATCAGGCCCCGCCGGAAATTCATTTCCCAGGCGGGGTCCGTTGCGTTTTAAACCGGCTCCGGTTTTTCCGGCTTTTGCCGAGCCGCCCAAGAAATCACGGAGCGCGGTTATCCCGAGCGAAGGCGAGGGATGCGACGTAATTTCGGCGGCAGGAGGAACCGCCCGGGAAATCACGGAGCGCAGTTATCCCGAGCGAAGACGAGGGATGCGACGTAATTCCGGCGGCAGGAGGGACCGCCCGGGAAATCACGGAGCGCGGTTATCCCGAGCGAAGGCGAGGGTGCATGACAGAATCCCTGCGACCTACGGTCGCAGGGGCCGGGCGGAGCCGGCATCCCGCAGCTATTCCGAATCGTGCGAAAGAGCCGCCGCAAGCCCGGCGGCGCAGGCCGCAGGCAGCGCATTCCGGATGCGTCCGACCAGTTCCTGCGCCTCGGCACACTCCACGGGCGAAAACAGCCGCGCTTCGGCGATCTGCCGGACGGCCCGGTCGAGCGCTGCGACGGTCTTTCCCAATTCGTATATCTGCGCCCCGGAGGCCGAGGCGAAGTCGATTTTACCCAACAGCACCGACGCATGGCGCGCATGACGTTCGAAATTGACCAGCACCGGGAAATCCCGCCGCAGGTCGTAAGGGGCCACCCAGAACGTTTCGAACATCAGACGGAATACGATATCTACAAGTTCAGCATTGCATTTCAACATTTTCCGCTCACATCTTCTCATTTCTCCAAACTTGCTTGGTCCGGAAAAAAAGCGCGGGCAGACTTGCTGCTCCACCGTCGAGGTATTGGACGACCCGTAACGTAGAATGCGGCAAATGCCCACGCTGGAAAACAGCGAGAGCATCAACCCTTATTCCTTATGTTACACAAAAGTGTCCAATTTTCGGCGGTAAGAAAAAAAGCCGATGCGCTTTTTATCCCAAAAATGTCAGCAATCCTCACAGACTGCTGTAACAAAGATAGTGAAAAATTGCACTTCCGGCGCAAAGCGGGGTAAAAATTCATTTTAATCGAATCCGAGGCATTGTGTATTCTGAATATTTTATAACTTTGTAAGTTGAAATAAAATTGATTATGCCGGAAAACAAATTCAAAATAGGCATCACGCAGGGCGACACGAACGGCATCGGCTGGGAAATCATTCTCAAGGCGCTCGCCGACCCGCGGATGACGGAGCTTTTCACACCCGTCGTCTACGGCTCGCCCAAAGCCGCGGCCTATTACCGAAATACCGTCGCGGAGATCGAAGCCTTCTCCTTCAACCCCGTGGCGTCGGCCGCCGAGGCGCGCCGCGGAAAGGCGAACCTCGTGGCATGCGGGGAGACGGCCGACATCGCGCCGGGCAAGCCGACCCCCGAAGCCGGACGCGCGGCCGTAGAGGCGCTGTGCGCGGCCATGCGCGACCTGAAGGCGGGACACCTCGACGCGCTCGTGACCGCACCCTTCGACAAGGAGACCGTGCAGGCGGACGACTTCCGCTACACGGGACACACCGAATACCTGGCCGCCGAACTCGAAGGCGAAGCCATGATGATCCTGTGCAGCGACGTGCTGCGCGTGGGGCTGGTCACCAAGCACATCCCCGTCTCGGAGATCGCCCGCAACATCACCAAAGAGCGGATCGTGCGCGACCTCAACACGCTGCGCCGTGCGCTCATCGAGGACTTCGGCATCGTCGAGCCGCGCATCGCCGTCATGGCGCTCAACCCCCACGCCGGCGACGGCGGACTGCTGGGACGCGAGGAGCAGGAGATCATCCGCCCGGCCATTGTCGAGGCGTTTTCGAAAGGCGTGCTGGCCTTCGGGCCTTTTGCCGCCGACGGGCTTTTCGCCGGGGGCGGATACGCCAAGTACGACGGCATCCTGGCCATGTACCACGACCAGGGGCTGGCGCCCTTCAAGAGCCTGTCGCCCGACGGGGTGAACTTCACGGCGGGGCTTTCGGCCGTGCGCACCTCGCCCGACCACGGCACGGCCTTCGACATCGCCGGGAAGGACAAGGCCGACCCGCAGTCGATGCGCAATGCGATCTATGCGGCCATCGACATCGCGGAGCACCGCCGCGCATGGGCCGAATGGACGCGCAATCCGCTGCAACGCGCCGAACGCGACCGCGGCGGCCGCGACGTCTCGGTCAAGGACCTGCCGCAGACCGAAAAGGAGGTTTGACAAAGACCCGAACAAAAACACCGGGCAACCCGGAGGCGTATTCCGTCTCGTAATTGTGGAAGCGCCGAAGGCCCCGAAAACTTAATTTATACAACAAAATGATCAAAATCACTTTTCCCGACGGCTCCGTACGTGAATATGCCAAAGGGACTACTGCGTATCAGATCGCAGAGAGCATCAGCCCTCGTTTAGCTGCTGACTCGCTCGCGGCCGCGGTAAACGGCGCGACGGTGGACATGACGCGCCCGATCGAAGAGGACGCTTCGGTCAAATTCTACAAATGGGACGACGAAGAGGGCAAGCACGCCTTCTGGCACACCTCGTCGCACCTGCTGGCCGAGGCTCTCGAAGCGCTCTACCCGGGCATCAAGTTCGGCATCGGCCCGGCCATCGAAAACGGCTTCTACTACGACGTCGATTCCCCGACGCCCATCACCGAAGCCGACCTGCCGACGATCGAAAACAAGATGGTGGAGCTGTCCCGCAACAAGGAAGCGCTCCTCCGCCGCGAAGTCCCCAAGGCCGAAGCGCTAAAGACCTTCACCGAGAAGGGCGACCAGTACAAGGTCGAACTGATCACGGACCTCGAAGACGGCACCATCTCCTTCTATACCAACGGTGCGTTCACGGACCTCTGCCGCGGCCCGCACATTCCCAACACGGGATATATCAAGGCCCTGAAACTTACGTCCGTGGCCGGAGCCTACTGGCGCGGCAACGAGAAGAACAAGATGCTGACGCGTATCTACGGCATCTCGTTCCCCAAGAAATCAATGCTCGACGAGTACCTCGCGATGATGGAGGAGGCCAAGAAACGCGACCACCGCAAGTTGGGCAAGGACCTCGAACTGTTCACTTTTTCGCAGCGCGTGGGCCAGGGCCTGCCGCTGTGGCTGCCCAAGGGAGCTGCGCTGCGCGACCGGCTGGAGCAGTTCCTGCGGGGCGTGCAGAAGGAGTACGGCTACCAGCAGGTGATCACGCCGCACATCGGCAACAAGGAGCTTTATGTCACCTCGGGCCACTACGCCAAATACGGCAAGGACTCGTTCCAGCCGATCCACACCCCGATCGAGGGCGAGGAGTACCTGCTCAAACCGATGAACTGCCCGCACCACTGCGAGATCTACCGCTCGAAACCCCGTTCGTACAAGGAGCTGCCCGTGCGTCTGGCGGAGTTCGGAACGGTCTACCGCTACGAACAGTCGGGCGAGCTGCACGGACTGACGCGCGTGCGCGGATTCACGCAGGACGACGCCCACCTGTTCGTTCGTCCGGATCAGCTTCTGGAAGAGTTCGAACGCGTGATCGACATCGTGCTCTATATCTTCAAGACGCTGAAGTTCGACAACTACACCGCCCAGATTTCGCTGCGCGACCCGAACAACAAGGAGAAATACATCGGTTCGGACGAGAACTGGGAGAAGGCCGAGTCGGCCATCATGCAGGCCGCCAAGGAGAAAGGCCTCACAACGGTCGTGGAGCTGGGCGAAGCGGCCTTCTACGGTCCGAAGCTCGACTTCATGGTCAAGGACGCCATCGGCCGCAAGTGGCAGCTGGGAACGATCCAGGTGGACTACAACCTCCCGGAGCGTTTCGACCTCACGTACAAGGGCGCTGACGACCGTCTCCACCGCCCGATTATGATTCACCGCGCGCCGTTCGGCTCGATGGAGCGTTTCGTGGCAGTATTGTTGGAGCATACGGGCGGCAAGTTCCCGCTGTGGCTCTCGCCCCAGCAGGTCGTGGTGCTCCCCATTTCGGAGAAGTTCAACGACTATGCCCAGAAAGTGTCGGAGTTCCTCAACCGCAGCGACGTGCGCACCGAGGTCGACGACCGCAACGAGAAAATCGGCCGCAAGATCCGCGACAACGAACTTAAACGCATCCCTTATCTGCTGATCGTCGGCGAGAAGGAAGAGGCCGAAGGGCTGGTTTCCGTCCGTGCGCAGGGCGAAGGCGACAAGGGACAGATGTCCCTGGAGGCGTTCCGCGACTTCATCGCCGGACTGGTCAAAGAGGAGATCGAGGCCAACAAGCTCGAAAAGAAATAAGCAAGGAATAACCGGGGCTTTCCGACAAAGTCCCCTCCGAGGGAGAGGATTCAGGAGAGGGTAAAATTTACAAACGCGGCGCAGCCGCGAGGATTACCACTCTCGGAAGCCCGAAAGCAAGGAACAAAATTTAATTAACCATTTTAATACTTAACGATTATCGCAGCACCGAAACCATTCCCGCCGAGGCCGTTTACCCCCGGGAATAACAGACCAAGACCGGCAACAGGCAACAATCCCCGCTTCGGACGCAGGCCGCCCGAAAAGGAGAATCCCCACCGCATCAACGAACAGATCACGGTTCCCGAGGTGCGTCTGGTGGGGGACAACATTCCCCAGCCGCAGGTGATGTCGATCCGCGACGCACTGCGTCTGGCGGACGAGATGGAACTCGACCTGATCGAGATCTCGCCCAAGGCCGAGCCGCCCGTATGCCGCATCGCCGATTATCAGAAGTTCCTCTACCAGCAGAAAAAGAAGGCCAAGGAACTGAAGGCGAACCAGACGAAAGTCGTCGTAAAGGAGATCCGCTTCGGCCCGCAGACCGACGACCACGACTACAACTTCAAACTCAAGCACGCGCAGAACTTCCTCAAGGAGGGGGCCAAGGTCAAGGCCTACGTCTTCTTCCGCGGACGTTCGATCGTCTTCAAGGAGCAGGGCGAAATCCTGCTGCTGCGCTTTGCCACGGACCTCGAAGAGTTCGCCAAGGTGGAGATGATGCCGAAGCTCGACGGCAAGAAGATGAACATGATGCTCGCGCCCAAAGTCAAGAAATAGCGACAAGGCGAGGGCAAAGCGAATGCCGAAGGCATAAATGCGAAAACAACGACTGCGGGGCGGATGTATCCGGACCGCGGGTTGTTGTTTTTGCGTTTACAGCGAAGCGGTGCTTTGCCGAGCCGCGAAAGCTGTTCACGGAGCGCGTCTTGTCTCGCTTTGGCGAGACAAGACGTAAATAACGCCCCGAAACATTGCGGGCCAAAAGTACAAATGCGAAAACAACGACTGCGGGGCGGATGCATCCGGACCGCGGGTTGTTGTTTTTGCGTTTACAGGCGACGGAACCGACGCTTCGGGAAGAGTCTCGTTTCAATTTTTTCATTACCTTTGGGGGCGTTACGCCCCTTTCAGAAGTCGAAACCTTTTGCCGAACCGGACACGATTCGGTTTTGGAATCGTCCGTTTTTTTTGGTAACTTTGCATGTAATGATCACCCCCGACGACATATTCCGCATTGCGGACGGAGCGGCCTTCGACGCCGCGGCGCTGGAAATATTCCGCCGCCAGGCCCGCGAATGCGCCCCCTACCGCGAATACCTCGCCCGGATCGGCGTCCGGGCGGAGCATGTCGACACGCCTGAAAAGATTCCGTACCTGCCCATCGAACTGTTCAAGACGCATACGGTCTATTGCGGGGAGACTCCGCCCGAGGCGGTCTTCACTTCGTCGGCCACGACCGGAATGACGCCCTCGCGCCACCCGATGCGCTCGCTGGCGCTCTACGAGCAGGCGTTCCGCACGGCATTCCGCAACTTCTACGGCGACCCCGCCGGGTTGAGCCTCTACGCCCTGCTGCCCAATTACCTGCGGCGCAAAGGTTCGTCGCTGGTCTACATGGCCGACCGGCTGATCGCCGACTGCGGATCGGGCGGATTCTATCTGGATGACTGCGAAGGACTGCTGGCGGCGATGGAGCGCGACCCGAAGCCGAAAATCCTGCTGGGCGTAAGCTATGCGCTGTGGGACCTCGCGGAGCGGTACGCTCCGAAGCTCCGCGATACGGTGGTGATGGAGACGGGCGGCATGAAGGGTTACCGCGAGGAGATTCCCAAAGAGGAGTTCCACCGAATCCTCTGCGACGCCTTCGGGGTCGGGGAGATTCATTCGGAATACGGCATGGCCGAACTCACCTCGCAGGCCTATTCGCAGGGAGGCAACGTGTTCCGCTGCCCGGGCTGGATGCGCGTCACGGCACGCGACGTCAACGACCCGTTCGACCCGCTCCCGGCAGGCGCACGCGGCGGGCTGAACATCGCGGATCTGGCTTCCTGGTGGTCGTGCGCCTTTATCCAGACACAGGACGTGGGGCGCGTCGGCGCGGACGGCGCGTTCGTCATCGAAGGCCGCATCGACCATTCGGACATCCGGGGCTGCAATCTTCTGGTACAATGAAATGCCGGTTGAAATATCGGCAATGCATCGCAGCGCGGAATGCCGTTTCCACGGTGTTCCGCCGTGTTTGCAAATCCGCCCCACCCCTGACTCCCCGCCCGGGGCGGGAAGTTGAACGCCGCAAGCGGCAGCGTGTCGCGACGAACCCCTTTACAAATTATCAGACTCCATGAAAACCGTAGCATTCGTTCCCATCCGGCTCAACAGCCAGCGCGTCGCAGGCAAGAACCTCCGCCCGCTGGACGGATCGCCGCTGATGTGTCATATCCTGAAAACCCTGACTGAAGTGGAGGGCATCGACGAGGTCTACGTCTTTTGCAGCGACGAAGGCATCCGCGCGCTGCTGCCCGAGGGGGTCCGGCTGCTGCTCCGCGACCCGTCGCTCGACAGCGACACGACGCTCGGACGGGAGATTTACGACAGCTTCACCGCCCGGGTCGGGGCCGACCTCTACATCCTCGCCCACGCCACCTCGCCGTTCATCCGCGCCGCGACCCTTGCCGATGCGCTCGGCAAAGTGCGTTCGGGCGAATACGACTCGGCGTTCAGCGCCGAAAAAGTCCAGACTTTCGCCTGGTTCGAAGGCCGTCCGCTCAACTACGCTCTCGACAACATCCCCCGCACGCAGACCATCGAGCCGGTTTACATCGAGACCAGCGCCTTCTTCATCTTTTCGCGGGAGTTGTGGTGCGGCCGCGGCCGCCGCATCGGCGATCGTCCCTACATGGCCGTCGTGGACCGCATCGAGGGTTTGGACATCGACTACCCCGAGGACTTCGCCATGGCCGAAATCATCGCGGCGAGCCGGAACCTACCGGGATAAATAAAAGCCGATCCTGCGAACTCGCAGACTCGGAAGATTTTCGATTTGCCGGAGGCGAATCGGCAGGCCGCAGCTCCGCCTTGCGGAAGCCTGCTATTCCGCACGCTCCATAGCAGGCCACCGCGAGCAGCTGCCTGAAAACAGAGCCGAATTGCTGAAAAATGAGTCTTACGACCCTGCGAATTTTCAGAACCGCCCTTTTTCTATTTTCGCTCCCGCTCGTAGGCGTCGATCATCGACCCCCCGGTCCGGTTTATGATCCGCGCCCCGAGCGATCGGGCGTAATCGCGCAACGCCTCGTGGCCGCGGAACAGTTCGGCGACCTCGGCCAGATAAACGGCCATCGTATAGGGACGGTGCGGAACCTTCTGGAAGATCGGCTTCGGAACGGCCGGAGCGTCGTCGTAATAGTGCCTGTCGGCCCGGCAGAGACGGTTCTCGTCGTCGACCGACAGCCCGTCGAGCAACGTATGATCCACCCCATAGAGTTCCAGCGTCTTGTAGCCCAGCAGCAGGGCGACGTACTCGCACACCTGCACCACGGTCCCGAAATTGGCGCTTCCCAGACCGTGGCGGTAGAGCCAGAACTCCACGCCCCGGAACCCGCGGTAGACCTGCGTGTGGAACCGCACGATGCGGATATTGGGGTTGGGCAGCGCGGCACGGTAGTCGAACCGCTCGGGGTTGTAGTACTGCACGTAGAGGTTCATCGGCCACGTCACCTTTTCGGCAAGCGTGCGGTAGAGTTCCGCCACACGGTCGCGGCAGACACTGTCGCGGAAGAACATCGGATCGGAAAGCACGTAATAGGCGGGACGGACGGTCCCGAAACGCTCGTCCAGCGCAAAGTAGTTGACCGCCATGACGTCCTTTGCCGTGTGTTCGCCCCGGGCGATCAGCCGCGGCAGGTCTTCGGCCAGCGAAGGGCCGTTGCCGAGGATCAGGACCGACGGCTTCGGCGCGCCGACCGTTCCGGCTCGGCCGACGTAGTTGCGGAAATTCTCCTTCACGGCCATCACCGCAAAGTAAAACGCCGTCTCATAGAGGTTGCGCAGGAATCGGTCGGTTTTTTCGAATACGGTCATGGTACGGTTTTATTTGCAAAAGTAGCAAAAGATCAATATCTTCGCAACAAAACCCGGCAGAACAGATGTCAGAACCCACCATTTCGGTCGTCATACCCCTCTACAACAAGCAGCTGGAAATCGGCACGGCCGTACGCTCGGCCCTGGCGCAGACCCGCCCCCCGCAGGAGATCATCGTCGTGGACGACGGTTCGACCGACGGCGGCGCGGAGGTCGTGCGTGCGATCGGCTCACCGCTCGTAAGGCTCGTCCGGCAGTCCAACGCCGGGGTCTGCGCCGCACGCAACCGCGGCATCGCAGAGTCGACAGGCGAATACATCGCCCTGCTGGACGCCGACGACGCCTGGGAGCCGGGGTTTCTGGCCGAAATCGCCGCCATGATCCGCGAGTTCCCCGGCTGCGGACTCTACTGCACGGCGTTTTCAATAATAAGCCACGACGGGACCTATCCGGCCCCGACACCCTCCGAGCGGGGCGTCGTGGCGAATTTCTTCCGCGAATCGGCCCACCGCTACATCGCCATCCCGTCGGCCAGCTGCATCCCGCGGCGCGTGTTCGACACCGTGGGGCTGTTTCCCGAGGGCATGAAGATCGCCGAAGACCTCTACATGTGGATTAGGATTGCCCGCCGCTACGAAGTCTGCTTCTCGCCCGAACGGCTGGTCCGCTACTCGCGGGTGGCTTCGAACCGCTCGGCGGCAAGCTACACGCCCGAGAAGACCGTCCATTCGTTCGAGGAGCTGTACGACCCGCTGGCCCCCGAGGAGGACCGGGAGTTCGTGGCCCGCGCCGCACTGGGAAAAGCGCTTATCATCAGCGCCAAAGGCGGCACGAAGGAGGCCGCCCGCGCCGCCCGGTTCTTCGCTTGGACGCGAACCTACCGCCGCACGCTGCGCAAGGTCCGCGCCCTGAACGCCCTGCCCGCCGGCTGGCGCGGTCCCGTGATCCGGCTTTACAACGCGCTGGCCTGGCGCCTCGCCCGCAAAGGACTCTAATGCTCAAAATGATGAAATACCTCCTGCACACCCTTTCCTGCCTGCTGCTTTTCGCAGCGGGAACCTGCCTCGCGCAGACGCCCGGCCACACGCTGCGTTCGGGCGGCATCGACCGCACCTACCGCCTCCACCTGCCCGAAGGGCTGCCCGACGGCGCACCGCTGGTCATTGTCCTCCACGGCTACGGAGGACAGGGCGACCCGGAACGGTTCGACATGAACCGCGTTGCCGACCGCCACGGTTTCGCCGTCTGCTACCCGCAGGGCGAACGCGACGGCCGCGGCAAAACATGCTGGAACGTGGGTTACCCCTTTCAGGCCGATATGGCCGTCGACGACGTGCGGTTCCTCTCCGAACTGATCCGGCACCTTCAGAAAAAACATGGTTTGAGCCGCCGCAACGTCTTCTGCACGGGTATGTCGAACGGCGGGGACATGTGTTACCTGCTGGCCTCGCGCTGTCCGGAGACCTATGCGGCCCTCGGACCGGTCGCCGGGTTCATGTCCGTCGAAATCCTCCGTTCGGACCGCAATCCGCATCCGATTCCGCTGTTCGAAATCCACGGCACCGAAGACCGGACGACCCGCTGGGAAGGCGACCTCGGCAACGAAGGGGGCTGGGGCGCCTATGTCTCCGTCCCGACCGCGGTCGGCTACTGGGCCGCCAAGAACAAATGCCTCGCAGAACGGGTCGACACCCTGCCCTCCCGCCCCGGCGGCTTGCAGGTCATCGCCCACCGCTACACGGAGGGCACGGACGGAAACGAGGTCTGGCTCTACGAGACCGTCGGCGGAAAGCACTCCTGGAAAGAGACGGGCGTAGACACGGGCGAAGAGCTGTGGAAGTTTTTCAGCAGATACGTCCGGTAAACGAAAAAGGGTTCCGAATCATCGGAACCCTTTTTCACTCTGCCGGGCGGCGTCAGTTCGAGAACGTCAGCCCGTCCTGCCCGGCGTCAATCGCGATCGGCTTCGAGCGGTCGACCTCGCCGGCAAGAATCCGCTTCGAAAGGTCGTTGACCACATAGCGCTGGATGACCCGCTTCACGGGACGTGCGCCATAGAGCGGATCGTAACCCGCCGAGGCGATCCATTCGCGCGCCTTGTCGCTGTACTCCAGCCGGATGCCGTTCTCCGAAAGCATCCTGCGCACGATGCCCAACTGGATGTCGACGATGCGTTCGATGTCCTTGTGCGTCAGCGGCTCGAACATCACGATCTCGTCGATACGGTTCAGGAACTCCGGTTTGAGCTGCTGTTTCAGCAGGTCGATCACCGCGAGGCGCGTCCGCTCGACAACCTCTTCGGGCAGCTTCCTGCCGTCGAAGGCCTCGGCGAAGTTATCCTGGATCACCTGCGAACCCATGTTCGAGGTCATAATGATGATCGTGTTGCGGAAATCCACCGTACGGCCCTTGTTGTCGGTCAGCCGGCCGTCGTCGAGCACCTGCAACAGGATGTTGAAGACGTCGGGATGCGCCTTCTCGATCTCGTCGAGCAGCACCACGGAATAGGGCTTGCGCCGCACGGCCTCGGTCAATTGGCCGCCCTCGTCGTAACCGACGTATCCCGGAGGCGCCCCGACAAGCCGCGACACGGCGTGCCGCTCCTGGTACTCGCTCATGTCGATACGCGTCATCATCTGGTCGTCGTTGAACAGGAACTCGGCCAGCGCCTTGGCCAGCTCGGTCTTGCCGACGCCCGTCGTACCGAGGAAGATGAACGAACCGATCGGCTTGCGGGGATCGTTCAGCCCGGCGCGCGAACGGCGCACGGCGTCGGAAATGGCCGCGATGGCCTGCTCCTGCCCGATGACGCGCTTGTGGAGTTCGTCCTCCATGTGGAGCAGTTTCTCGCGCTCCGAGGCCAGCATGCGCGTCACGGGAATGCCCGTCCAGCGCGACACCACCTCGGCGACGTCCTGCGCGTCGACCTCCTCCTTGATCATCGAACCGCTGGCCGAAGCGAGGCGGTACTCCTCCTGAAAAGCGGCGATCTCCTTCTCGGCCTCCTGAATCTTGCCGTAGCGGATTTCGGCCACCTTGCCGTAGTCGCCCTGCCGTTCGGCCTGCCGAGCCTCGACTTTCAGCGACTCGATCTTATCCTTGTTGGCCTGAATCTTTTTGAGCAGATCGCGCTGGCCCTGCCACCTGGCACGCATCTCGGCGTCGCGGGCCTTCAGCTCCTCGATCTCCTTGGTCAGGTGCTCGACGCGCTCCTTGTCCTTCTCGCGGCGGATGGCCTCGCGTTCGATCTCGAGCTGGCGGACCCGGCGGTCGAGCGTGTCGATCTCCTCGGGCACGGAGTTCATCTCCAGACGCAGCCGCGAGGCGGCCTCGTCCACCAAGTCGATGGCCTTGTCGGGCAGGAACCGCGAGGTGATGTAGCGCGTCGAAAGCTCGACGGCGGCCACGATGGCCTCGTCCTTGATCCGCACCTGGTGGTGGTTTTCGTAACGCTCCTTCAGGCCGCGGAGGATCGAGATGGCGTCCTCCTGCGAAGGCTCGTCGACCATCACCTTCTGGAAACGGCGTTCGAGGGCCTTGTCCTGCTCGAAGTATTTCTGGAACTCGTCGAGCGTCGTGGCTCCGATGGTCCGCAGCTCGCCCCGCGCAAGGGCCGGTTTGAGGATGTTCGCGGCATCCATCGCACCCGACGACTTGCCGGCGCCGACCAGCGTGTGGATCTCGTCGATGAAGAGCAGTATCTCGCCCTCGCTGGCCGTAACCTCCTGCACGACGGCTTTCAGACGCTCCTCGAACTCACCCTGGTACTTGGCGCCTGCGATCAGCGCACCCATGTCCAGCGAGTAGATGACCTTCGATTTCAGGTTCTCGGGCACGTCGCCGTCGATGATCCTGCGGGCAATGCCCTCGGCGATGGCGGTTTTGCCGACGCCGGCCTCGCCCACGAGAATCGGGTTGTTCTTCGTGCGCCGCGAAAGGATTTGCAGCACGCGGCGGATCTCCTCGTCACGCCCGATGACCGGGTCGAGTTTTCCCGAGCGCGCCTGCTCGTTGAGGTTGATGGCATACTTGCCCAGCGCGTCGAACTGCTGCTCGGAGGTCTGCGAATCGACCGTCGCACCCTTGCGGAAGGTGCGGATCGCCTCAATCAGCTCCTTTTCCGTCGCGCCGCTGCGTTTGAGGATGTCGGCGGCCTGCCCGCGCTCGGCCACGAGGGCCAGCAGCAGGTGTTCGACGGAGGCGTATTTGTCGCCGAAATTCTTCGTGAAGTCCACGGCGCGCTGGATCGCCTTCGAGGTGTCCTGCGCAAAGAACTGCTCGCCGCCGCCCTCGACGCGCGGCAGCGACGCCACGGCCCGGCCGACCTCGTCGCGCAGCGAACGTACATTCACTCCCACGCGCCCCAGCAGGAACGTCGAGAGCGAATCGTCCTCGCGGATCAGCACCGCGAGCAGGTGGAGCGGTTCGACAGCCTGCTGTCCCCGCTCCCGCGCCAGCGAGAGCGCCGCTTGCAGCGCCTCCTGCGCCTTGATGGTAAGAGTGTTGATGTTCATAATATGTAATTTTTAATTTTGAATTCTGAATTGTGAATTGAGCAAAACCCCTGCCAACTCCGAATCCAGGACATAGTGTCATTATTTGTCACAGAACAACTGCCAACAACCGCCAATTTGTCGTGCCGGAGCACGGCACATAATTTTTAATTCTTAATTTTTAATTCTTAATTCATATTTCGTATCTTTGCAACACTATGAGTGATTTCATCGTCAGCGCACGCAAATACCGCCCCGCGACCTTCCGGTCGGTCGTCGGGCAGAAACATATCACCTCGACGCTCCAGAACGCCATCGAGCGCGGCCAGCTGGCCCACGCCTATCTCTTCTGCGGTCCCCGCGGCGTAGGCAAGACCACCTGCGCCCGCATCTTCGCCAAGGCCATCAACTGCCTCGCACCCGACGGCGCCGAAGCGTGCAACGAGTGCGAATCGTGCCGCTCGTTCAACGAAGGACGTTCGCTCAACATCCACGAGCTGGACGCCGCGTCGAACAACTCCGTGGAGGACATCCGCACGCTGATCGAACAGGTGCGCATCATCCCGCAGGTGGGCCGTTACTCGGTGTTCATCATCGACGAGGTCCACATGCTCTCGGCCGCAGCCTTCAACGCCTTCCTCAAGACGCTGGAGGAGCCGCCCGCCCACGCCATCTTCATTCTGGCGACCACCGAGAAACACAAGATCATCCCCACGATCCTCTCGCGCTGCCAGATCTACGATTTCAACCGCATCCGCGTCGAAGATTCGGTCGAATACCTCAAATACATCGCCTCCCAGGAGGGCATCTCGGCGGACGAAGAGTCGCTGAACCTCATCGCGCAGAAGGCCGACGGCGGCATGCGCGACGCGCTGTCGATGTTCGACAAGGCCGTGTCGTTCTGCGGCACGGCGCTGGACTACCGCAACGTGGCCCAGACGCTGAACGTGCTGGACTACGACACCTATTTCAGCGTGACGGAGATGCTGCTCGCGGGCAACTACGTCGACGTGCTGGTGGCCTTCGACAGCGTGCTGTCGAAAGGCTTCTCGGGCCAGACCTTCATGTCCGGCATGAACCGCCATATGAGGGATCTCCTGATGGCCAGGCAGCCCGACACGCTGCGACTGATCGAAATGACCGGAACGCTGCTCGAACGATACCGGACGCAGGCGGGCGCCTGCAGTGTCGAGTTCCTGTTCGGAGCCATCTCCGTACTGACGGAACTTGACGGGAAGATCCGGCAATCGTCGAACCAGCGATTGCTTGTCGAGTTGGGCCTGATGAAAATCGCCGGACTCGGTCAAAAAAAAAATGACACCCTGACATCTTCCGGGGAGTATCCGCTTCCCGAACTGACACCCCGAACGGCGGCCGCGGCCGTCGCGGCGACGCCTGCGGCGCAACCGCAGCCCGACCCGGCGACCCGCCCCGGTCCGAATCCCGTTCCGGCGGCTCCGCAGCAATCCGCAGCGGTTCAACCCGGGCAGGCCTCACAACCGGCGTCCGCGCCGATTCCCGCCCCGGCTCCGCAGCCGGCCGCACCCCGGCCGGAAACGCCGGCGCAATCCGCAGCCGCCCCGGGACCCGCTCCCGCTCCGGCCGCACGGCCCGAAGCGTCCAAACCCGCGCCCCAGCCCGTGCGGAGGCCGCTGATCTCGGGAACCTCCCTTTCGGAACTGCTCGCCTCGGCGGGCAGCAATCCGGACGAGGAGCCTTCCGAACAGGAAACGGCCGAACCGGAGGTCGCGACGATCGACCCCGAGTGCGAACGGAAACTGGAACGCGCCCGGGAAAAGATCCTGAACCTCATCCGGGAACGACGTCCGCGGTTCGTCCCGGCCTTCGAACTGATGAGGGTGCAGGGCAACACGATCTCGCTGAGCGTGCCGACGAGCGAACTGCGCGAAGAGATACTCCGCAGCAAGACAGGGATGCTGATGCGCATCGCCGAACTGGCGAGCATCACGGGAGCGATCGAACTGGAAGTGGTCGTCAACGAGGAAATTCGGGCCGCACGCCCGATCAAACTCGAAGACCGGGTGAAATACATGACAGAAAAGAATCCGCTGATCGCGGAACTCCGCAAAGCATTGGATTTGGAAGTGGAGTAACCCGCTTAAAAAGCGGGATTTATGGGCGATGGAGCGTCAGACGGAAGCAGATTCCGAACTGCGCTTCCACCGAAAAACAAAGTGAAAATTAAATAACGCAATAATGGCAACAAAGAATTTCATCGAAGAACTCGAATGGCGCGGCATGATCCACACGATCATGCCCGGAGCAAAGGAACAACTCGAAAAAGAACAGACGACGGCTTACCTGGGCATCGACCCCACGGCCGACTCGCTGCATATCGGCCACCTGGTGGGCGTGATGATCCTCAAGCACTTCCAGATGTGCGGCCACCGTCCGCTGGCCCTCGTGGGCGGTGCGACGGGCATGATCGGCGACCCCTCGGGCAAATCGCAGGAGCGCAACCTGCTCGACTACAACACCTCAAAGGAAATTCTGAAGCTTATCGAAACGGTTAATCAGAAGTACAGCACGACTGTAATAATGGTAACTCACAATGAGGCTATAAAGGATATGGCGGACAAGGTAGTAAAGCTTCGTGACGGAATGATAAGAAAAGAGATCCGCAACGAGCATAAGCTTTCTGCCGAAGAGCTTGACTGGTAAGGAGGAACGAAGATGAGAAATCCCCTTACAAAGCGTCTGCCGCGTGAGTTTGCGAAGGATGCGGCAAAGTACATCGCAATATTCATTATGATGGTGCTGCTCATTTCGATATGCTCGGGTATGAGAGTAGGAAATGAGAGCCTTAAAGCGGCGTATTATGAAAGCTTCGATCTCTACAATATCGAGGACGGACATATCACATTCGATAAAGCACTCCCCGATGAGCTTAAAGATAAGCTTGAAAACGGCGCGGATTTAAAGTTTTATGACAGCTTTTATTTTGACGTGGACACCGCCGAAACGGGCGCTACCGTCAGGGTTTACAAGCAGTCCGATGCGCTCAACAACCCGTGCTTACTGAGCGGCGAGCTTCCGGCAAATGATAATGAAATTGCCGTTGACCGTGTTTTTGCCAAGAATAATGAAATAAACATTGGCGATACAATAACGCTTAACGGCAAGGCTCTTACTATCACGGGCTTTGTGGCGCTCCCGAATTACAGCACACTTTTTGAGAACAACACCGATTCGATGTTCGATTCGATCAATTTCTCAATAGCCGTAATGACCGACGTCGGCTTTGATTCGGTCGGAAGCAAGAATCTTAAATACAACTATGCTTGGCTTTATAACAAAGCTTATGCAGATGATATCGAAGCCGCAGACCGCTCCGACAAGTTCCTTGATCTTATTGAGGACGAACTTACCGACTATGATGAAGCTATCGTTCAGGTGCAGATAGACGAACTCACCGACAAGCTCGAAAAGGCTTCGGAAGAATATGCCGATATCTACAAAAAGTCCTTTGAGGACAAGATGAACAGCCTCACCGATACTATTGAAAAAGGCGCAGAGGAATACGGCAGCATCTATCAGAAGTCCATCGAAGAAAAGGTCGCAGAGGTAACCCGGAACATTACCGAGGGTGCGGAAGAATACGGCGCACTCTATGCTTCAACTGGCGTAAAACCGTCAAAGTCCGACCTTTCGATGGATGTTGACGACTTCACATTCGGAGTTATCGAGAAGTCCGTTGAAGCGATGATGACGGGAACGGCTTATTCAGGTCCTACCGAGCAGGAGTTCATTGATGAATATCTCGATTCCGTCAGGAAGCCAACGCAGTCCGAACTTTCGGCAGAAACGGACGACTTCACGTTCAGGATAATCGAAGATTCCGTAGCCGCCGCAATAAAGGGTGAGGAATATGAAGCTCCCTCCGAGGACGAATTCAAGGATCGGTATATCGATTCCGTTGATAAGCCTAAGAAAGACGACCTCTCCGTTCAGCTTGATGATTTCCTCTTCGGAATTATTGAGGACGGCGTTGAAGCCGAGATAAACGGCGAAGATTTTGAAATGCCCGATGATGAGGAATTCGAGGGCGAGATCGATAAGACGGATATTATCACCGTTGAAAATTATATCCCGAGATATCTCAATCAGGGCATAAATTTCTCCATTGACGATATCGGCGGTGACGAAGCGGGAGCAATGGTAATGGTATATATGATGATCGCCGTTATCGCATTCATTTTCGCAGTGACCATTTCAAACACTATCGTTGCCGAAGCGGGTGTTATCGGTACTCTCCGTGCTTCGGGATATACAAAGGGCGAGCTTATCCGACATTATATGCTTCTTCCGATAATCGTTACACTCGTTTCGGCAGTTGTCGGAAACGTTATCGGCTATACAGCTATGAAGGATTTCTGCGTGAACCTTTACCGCGGCTCGTATTCGCTCACGACATATAAAACCGTCTGGGTTCCGTCTGCATTCGTGCTTTCGACAGTTGTTCCGATAGTGCTTATGCTGATAATAAATCTGACGGTTCTCGCTTCCAAGCTGAAATTAAGTCCGCTCAAGTTCCTCCGTCACGACCTTAAAAAGAACTCCAACAAAAAGGCAATGCGCCTTAACACAAAGATACCGTTTATGACGAGGTTCAGCCTGCGTATCTTCTTTACAAATCTCCCGGGATATATCGTAATGATAATCGGTATCCTTTTCGGCGCAGTTCTTATCAGCTTCGGTGATATGATGCCGAGAATGATGGACGAATACAAGGAAAAAGTTGTCGAAGATATGATAAGCAATTATCAGTATATACTCTATGATTGGGAAGAAACCGATGAGATCGACAATCTTTCGGCGGAAAAATTTGCCTCCGCAAGCTTTGATTATTCAAAGGAAGGATTCCTCACGGACGGTATTACCGTTTACGGCATTGAAAAAGACAGCCGCTATATCCACTCGGAAATTCCCGAGGGCAAGGCTCTCATTTCAACAGGCATAAGCGAAAAATACGGCATCAAAGCAGGCGATACTCTCACCCTTGACGAAAAATACAAGCGCGACAGCTCCTATACGATCGAAGTCGGCGGAGTTTATGACTACAGCTCATCGCTTGCGATATTTATGAATATCGACGACTTCAACAGAACATTCGGCAACAAGAGCGGTTACTTTACGGGCTATTTCTCCGATGCCGAACTTACAGAGCTTGATGAAGATGAGGTTGCCGCAGTTATTTCAGCCGATGATTACACAAAGCTTTCCGACCAGCTTATGGTCTCTATGGGCAGTATGATGAATATAATGAAGATATTCGGCGCATTGTTCGATATCATCGTTATCTACGTCCTCTGCAAGCAGGTCATCGAGAGAAACTTCCAGTCGATATCGATGACGAAGATACTCGGCTACAAGGACAGCGAGATCGGCGGACTTTATATCGCCTCGACCTCGATCGCAGTCGTTGTCGGACTTATCATAGCAGTTCCTTTCATCGATATTTCAATGAAAGCGATATTCAAGGGGTACCTTTACACAATGATGACGGGATATATCCCATGCTCGATCAACCCGATGACGTATGTTGTCACGGTCACAGTCGGACTTGTCTGCTACGCAGTTGTTGCGATCCTCCAGATGAGAAAGGTTTCAAAGGTTTCCAAGAGCGAAGCGCTCAAAAATGCGGAATAAACTTACTCCGACCCACTTTTTATACAAACTCTCCTTTTCAGCAAAAGCACCGCATTCTCATGGTAAATTTTATCATGGGAAAGCGGTGCTTTTCGGTATATTTTCAGTGTTCCTATTGACTTAAAGCCAAGTTGGTGATAAAATAAAAGCAGAAATTTATTTCTGAAAGGAAGTTATATCTTATGAGTACGATCCTTGTTACAGGCGGTGCAGGCTTTATCGGAAGCCATACCTGTGTTGAACTTCTCGGCGCAGGCTATGATATCGTAGTCCTCGATAATTTCTGCAACTCAAAACCCGAAGCACTCGACAGAATAAAGAAGATCGCAGGAAAGGACTTCAAGTTCTATGAAACCGACCTGCTTGACTTTGAGGGCACAGAAAAAGTGTTCAAAGAGAATAAGATCGATGCAGTTATCCACTTCGCAGGTCTTAAGGCAGTAGGCGAGTCCTGCGCAAAGCCGGTTGAGTATTACCATAACAACCTCACAGGCACGCTCAACCTTATCCGTGCAATGCGTGCAAACGGCTGTAAGAACATCGTGTTCTCCTCCTCCGCAACGGTTTACGGTATGAACAATCCTATCCCGTTCGATGAAACTATGCCGACCTCAGCAACAAATCCTTACGGCTATACAAAGGTTATGATCGAACAGATACTTATGGATACTGCAAAGGCTGACAGCGACTGGAGCGTTGCACTCCTACGTTATTTCAATCCTATCGGCGCACATGAGAGCGGACTTCTCGGTGAAAACCCGAACGGAATACCGAACAACCTTATGCCTTATATCGCACAGGTAGCGGTTGGAAAGCTTCAGTGCCTCAGCGTTTTCGGCGACGACTACGATACAGTTGACGGCACCGGTGTTCGTGACTATATCCACGTTGTGGATCTCGCAAAGGGTCACCTCTGTGCAGTAAAGTATAATCTTGAGCATAAGGGTTGCGAAGCCGTAAACCTTGGTACCGGCAAGGGCACGAGCGTACTTCAGCTTGTACACGCATTTGAAAAGGCTTCGGGCAGGAAGATAAACTACAAGATCGTCGGCAGAAGAGCAGGCGACATCGCAGAATGTTATGCAAACACCGATAAGGCAAAGAAGCTTTTCGGCTGGACAGCACAGTATGATATAGACAAAATGTGCGCAGACAGCTGGAACTTCACACAGAAGAACCCGAACGGAATGTGAGAATAAATTCGGAATTATGAATTCGGAATTCGGAATTAGCTTCGCTGTTCCGTGAATGGACGGCAAAACGTAGGGGCGGATTCCATATCCGCCCGTTGTAACGCATAATTCCGACACACGCATAAAAGAGATAACAATGTAGGGGACGGTTTCCCGTCCCGATTTAAAGCAATTCAAAACAAAAAAAACAGACCTGTTTTCAAGGAATTTCTTCCGATGAAAATAGGTCTGTTTTTTTATTGCGAATTGCCTTTTGGCAACGGGACGGGAAACCCGTCCCCTACGTTGTTTCCGTGTAAAAATATATATTGTCTTTCACGCAAAAGCGAAGCTAATTCCGCATTCCGAATTCCGAATTCCGCATTAACTTTCACTCCAGTTCAAACAAATTCTCCATTAAAAGGTACGCCTGCGGAAAAGCGCGCATAAAGTTCCATATGCCTGCACCTCTGAGCGAATATTCACGGATAAGATCAAGCTTCGCTTTTACGCTGCGAACGTCCTCGAACCAGACGATATGCTCACGCCCCTCACCGTCAGAATAGTTGTAGTAAGGACTTTGCGCAATTTCGTCATAGAGTATCGGCGCATTGTATTCAGCCGCCCTCGCCGCGGCTGTTCGGTTGCCTATGACCTCGGCGGCACTTTCGCCCTGAATGAAAGGGAGCGTCCAGTCGTAGGCATAGTTCGGCATACCGAGGTATATCTTTTCAAGCGGTATTTCCTTAATGGCATAATCAACGACTTCACGCACTTTGTTTATCGGCGCAATAGCTAAAGGCGGACCAAATTGATAACCCCATTCATAGGTCATAAGAAACGCAAGATCGGTGCTTGCGCCAAGTGACGGATAATCGTGTGATTCGTAGAGCGTACCCTGCTGATCTGCGCTCGTTTTCGGGGCGAGGTCGATGTTCAACACCAGTCTCTCAGCGTGAAGGCGGTCGGCGGCATTTTGCACGAAAGCCGAAAAGCCGTCTTTGTACGCCGCAGGGATATACTCCATATCGATGTCCATTCCGTCTGCGCCCTTGCGCTTTATTACATCGATCATCTGCGAAAGCACACGATCCTGAAATCCAATATCGTTCAGAAGCGGCGCAAGCTTTCCCGAATAAAAACTGCCGTCCGCATTGATGAGCGAAAGGCTAAGAAGCACCTTTGAACCGAACTGCTTTGAAATGCTTATCACTTCACTGTCATTCGGGATAATAAGCTTTCCGTCAGTATCAAATCCATATCCGAATATAATAGTATATTCCGCAAAAGAAGCGACCTGACGGAGTATGTTCCGATTCACTCCCGGATAGTCAAAGCCGCTCAGACTGAGGTTTCCGGAACGCTCATTTTCATAGCTGATAACGATAGTTTCGCCCTCGTAAATATATTCGCGCGAAGTCAGACCGAGATTGTTCCGCCGAAGCCTGCGCACGGTCGTTCCGTAGTCACGAGCAATGCTTTCGAGCGTTTCGCCTCTCCGAACGGTGTGAACGACTTCGGGAATAAGTATCAGAAGCGCCTGCCCGACCGCCAAATTATCTGGGAGCGCAAGCGAATTATCGGCAATTATCCTCTGCGGAGATACTCCGAAGCGCGCGGCGACAGATGAAACGGTGTCGCCCTGCTGAACGATATAAATTTCCATAAAAATGACCTCGGTTTCGTGAAAAGTTGGTTTCTTCGGAATTTCGTTGACATATCTTTTTAATTGTATTATAATTAAAGTGTATTTTATGCAAAAAATTCTTGTGGAGGTCATTTTATGGCAAGAATAGATTTTGACTATATCTGGACTGATAAAAAAAGAACATTCCTCGGTCTGCC
>OGNF01001343.1_pt1 | contig 22853 bp, 22 predicted proteins | sample 1573321 | NCBI WGS metagenome assembly OGNF01 (sample SAMEA2581911, study PRJEB24529) | metagenome | biome: Human gut stool | place: China | collected 2011
CCCTTGGCTTGCAACTAACCTCCAAAATCGCATAATTTTTAAGGCTTTTGCCCTGTTTTGGGCAGAAGCCTTTTTTGCATATTTGATAAAATTTTCTCTTTAATATATCATCAAATCAGATAAAAACAGCGAGGTGGATAGTATGAAAGGAGAAAAATACCATATATATTTAAGTACAAAAGAAAGAAACGAAATTGTTGCTTTCCTTATAAATCTAAAAAACAAATTGATTGAACAAGGCAGATACACCGACGTCGTCGATGATGTTCTCTGCAAAGTGCTTTCTGCCAAGAAGAGAAAGCTCAAAATCAAATAATTTTGCCACGAAATAAGACCGCCTACACGATGTAAGCGGTCTTATGTTTTAGTTCGATAAACTGGAATTTATATTGCAATCATTTTTTCTTTAATTCTAGAATATTCTTCTCGATCTGCTGTATAACCCCCCTGAAATCATCATCCGTTTTTCCTGTCGGATCTTCAAGTTTCCAGTTGTCATCAAACGCTCTGCCGATAAATGGACAACCTACATCACAACCCATGGAGATGGAGATGTCTGGCTCCGGGATGCTTGATATCAGCTTAGAATACTGCTTTTTCTCCATGTCGATGCCGTAAAGCTCCTTCATGAAACGGACGGCATCCTGATTGATCTGAGGCGCAGCAAGTATGATGGAATCCTTCAGGAAATCATGCCCGTATGATTCTGTATAATTTCTGTGAATTAGTGACTTCTCACACTGTGGTAAAAACATCTAAAAATACCAAACACGTCTATAAAATTAATTTCGCCACCGCAGTAAACATATGCAGGGCATATCTCAAACACGGCGGTGACGAAACAGAGACCATGCTTCTCATACAAAAGTATCTGACTCCTGTCAGGTACAATCGAAAATATCCTATTCACCTCCGTCCAAAGAGAAATAGGAATTTCATGTATCGGGTTGCATAAATCTCGTTACCATTATACTGCGTTATGAGGCAGATATGCAATCTGTCTTTTTGTCATACACAAAAAATGATTTGAACTCATCATACACCTGCTTTCTACGCATTAGTGCACCTAAAAAATACAGCATTTCTTAACTGAACAGTATTTTCAATGCATGAACGCATATGATATACTGTTTTCATCATAAAAAACCTTATCTAAATGACATTGATTCATCAATATTAACTCCAAAATATTTCGATAACTTGATTAACTTATCAATTGACGGTTCTGATTCTCCATTTTCCCATTTTGACACCGCTTTATCTGAAACGTCGACAAGTACACCCAACTGATATTGAGACAGGCCTTTTCTCTCTCTTAGTGTACTGATAAAATTTCCAAAACTATAGTCTCTCATACTTATCCTCCGCTACTTGCTAATTACATTTTACACCAAAATAGTTCATTTGCAATTTGTTCATATCGAATTAAAGTAGATTTTTGTTGTTCGAAGCAATTGCGATTCCGATTATCACGAAACTGCGTGACTATTCACTTTTATTTGATAACAAAAAAGAGAGCCACAGAGTGACTCCCCCAGTGCAGTCCGGAAACATACACCTCATTCAATACAGATAATATACAAGATTATTATAAAAATGCAAGCACAATCAAATAATAGCCTCTACTTTCGCATCTGCGGCACCTGTGCCAAGATCACTGCGGTGAACACAAGCACGCAACCGACGATTTCCCGCGGTGCTAACACCTCATGCAATACGACGAATCCACCGAGCACTGCAAATACAGATTCCAGACTCATCACGATGGATGCAACTGCCGGATCTGCATATTTCTGTCCTGCGATCTGAAGCGTATACGCGATACCGCTCGAGAAGATACCCGCATACAGGATTGGGAACCATGCGGCGGCAAGATCACTCCATGCCGGCTGTTCGAAGATTGCCATGCAGATCAGGGATAACACACCGTTCGTAATAAACTGGATGCACGAAATCTTCACGCTGTCACAGTCGTTAAAATGATCGACCGTCAGGATATGTCCGGTGAAGCAGACTGCACACAGAAGTCCGAGCAGATCTCCAAAATACAGATTATCGATACCGCCGGACATGCACAGCATGTACATACCACCAAGGCAGACAAAAACTGCCACATAGACGATCTTATGTAATTTCTTCCCGAGTAATCCGGATACGATTGCAACCATAACCACATACGTTGCGGTGAGAAACCCCGATCTGCCTGAGCTAGCCACGCCTTCCGGATATGCCGCGATACCACTCTGCTGCAGATTCGTTGCGAAAAACAATACACAGCCACAGAGGATACCACCGATCACGGTCCGTTTTATATTTTCTTTTTCGACCGGTTCGCCACTTACCTTTGCTTTCTGATTCTTCATTCCCGTACGAGCAAGAATCAACAGCGCAAGAAATGCCGCTCCAACTATGGAGCGGCTTCCGTTAAATGTAAATGTTCCAATCTGATCAGATGCTGTTGTCTGTGCTACGAACGTCGTTCCCCAGAAGAACGCAGCAAACAGCAACATAATACTTCCTTTTGTCTTTTTCATTTCAAGCCTCTTATTCTGCATCAATTGGATCTTTCTTTTTCTCAACTGCCTTGATCACCTGCAACACAACATACAGTAAAATCAGACCGATTACCAGCGGAATCACAGGGCTCTTCATTACTCCCGGAAGTCCCTTGCTATTACCAAAGAATCCGGCAATAATGTAAGTGACGAACGATACAAGTGCGACTGTAATCGCATATGGAAGCTGTGTGCTTACATGATTGATGTGATTACACTGTGCACCTGCGGATGCCATAATTGTCGTATCCGAAATCGGTGAACAATGGTCTCCACATACGGCACCTGCCATACATGCAGAGATGGAAATGATCATCATCGTTGCGTTTGTTCCCTCGAATGCATTTACAACGATTGGAATCAGCATACCGAAGGTTCCCCATGAGGTTCCGGTTGCAAACGCAAGGAAGCATGCAATGATAAATACAAGTGCCGGCAGGAAACTAAGCAACGCATCCGGCGTACTCTTCACGAGCTCTGCCACAAATTCTTTTGCGCCAAGGCTGTCTGTCATCGCCTTCAATGTCCAGGCAAATGTCAGAATTAAAATTGCAGGAACCATCGCTTTAAATCCTTCCGGAATACAAGACATGGATTCGCTGAATTTCAATACGCGGCGGAACATATAATAGATAATCGTAATCACAAGTGCAAAGAAGCTGCCATACATCAATCCAACCGATGCATCACTGCCCGAAAATGCTTCTACAAATCCAACGCCTGAGAAAAATCCACCACTGTAAATCATGCCGATGACACAGGCTGTAATCAGAACGATCATTGGGAATACAAGGTCAATCACTTTCCCCTTTGTCTCAACGACTTCATTTTCCGCGTTTGCATATGGACGGTCCGGTGTCGTGTAGATATCGCCCTTCAAAGCGTTCTTCTCATGCGTCCGCATCGGACCATAATCAATCTTTCTAACGATCAAAACAATCATAAATATAATCGTGAAAAGCGCATAATAGTTATACGGAATTGCACGGATAAAGATGGAGAATCCGTCCTCTCCCTCTACGAATCCGGCTACTGCTGCTGCCCATGATGAAATCGGAGCAATGATACAGACCGGAGCTGCTGTCGCATCAATGATATACGAAAGCTTCGCACGCGATACCTGATGCTTGTCTGTCACAGGACGCATCACGCTTCCAACTGTCAGACAGTTAAAATAATCATCAATAAAGATCAAAACACCGAGCGCAACTGACGCTAACTGTGCGCCAATCCGCGTCTTGATATGGGCGCTTGCCCATCGTCCGAACGCTGCCGAACCACCGGCTTTGTTCATCATACAGACCATAACACCGAGTATTACAAGAAATACCAGAATACCCATGTTATATGAATTGGTCAGCACGCGGACGATTCCGTCTTTGAATACATGGTTTACGGTTGCTTCAAATCTGAAGTCAGACCAGAACAGTCCACCGATCACAATTCCTAAAAAGAGTGAACTGTAAACCTCCTTTGTAATGAGTGCCAGCACGATTGCCACGACCGGCGGGATTAATGCCCAGAATGTTGCGTACATCTGTGGCACGTAATTTGCGATTTCTTCCATCTTCTCTCCTCGTTTTCTTTCTTATTGTCTGCCGCCCATATTCAGTCGGCGACATGGTATCTGGTGCATCTTACAGCATGGATGCACGAAGCTCTTCCCCTGTTTTATTCACAAGGTAAGCCGGTGCAATATCAAATACGGTCTTGCAGCCGCTTGCTCCCTCATTTGCAAGTCTGTGAGCCGCTCTTGCATAAGCAATCAGTACGCTGGATGTAAACTCAGGGTTTGAATCAAGCTTCAGGCTGTACTCGATGATATGCTTGTTCTCCTTGTTCCAGCCGGTCACACCGCTGCGGAGTACAAATCCACCATGTGGAATTCCGCTGTGGTTTGCCTTCAGCTCTTCTTCCGAAATGAAGTGAACCGTTGTATCGTAATCTGCGAAATAGTTCGGCATTGTCTTGATTTCTTCCTCAACTTTTGCCGCATCTGCGCCCTCTTCAAGCACTACGAAGCACTCTCTTGTATGCTTCTGTCTTGTTGTAAGCGCCGGATTCTCGCCGTTACGAACTGCCTCAAGTGCGGATTCTACGGGAATCGTATACTGCTTGGCATCCTTGACACCTGCGATACGACGGATGGCATCGGAATGTCCCTGACTGACACCCTTGCCCCAGAATGTATAATCATTTCCCTCCGGAAGCAATGCATTTCCGTACAGACGGTTGAGTGAGAACATGCCCGGATCCCAGCCAACGGAGATAATTCCGATATGTCCGCTTGCTTTTGCACTTGCGTCCACATTCGCAAAATGCTCCGGGATTCTTGCATGTGTATCAAAGCTGTCGATCACGTTGAAATATTTTGCACATTCCGGTGTCTGCTCCGGAAGATCGGTTGCGCTTCCGCCGCACAGAATCATAACATCGATTTTATCCTTCCAGTCTGCCATGTCCTTTACGTTGCACACCTTGGCTGTCTGGTTCTTAATAACCAATTCATCAGGATTTCTTCTTGTAAATACGGCAACTAATTCCATATCATCGTTCTGGTTGATGGCTGCTTCTACGCCGCGGCCGAGATTTCCGTATCCGTAAATTCCGATTCTCGTCATTTTGTTTTCCTCCTTATTCTATCTCCCTGCATGAGAACTTCTACTCTTTCTCCGAGTTATTCTGGATTTTCATTCTACGCAGACGCGCTCTCGCTCACTTCCGCACATAGCAGACACTAAACTCACTGCGTTCGTTAAGTGCTGATGTGCTCCAATGGTCTGCTTTAGAATTGAAAATCCAGAACAACTCGAATCTACATATAGCCTCTCATGCCCGAAGGTTGAATCAAATTAAAAATTTACAATCGAATCCACTTTAGCATACTTCGTTGCTTTTCACAACAAAATTTCGCCACATCGTACTTTTTTGTATGTTTTTCGGGGTTATTCTTTGTTTTGTTGTTCGGTTGATGTGGTGGTGCTTGTTGTGGTGTTTGTTGGTTTCCTGCCGTACACATAGCCGTAGAAATCGGTGTTGATGACTTCATCGGACATGTAAAGCTTCGTTTCGACTTCCTTGATCGTATCGTTGATGTAGGATTGTGAAACTGTTTTTTCATCCACGTAGTAGGTCACTTCTCCGGTCTTCGTGTTATAGCCAATCTTGTCTGTCTTGAAGCTATGGTCGGCAAAGATGACGAGTTCTTCCGAATCGGACAGGATATCATGTCCTGCGAGTATGCGTGAATCGTATGTCACGCCAAGCAGATTGAGAATGGTTGGAAGAACATCCACACTCGCGCAGAGCTTCTTGACATGAACCGGTTCTTCCATAGATGCAGACCAGATGCCAAGGCAGGAATGATGTTTTTCAAATGCATCATCGGATACATTCTTGCCTGCAAGCGCATCGTAGCCGCTGTCTGTCAGTCCATATGGATAATGGTCCGGTGTCACAATGAACACGGTCTTCTCCAGCTTTCCGGCTTCATCCAGCTTGTCGATCAGATCCTCTAATGCTTTATCGAGCTCCATCTGTGCAGCAATATACGCCACCGCGTCTTCCGGCAAGTCCATTCCTTCTGTGCATTTTTCTGCTTCCTCACGGTTCTTCAGGCACATGGCATTGTAATCGTAATTATATGGAAGATGCCCACTGAATGTCATAAAATACATCAGAAACGGTTCTTCGTTAATAAACTCCTTGTATACTGCCTCGATCGTATCATAATCGGAATATGTCACATAGCTTGGGATATCCAGACCATAATCGATTGCCTTGAAATCATATCCCATATTCGCATGTGTCTCACTCCGGTTATAATAATAGAAGTCAAAGTCGTGGTATGCTTTGCTTGTGTAGCCTTTCTCATTCAATGCATTGCCAAGTGCATACGGCTGATATGTATCTGCTGACTTATAAAAACTCCACTCTGAGGAACACGGATACTGTCCCAGACAATCCACAAACTCTCCATCGATCGTACTATGATACCAGATCGGATTATAGTAATTCTCAAATACAAAACCGTCATTCATGATCTTATAAAGCGTCGGTGTGCAGTTCTCGTAGATACCGTATTTGCACAGGCTCTCCGCGGTAATGCAGACAACATTATACCCTTCGAACATACCCGTATATTCGTTCTGCATCGTCGGCGTCTGCTGCGCACAATACGCGGACAGATTCTTCAACTGCTCATCCTCGGCTGCCTGATATAACTTCTTAAAATCAACTGCCGGATCAACCTGTTCTACATACACAGGTGCCGCATCCGTATCGGTTGCCGTAGCTTCCATTGCATCACTTTCGGTTGCCGTCACATCATCTGGCTGCATATCTGTATCATCCAAAGTGAATGTCACATTTTTCTTTCCCCCGGTGAGCATCGTCTGCGCATCCCGCACGGTCGTCACACATACGCCGAGCTTGTTCATCGAAAGCTCCAGCACATACTGGTTGTGGAACAACTGATACGGCGAATACATCGCGCGTCCCTGCACATTCAGCAGAAGGATGGAAATGGCGCACAGACAAACCGCACTTGCCACACTTATAAGCCTTATTTTCATCTTCGGTCTGTCAAACTTTATCAGAAATACACGCAGCAAAACAAGTGCGATCACCGGCAACATAAACAGCAACATCCATCCAACATTCTGGCGAATCTTCTCGAACATCACGACCTTGAAATCCATCGCGTTCCCGGCCCCGCCGACAGACACCAGACTTAAGAATGTCCCAAATATCCGGAAATAGATGAGCTGCACGATATCATACACGCAGAATGCCGTAAGACCGACATACGCGATGATCTCATTTCCGATGCGCGGCAGCCATACAGTGAGTGCCGCTAAGAAAAGCCCCAACGTGGCACCGAACAAAATCGGATAGATGCTCGTGCTTTCGAGTTTATGGTAAATCGCCAGATGAAACAACACTTCCAGATAGATGCCCGCGCCCGCAAAAAACGGGATGCGCCAATATGAAAATGCACGCTTCTCCTTCTTTAATTTTATTGTCTGTATCTGATCTTTCATTGTAATCCTCCAAATCTCGCATACGCGCTATCAATCGCGCATTTTATTATATATGATTTTTCCTTGTTTTTCACTATCTTTTATTTTATAATTTAATGTCAGTGTTTACGAAAAATAAGGAGGTACCCTATGGCTGAAGCATATTCAAATTTTGCTGCTGTCTACGATGCGCTCATGGACAACATTCCCTATGACGCATGGGCAGACTATCTGCACGGCCTGCTTGTGGAATATGATATTGCAAGCGGCATTCTGGCAGAGCTTGGCTGTGGAACCGGAAATATAACCGAGCGTATGGCAGATTTCGGATACGACATGATCGGTATCGACAACTCCCCTGCCATGCTGGATATTGCAAACGAAAAGCGGGAACAAAATCATTCTTCATCGCTCTACCTGTGTCAGGACATGCGCGAGTTTGAGTTATACGGAACCGTTGCAGCCATCGTAAGTCTCTGCGACAGCGTCAATTATATTACCGAACCGGAAGAGCTTACGCATGTATTCTCGCTCGTCAATAACTACCTTGATCCGGACGGACTTTTCATCTTCGACTTCCATACGGAGCATTATTACCGGGATGTCGTAGCCGAAGCGACAATTGCCGAGGATCGGGATGATATCAGCTTTATCTGGGATAATTATTATGATGAAGAGGAAGCAATTAATGAACTCGCTTTAAGCCTGTTCGTAAAGGAGCCTTCGGATACCGACGATAACCTGTTTCGCAAATACGAGGAATTACATGTACAAAAAGGGTACACACTAAAGCAGATGAAACAGATCGTAACCGATTCCGGTCTTACCCTGCTTGCCGCCTATGATGCATTTACACATAATCCGGCAGACGAGAACTGTGAGCGGATCTATATCATCGCGAAAGAAACACGAAACAAGAATTCTAAGAAACAATATATACAGTAATTTTGTATACCACTGCATCAATCATAAATAACAACACATGCAAGTATATATACAAAATCCAAACACTCATTTTAAGGAGGATACATTTATGGCAGATACAATGATTCGTGGCATGGCAGCGAACAAGCAGGTTCGTTTCTTCGCCTGCAACTCTACCGATACTGTGGAAAAAGCAAGAATTACACATCATACCAGTCCGGTTGTTACGAACGCACTCGGCAGACTGTTGACCGGAGGCGTGCTGATGGGCGCCATGTGTAAAAATGATACCGACAAATTAACACTCCGTATCCAGTGTCAGGGACCGATCTCCGGTATGCTTGTCACTGCCGATGCAAACGGACATGTCAAGGGATATGTCAGCGAACCGGAGGTTATGCTTCCTGCAAACGATGTCGCAAAGGCTGTGGACCTCGGTGTCTTAAGCGTCATCAAGGATATCGGTCTGAAGGAGCCGTATGTCGGCGACACCCATCTGGTAAGCGGCGAGATTGCAGAGGATCTGACCTACTATTTTGCAACAAGTGACCAGATTCCAAGCTCTGTGGCTCTGGGCGTGTTGTTCAACGACGATACATCCGTAGCGAATGCCGGTGGATTTATCATCCAGCTGATGCCATTTGCAGAGGACGCATTGATTGACGAGCTGGAGAAACGGCTGAAAGGATTTTCTTTCACTGCTCTTCTCAAGCAGGGCATGTCTGTGGAAGCTATCATACGAAAATTGTTTGAAGGCTATGATGTCGAGCTGACCGATTCCATGCCTTGTGCGTATGTCTGTGATTGCAGCAAGGAGCGTGTCGAGCAGGCAGTTATCAGTCTTGGCAGAAAAGAGCTTAGCGCTATGATTGCCGACAACAAGCCAATTGAAGTTGTGTGCGACTTCTGTCACACGAAATATACATTCTCACCGGATGAGCTGTTGAATATTCTGAAGAATAAATAATCCGCTTATCCGATATAGTTTTGCATCACCTAAACAAAACAGATGGTACAAGCTGTGATATAAAATAATACATCAAACACGATCACAAGGAGGTTGGTAATATGGAACGAATCGATTTACATGTACATTCCAATGCGTCCGACGGTTCTCTGACACCGACAGAGGTTGCCGACGAAGCGATGCGGATGGGACTTTCCGCGATTGCCCTGACCGATCACGACACGGTCGATGGCGTGGCAGAAATCTTAGACTATACAAAGGACAAGCCTTTGGAGGTAGTGCCGGGCATCGAACTGTCCTGCTACTATAACAATCGTGAGATTCATATTCTCGGCTTCTATATGGACTATGAAAACCCAGAGCTTCAAAAAGAGCTTGCCGTATTAAAGGAAGCACGTGAGGGAAGAAATGAGAAAATGGTAGCGATGATGCAGGCAGATGGTCTCCCTGTCACGATGGAGAAGCTGCTTCACGGCAATCCGGACAGTGTCATCACACGGGCACATTTCGCAAGAGTTCTCGTCGAGGAAGGTGTCTGCAAAGACAAGGATACCGCGTTCCGCAAATACATCGGCATCGGCTGTAAATATTACCTTCCAAAACCACAGGTTACCTGTGAGACTGCCATGCGCATCTTAACGACTTATAGCAAAGCGGCATTTCTGGCACATCCTCTGCTCTATCATCTTGGGTATGCACAGATTGATGAATTATTGGCGTATCTGAAAACACTCGGATTAAAAGGACTTGAGGCATTCCACTCTTCGAACAACCGCTTTGAAAGTGAGAAGCTCCGCTCGCTGGCTGCCAAATACGGGCTGGCAATCTCCGGCGGCTCGGATTTCCATGGGGTTGTAAAGCCGAATATACAGATGGGAATCGGACGTGGAAATATGAATATTCCAAAAGAACTGTTGGATATAATTAAAACTTTATAAGTTTTCTCCGCGAAAAAAAGGAACCCAAACCGGGTTCCTTTTTCTATATGTTTACAGTTTCATGATTCCGAGTGTCTGCAGCAAAAGCAGGATCAGGAAGATTGGAGCGATGACCTTTACCATAGCAGTGTAAAGCCGCTTTCTTCCCATTTTACAACCGCTCTTTTCTACTTCTTCGATCACAGTCTTCGGTTTGATGACCCACCCGACGAGAATACAGGTTGCAAGTGCTACGATCGGCATCAGCAGATTGTTACTGATGTAATCCATGATATCTAAGATCTGCGCCGTTGAACCATTCGGAAGCTTGAACTCGAAGTACAGCTTGTTGTATCCGAGGCAGACAATGATACCAACGATCAGTGCGAAGATTCCCTCGATTGTGCCGGCCTTTGTTCTGCTTGTATGGAACGCATCCATAATACATGATACAACTGCCTCCATGACGGATACCGCACTTGTAATTGCAGCGAACAATACCATTGCAAAAAAGATTGTACCGATTATATTTCCGGCAACACCCATTGCAGCAAATACCTTTGGCAAAGATACAAACATCAGACTTGGTCCGGATGACATACCCTCTGTTCCCATAAATGCATACACAGCCGGAATGATCATTGCACCTGCAAGAAATGCAACAACCGTATCAAAAATCTCAATCTGATTAATCGATTTTCCAAGGTTTGCATCATCCTTCACATACGAACCATATGTAATCATGATACCCATTGCCACAGACAAGCTGAAGAACAACTGACCGAGTGCATCGATCAGAACCGTAAATAACTTTCCGATTGTCAGTCCCTCGAGATTCGGAACAATATACACCTTGAATCCCTGCAGACCGGTTACTACTTCACCTGCATCATTTGTATTTTTCAACGTTAATGAGAATATTGCAATTCCCAAAATCATGACAAGCAGGATTGGCATGATAATCTTCGATGTAGACTCAATTCCTTTATTGACACCACGGAATACGATAAATGCAGATACCGCAAGGAAGATCACAAATGTAATAATCGGTTCCCACTGTGACGTGATGAATCCGGTAAAGAATCCATCCTGTGCAGCGTCGGCTCCATGTCCTGTCAAAAATACGAAGAAATATTTTACTACCCAACCACCGATTGTGCAGTAATACGGCATGATGATAACCGGTATAATACTCGCAATAGCACCTAAGAATCCCCATTTATCATGAAGCTTCGTATATGCCGTGAGCGGGCTCTGTTTCGTCTTTCGACCGATCGCAATCTCCGTAGTCAGCAGCGTGTAGCCAAATGTCAATGCCAGAATGATATAGACGACTAAGAATAATCCGCCTCCATCCTTGGCTGCCAGATACGGAAACCGCCAGATATTTCCAAGACCAACCGCACTACCTGCCGCCGCAAGTACGAATCCGATTGATCCACCAAATGAGTGTCGCTTCTTTTCTTCCATCCTTTTTCCCTCTCTTTTTTCGTTCTCGATTCACAACACATACCCTCTTATAAAGAATTCTGTATCATGCATCTTGTCCGTTATTTGCTGTCTGATTTCATTTTGTTGTCCTATAAACAGCAGATAAGAGCCATTTTATCATAGATTCATTTTTAAATCCACATCTATTTGATAAAAACAGCAAAAATGGGCAGATATATGTGTGATACATACATCTGCCCGTACTTATGATTGTTATAATTTTGTCCAATCTATTTTACCTGATTGGCTTCATGGATGGTTCTATTTTCATAATCAACCACATTCTGCAAGGTTGTCCGGCTGATTGCCGCAAGTGCTTCCCGCGTCAGAAAACCCTGATGGGACGTAATGATAACATTGGGGAATGAAAGCAATCTGGCTGTGATAGAATGCTGTAACAGCTCGTCCTCCCGGTTCTCAAATACATTGTCTCCCTCTTCCTCGTATACATCCAGACCGACGCCGAAGAATTTGCCCTGCCGGATACCCTGTATCAGTTCCTCTGAATCGACCAGCGCACCACGGGATGTATTGACTAAGATCACATCGTCCTTCATCTGTGCAATCGTATCCTTGTTGATCATGTGATAAGTCTCGTCTGTGAGCGGGCAATGCAGGGAAATCAAGTCACTCTGCTTCAGCACGTCTTCAAGTGACATATATTCTACAAAGTCCAGATCCTTATTTGGGTACATATCGTAGGCGATCACGCGCATACCAAATCCACGGCAGATCCGGCACATTGCAGCACCGATCTTTCCGGTCCCGATGATGCCTGCGGTCTTCCCATGAAAATTCACTCCGGTTAATCCCACTAAGCTGAAATTATTCTCCCGCACCTTGATGTAGCTTTTGTGTACATGGCGGTTGACCGCAAGCGCCAGTGTAATCGCAAGCTCCGCAACGGCTTCCGGAGAATAGCCCGGCACACGCAGCACCGTAATGCCAAGTTCATTTGCCTTTTCCAAATCTATATTATTAAACCCGGCACAGCGAAGCAGCACCAGTCTGATATTTATTGCAGCAAGCTTCTCCAATACCGGCGCGCTCAGATCCGAGTTTACAAATGCACAGATTGCATCGCAGCCCTGTGCGAGTGATACAGTTTTCGGAGAGATATCAACTTCGTGGTAGATGATCTCGATGTCCGGGAAATGGGTGAGTTCTTTCTCGAAGGATTCCACGTCGTAGGTTGCTGCATCGTAAAATAGTATCTTCATAATATGTGTCTCCTTTCGTTGTTTTACAAATCAAACAGTTACGAATCCTACTATACTGACCGAGTTGCACAGAATACTTATTCTTCGCAGACGCGCTCTCGCTCACTTCCACACGCAGTGGTACTAAATTCGCAGGAATATCATACATCAATTATTTATTTCTTATTGCCCTGCTCATTAAGTACCAGCGTGTTCCAATGGTCTGCTTAATAATAAGTATTCTGTGCAACTCGAATCTACATATTGTTTCATTTGTAATTATTTAATTGTAACAATGAATCATACACACATATTATATCCAATTTTCTCTTGGTTATCACGTATTACTGCAGCCGGATACTGATTTCACCGGTTGAGAGATTTTCGCGGGTGCCATCCTCGTACTCGACAAGGAGATGGCACATGTCGTCGATATCAAGTGCGGTTGCCTTGCGCTCACCATCCTTTGTCACAACACGGATACCTTTTCCAAGAACCAGACTGCGCTTCTTGTATTCCGCGATGAATTCCTTCTTCGCAAAGTTTTTGTAGTAATAGAAATAGCGGTTCAGTGTCTCTGCCAGAATCTTATTCTTGATGTCACCGCTTTGCTCCTGCAGGACAGAACCGGCAATATTTTCCAGTTCCTCACCGAATCCTTCCGTCGGCATATACAGATTGATTCCGATTCCAACGATCACGTATTCCGGGTCTAAGTTCTCCATCTGAAATGCTGCCTGTGTCAGTATGCCACATACCTTGTGCGAATCGATGAAGATATCGTTGACCCATTTGATCTGTGGTTTCTTGTCCGTGTATTTCTCGATTGCTTCGCAGACTGCCACGGCGGCGATTGTCGTAAGCAGCGTCACTTCCTGATTCGCGATCTGTGGCTTCAACAGGATACTGAAATAGATTCCTGTATTTGCCGGCGACATAAACGACCGTCCCAGTCTTCCGAGTCCGTTCGTCTGTTCCATCGCGGCAAGCACCAGGCCTTCTTCCTCCTGCGTCCGCTCACGGAGTGCAAGGTTCGTGGAGTTGATACAGCGGAACACTTCCAACCGCACCGGACACTCGACGTCCAGATATTTCGCCGTTCCCTGTACAGACAACACATCCGTATCCTCCGCCAGCTTGTAGCCTTTGTTGTTCACGCCCTCGATTGCAAATCCATCCTCCTGCAATTTGCGGATGGCCTTCCACACTGCTGCCCGGCTGACAGATAGTTTCTTCGCAAGCTGCTCGCCAGACAGATAGGTGCCTCTGTTTTCTTCCAGTGTCTTTATGATTTCATCTCTGACTGCCATATTTCCTACTCTCGATTCTTTGTTTTTCATGTCGCCTGACGGCTCCATGTGTGTTTTCGCAATATATCTAAGTTTCTTCGGACGACTTACTCCGCAAGCTTTGTAATTCTTGCCGCATCATACGCGCCACTCCGGAGCATGTCAATCTCTTCCTTGTATGGTGGAAATGCTTTCTTCGCATCTGCAAGTGATTTCACATATGGTGTCTCCAGAATCTTCGGTACGTCCAAGAAATCCTTATGCCATACGATCTTGTATAACGCATCAAACCCAATCGAACCAAGTCCGATATTCTCATGGCGATCCTTCGCCGCTCCGCGTGGATTCTTACTGTCGTTGATATGGAATACCGCAATCTGGTCCTTGCCGATGATCTTGTCGAATTCTTCGATCACGCTGTCGAAATCATTTGCCACATCATATCCGGCATCGTTCGTGTGACACGTATCAAAGCAGACACGCAGCTTGTCATTGTAAATGACACCATCATAGATACGCGCCAGCTCCTCGAAGCTTCTGCCAATCTCGCTACCCTTTCCCGCCATTGTCTCAAGCGCGATATACACCGGCGTATCTTGGGTAAGCACTTCATTTAACCCTTTGATAATGCTATCGATGCCTGCATCGACACCGGCATTCACATGAGAACCCGGATGCAGGACAAGCGTCTTGCTTCCCATTGCCGCGGTCCGCTCGATCTCTGTCTTTAAGAAATCAACCGCCAGCTGATAGATTTCCGGCTTCACCGTATTTGCCAGATTGATGATATACGGCGCATGTACCACAAACTCTGTGATATCATTTGCCCGCATCAGCTCCCACGCTTCTTCCACGCGCAGCTCTGACACGTCCTTTCTGCGCGTATTCTGCGGTGCTCCTGTATATAACATAAATGTATTTGCGTCATAAGAGAGCGCTTCCTTTACCGAGCCAAGCATCATCTCTTTGCCGCTCATTCCAACATGACTTCCGATTTTCATACTATATAAACTCCTTTTTCAGTTTTATAATGATTGTCCAGATTGAGGCTGCGTGTTATATCCATTGTTCGGCATTTGGTACATCGGATCACCATGGTATGGTGTCTGCTGCATGTTATTATCCCTTCCGCACAACGTTCCAATCGTAATTGCCAGAAATATCATAGCCAATATATGAAATGGTTTTTCCATAAAATTCCTCATATTATTCAGAATCGAAGCTTTCGCCAACACTGACGCCCCATAAAAAAAAGCATATTTCCGGTTTACTGCAACCATCCATATAACATTTAATACATTTAAAATAATATGGCTCACAAGAACAATGATTGAAATCGTCAATCCGGTTCTTTTCTTCTGCGATTTCCGTGTGATGGTACATGCAAGAATATACAGTCCCACAGTCAGAATCGGACATATAATACTGCGGATATCAAAGATTCGTTCGGTGTTTACATCCACGCCAAAAAATTGAACATATTTGTCCTGCGGTCCAAAGTAAATAATCCAGTTCATAATCATTGCCAGCACACTGCAGATCATCGCGATTGTAACCAACACATTTGTACATTTTAGTTTCATACACTTCCCCCGTATTTAAATTATAGTTTGCTAACCAAATAACCGGAGCATTGTCAAACAATCACTCCGGAATCAGTTTACAATTATTATAATTATAGCATTTTTCTACAGGAATATCCACAGAAGATTTTACAGTACCTTGCTGCCATTGGCGGTCAGCTTGAATTTCGCTCCGAACAACTCCGCCCCGTGCCGGCACATCTGCATCCGTCCAAGGAAAATATCGAAATACTCATACATCGTACAGATCTTCTCATCGATTTTGAGTTCCAATGCAATCTGGCGTTTCTCCCGGTTGATCTTCAGATTCGCTTCCGTGACTGCGTAATTCACCCAGTCGTGAATATCATAGGTCGACTTATCACGCGAACGCACACGGCTTCTGCGGACATCCGTCTTATCCGCAATAATCATCGCCGCTGACACAATATCCACCGCACCTCCGGTTGACTCGTCGTGATGCCCAATCGCAGAAACGATGGTTGCACGATCGGTAAACGGCATATCCATCCGCCGTAGGATATCATTTGCAAGGAGCGCGCCATACTCGGCATGGTGTTCACGATTGACTGCATTGCCAATATCATGCATATATCCGGCAATCTTCGCAAGTTCGATCTCCGCGTCAGCATGTCCGAACTTCTCCAGCAGATAGGCTGCCCGTTCTGCTACCAGCGTGCAATGTGTCTTCGAATGCTCCGTATAGCCAAGCGTGGCTAAATTCGCATCGCCCTTCTTGATAAATTCGTTGATCTCTTTGTTCTTGATTATGTCTTTGTATAGTATCTGTGCCATTTTCTAAACCCTTCTTCTGTAATATGTAAATAGTTCCGGCAGGATCTGCCACATACTCTTCATGTAAAAACCCCCATTTATTATGATTTCTATTTCATAATAAACAGGGGTTGTTAAATATGTTATCTCGCATATGTTAAATACTCGTAAATGTTAATTTACTTATGCAGTTGTTCTTTGTCTTTGATGTAGGCGAGCAAGCCCTTGCAACCTACCATAACATCTTCAAATGTCTGGTCAAAATCGCCGGTATACCACGGATCAGCTACATCACGTGCCTCGCTCAACCTATGCGTCTTCTCATAGTCCGCGAATGACAGCATCTTGTAAATCTTCCCATCCACATCACTACCACCGGCAATCCGCGTCATATTCCGGATATTCGCGCTATCCATGCCGATCAGATAATCATAATATGTATAATCCGCGCGTGTCATCTGTCTCGCTCGATGCGTGATTAACGGAATCTGTTCCTGTTGTAATTTTCGCTTTGTCCCATGGTGTGGCGGATTCCCAATCTCCTCTGTACTCGTCGCTGCCGAATCAATCTCAAAACAGGAATCAAGATGGAATTGGCGGGCGAGGTGGGTGAATACGCTCTGAGCCATGGTGGAACGACAGATGTTGCCGTGGCAGACAAAAAGAACTCTAATCACTATTTTTCTTCCTCCTAAATTGCCAAGATATGCCCAAGTTTGCAAGGTTTTACGAGGTTTTCCAGGCATTCATATTTTTCACTCCAAAAGTACATAATCGGCAAATCACGGCAAGATTTAGCATTTTACTTCCGTCTGTAGTAGTCAAATCGTAGTCAGTAGTACGATGTGAAACTACTGCCGACAGGTGGGGGCATTTGAACACCCTTTTATGGTTGGGGTGTTCTATACTATATTGTCATCACCTGAATCAATCGATTCCACGTGAGTATTTCCGCCTAATGCCGATGCTAAGCTTGCAACAACTCCAACAACAACCATTCCTGCCATCGCAGCCATTCCGGCAATCCATTTTTTGTTTTCCGAGTCTTTCTTATCAACCTTATCTGCCACATCTTTCATCTGTTCGATGATATACTTTTTTTCTTCAAATGATAAATCATCCTTTTCAAGTTCTTTCTGCAATGAATCTATGATGGCGCTATAAGTATCATATACCGATTGTACACTCTTATCATTTGATTCTATCCCTTTATTCAAGGTTTCCTTGTAATCAACAAGCATCTCCTTTGAGGTCTTCGCAAACTCTGGGAACTGTTCAAGTGCTTTCTTTGCAACCTCAGGATCCATTTTATCAAGCATGGATGCGAGATTTATAACCTTTGCCTTGGTAAGATGTCTAAAATCTTCTATTCCTAATTTCTTTAAAACCTTTTCTTCTGACAATAATTTAGCCATAACAACGCCTCCCTATTCATCTTCTTCGTTCTCGTAGTCTTCATCATCCATTGCATCGCTCTTCTCCCTGTTGCAATGCCTGTGGAGTAATTGAGCATTTGATATGTCGGTCTTGCCACCCTGCGAGAACGGAACAATATGGTCAACCTCTGCATCATCTATATCGAGAATTTCATTTTTGCACCACGAGCAAATATAACCCGGGTGGAACAGTTCCTTCTTCACGCTATCCGAAAAAGCTCTGCTGCTATCATCACTTCCATAACTCCCTGTTATCTTTGTCAGAAGGTTGTAAACAGTGATGATTCTGCCAAGCACCCTCTTTCTGGAACCTGTTGCTACATATGTATCCTCTCGATACTGGTCATTATTTAATTTCAAATCCTCGATTGATTTTCTGATTTCATCTGCATGAGCCATAAGGTCATGATTATTAAAGAAGGAAAACGGTATAATGATGGAATCATACACGGAGCCACTAAACTTTCCTATTACCTTTCCGTTCTCACGATTAACGGCAAAAAAGGCAGTATCACCAAGTATCTGCTTAATGATATCAATCGTTTTATTGAATAAAGCTTTACAATCGGCAATCTCTGAATCATCTGCATTCTGATGATTAAACATATAATCATTCATTGTCTTCATGATAGAATACTTATAATCTGTAAAATTCCGAAGAGCGAAGAAACGAAGAATTCTCTCCTGATACTGTTTTCTCTTGTTTTCGTCATGAAAAAGTATAGGAAGATACTTGTTCCCTGCCAAATCCTCAAGCATTCTGTTATAACTACCACGATAAATGCAGTTACGAAGTTCCTGTGGTTTTAACGAGACAGCCCCTTGATTCAGGCGGGCAAATATCTCGTACTTGAGTTCCTGTGATTCCTTAAGGATACATATAGCATTCAAGGAGGAAGATTTCAGTTTCTTCTGTAAAGCCTTGTCCATATCCTTAAAGTACAGACCATTCAGTTCCTTCAACTCGCTTAATCCAGTAAGTGGGAACTTGTTCTCAAGATAAAAAACAAAAGAAGTGATTCTTTGCTGTCCGTCAATTACACTCCAAGTCTCATCATTTTCCTGACACAAATATACTGTAGGAATAGGAATCCCTATAAGCATTGACTCTATCAATTTTGATGACTGTTTCTGTGTATATACAAAATCCCTCTGATAATCAGGATCGGTTACAATATCCCCATCATCAAACATTTCCCTTATTGTAGATAAAGGAAAGTCTTTCTGGGTAGTATAAACTGTCTTATCCTCCATAAGTAACCCACGCCTCCGCTTTGTAAAATAATGTAGAATCTACTCCTATTCAGAGTACAATACCCCAAATAAATATTATATCACAAATCCGTCAAAATCGGTCATAAACTTTTGATTAAAAATTGCTCACTTCAAGGCTGAAGCTAATCATATATTTTCAGGGTACACACCTATCTAATCCACAACGAAATGGTGCTAGAATATAAATAGTACAAGCCAAAATGAGAAATTCCAAATACACATAAGCATGGTACAATAGAAACATGCTGAAGGAGGATCTCATATGGCAAAGCAACATGACAAACAATTTAAACTTGATGCAATCCAGTACTATCAAGATCATAAAGATCTCGGAGTACGTGGATGTGCAGAAAATCTTGGCATCGGATACAGCACATTAACAAAATGGCTGAAAGACTTCCGAGAATCAGGTGATATTCCTGTTCGTGGTTCTGGTAATTATGCATCTGATGAGCAGAAGGAAATTGCCCGTCTCAGACGTGAATTACGTGATGCCCAAGATGCACTTGATGTGTTAAAAAAAGCAATCAACATTCTGGGAAAATGACGGAAGCCATTTATCTCGAAGTGTCTGAGAAGACGGAAGCTGCCAAAAAGGCTGGACGCCGGGTTTCCGTCTCCGGAATGTTGAAATTTTTAGGTGTCTCTCGCTCAGGATATCTTGCATGGCTCCACCACGTACCTTCTGATACAGAAAAACGTCGTGAAGCTGTAAAAGCAAAAATACAGGATATTTATGATGATTCCAAGCAGAACTACGGCGCTCCGAAAATCACTGTAGAACTGCGAAAAACCGGTGAAGTCATTTCGGAAAGAACCGTTGGTACATATATGCGCCAAATGGGAATCCGTGCTCAGTGGAGCAAACCATGGACAATCACCACAAAAGATTCTGATTTCAGCACAGAATTACAAAATATCCTTGATGAACAGTTTAATCCTGACCGCCCGAATGCTGTCTGGTGTTCGGATATCACCTACATCTGGACAATAGACGGATTTGTCTATCTGACCAGTATTATGGATTTATTTTCCAGAAAAATCATAGCCTGGACACTTTCAGAAACACTGGAAGTATCCTGCGTGATTGATACTATAAACAAAGCCAAAGCTCGCCGAAATATTGATCAACCATTAATTATCCATTCGGATCGTGGCAGCCAATATGTTGCAAAGGAATATAAAAAAGCAACCGAAAATATGCAGCGTAGCTACTCGAAGAAAGCTTTTCCGTGGGATAATGCATGCATTGAATCCTTTCATTCTGTTATCAAACGTGAATGGCTCAATCGCTTTAAAATCCGTGATTATAAGCAAGCATACCAGTTGATTTTTGAATATCTGGAAGCTTTCTACAATACGAAACGAATTCATAGCCATTGCAACTATATGTCGCCAAACGAATTCGAACAAGTGTATGAAAGAACGAACACTGAGGCTGAGCTTCTGGCAGGTTAAAATGGGAAGAAATTTCTCATTTTAACTTGTACTAAATCTTGACATAGGACCATTTATTGTTCTAAAATTCTTTTAAAACCTTGATTTATTGGAGGTTTGCAAATAAAAAGAGCATTGACCTCCCAAAAGAAGTATAATGAGTTCACCACAAACACCATTATCAACAAGGAGACAATGCTCATGGACATTATACTTTATTTACTTCTATTTATTCAATACCAACATAAACAAATCTGCTGGCTTTTTAATTTTATCTGCAGATATATTCCCCTTAAGCAGTGGGTCTTCGATGATTCCCATTCTCCCAAATATCAAAAATTCAAGATTGATAAGCTCCCAAAAATAATCTATTACGAAAAATGGGATTACAAAGACTACATTCCTTACCTCGAATGGAAGTATGGCAAGAAAATCAAACCTGTCAGCCGCCGTTCTGAATGTGATATTGATGGCAACTGTAGCTGTCCACGTTGCAATGCTCCAAAGCCTTATCTCTACAAGAATAATGGTTCAAAAGGACAGATCCTGTGCAAAGTATGCTCCACCGCATTCTCTCCGGAAGAAAACCGTTTTTCAAAGTCCTACTCCCTCAAATGCCCACACTGCAATCACTCGCTGGCTCATAAGAAAGACCGCAAACACTTTGTTGTCCACAAATGCGTAAATCCAAAATGTCCTTACTACCTCCACAATCTAAACAAGGTTGATAAAAAAGACCTTAAGGAGGACTATGGCAAGAACAAATATAAACTCCATTACATCTACCGGGAATTCCAGATAGATTTCTTTCGCATGGATTTAAACACTCTTCCCAAGAATGCTTCTTCCCTAAAATTCAGTAAACATGACCAGCATGTCATGTCACTTTGTCTTACCTACAAAGTGAATCTTGGGTTATCGCTTCGTAAAACCGCTCAGGCGTTGAAGGACATACACGGCATCAGCATCTCACACCAGCAAGTTGCCAACTATTGCAAAACCGCCTCTGTCTGCATAAAACCTTTCGTAGACAACTACGATTACAAAACTGGCAATGTATTTACTGCTGATGAGACATACATCAAAATCCGTGGTATCAAAACCTATATCTGGTTTATCATGGATGCTGCCAAACGCTCTGTTATCGGCTATCAGGTATCTGATAATCGTGGTGTTGGTCCATGCATTCTGGCAATGCGGATGGCATTCCAACATCTAAAAGAACTGCCTAAGAACTTTAAGTTCATTGCAGATGGCTACAGTGCATATCCCCTTGCCGCCCAGCAGTTCTTCCATGAATTCGGTGATAAGTTTAAGTTTGAAATCACACAGGTAATCGGCCTCACCAATGACAATGAGGTTTCTAAAGAATTCAGGCCTTACAAACAGATGATTGAGCGCTTAAACCGTACATACAAAGCTTCCTATCGTAAAACCAACGGCTTTGATAACATCGATGGAGCCAACTATGATCTCGCCCTCTGGGTTGCTTATTACAACTTCCTAAGACCACACAAACACAACAACTATAAAGTCTTAAATGAAGTCGAAATGCTGTCTCAGGCTGACACGATGCTGGGCAAATGGCAGCTTCTCATCTTCCTTGGTCAACAGACGATTCTGAACCTGCAACACGGCGAAGCCGCTAACTGTTCTTAGATTCAGAGCCAGAGGTAATTATCCCAGCCACCGCAAAGCGGCCTGCCCTTGATGGCACGAAAAAGAACTGCTACACTGCTGTAAACGACGGAAAATTCAAACTGTTCTTGAGTTCTTCGCCGTCGGTGATTCACCTACAGCAGTTCTTTTTCGTGCTGTCAAGGGTGGCGGTAAGCTACCACAACATAAAATATCTACAGTTTTCAAGGTTCATTTGAGCCTTTTTTCTTTGGCTCGTTTTTTCATAGGTCATTTGACACTATCCAAATTATCTTTTATAGCATTTGCAACAACATAAGCTAATAAAGGAGGAACTGCGTTTCCCA
>OGNF01001344.1_pt1 | contig 22832 bp, 18 predicted proteins | sample 1573321 | NCBI WGS metagenome assembly OGNF01 (sample SAMEA2581911, study PRJEB24529) | metagenome | biome: Human gut stool | place: China | collected 2011
CCTCTCCCCTCATGCTCCCCTCTCCCTCCCCAAAACTTTTGTTCTGGTCCCCGGCAGGTGGCGTAACGCCACAGGCGGAAAAAAGATGGCCAGTCCCCCGGAGAGGATGGAGGATGGCACGATTGGCCTTGCTCAGGCATAAAAAGCGCCCGGTCACAACGACCGGGCGCTTTTGCATTGGCAGGGTGGGGGACCGGGCAGGCCGTGTTTCCTCCACTGTGTACCATGGCGTCCACTTGGGGCAGTCGGGGGCTGCGGTCCAAGGGCAGGAGGAGGACTGCGGGACGCCCTTGCTCCCTGCAAAAAAAGTCCAGACGAGAGGAGCCCGGTCAGTTTCTGACAGGGCTCCTCTCGTCTGGCGGTCCTTCATCCGAAGACGGGGACCTGCATGCAGATCGGAAGAAAAGGTTTTGGAAGGGAGGGGGAAAGGCCGACCAGGGGCGGCCCGCAGGGCCGTGCCCGTTACGACGAAGGAAGTTACGGGCATCGAGAGCTGGCTGGAGGGAGGACCTTTTCCCCGAAAAGGTTTCCCTCCCCCTCAGCTTTCCCTTTGAGTCTGACGTTACGACCTACAGCTGTGCCAGACCGATGCCGGGCAGGGCGGCTTCGAGACCGGCGCCCAGGCGGAAGAGGCCGGCTTCGTCAAAGGCCTTGCCGATGAGCTGCATGCCCACGGGCATCCTGCTTTCGGCGGCCATGCCCACGGGCAGGGACAGGCCGGGCAGACCGGCCAGGTTCAGGGACAGGGTGTAGGCGTCCATGAGGTACATCTGCAGCGGATCGGCGCTGTGGCAGCCCATTTCCCAGGCCGTGACGGGGGAGACGGGGGCCAGCAGGGCGTCGCACTGTTCGAGGGCGGCCAGGTATTCGTCGCGGATGAGGCGGCGGACCTGGGCGGCCTTGCGGAAGTAGGCGTCGTAGTAACCGGAGGAGAGCACATAGGTGCCCAGCAGGATGCGGCGCTTGACTTCCTGGCCGAAGCCTTCGCTGCGCGAGCGCACATAGAGCTCGGCCAGCTGCTTGACGTCGGCGGCACGATGGCCGTAGCGCACGCCGTCGAAGCGGGCCAGGTTGGAGCTCGCTTCGGCCATGGCGATGATGTAGTAGGTGGCGATGGCCGCATTGGTATGCGGCAGGCTCACTTCCACGATCTCGGCACCTTCGGCGCGGGCCGTTTCGATGGCTTTTTCGCACACGGCGCGCACTTCGGGGGTCAGACCTTCGGCATAGAATTCCTTGGGCAGGCCCAGGCGGGCGCCCTTGAGGGAAGGCGCGGCGGCAGCGGCGTCATAGTCGTCCACGGGACGGGGATCGCAGGTGGCGTCGCGCTGGTCATGACCGGCGATGACGCCCAGCACGCGGGCGCAGTCGGCCACGCTGCGGCCCAGGGGACCGATCTGGTCCAGGGAGGAGCCGTAGGCGATGAGGCCGTAACGGGACACGCGGCCGTAGGTGGGCTTGATGCCGGTGCAGCCGCACAGGCTGGCGGGCTGGCGGATGGAGCCGCCGGTATCGGAGCCCAGGGAGGCGAAGCACTGGCAGGCGGCCACGGATGCGGCGGAACCGCCGCTGGAGCCGCCGGGCACGCGCTGGAGATCCCAGGGGTTGTGCGTGGTCTTGTAGGCGGAATTCTCCGTGGTGGAGCCCATGGCGAACTCGTCGAGGTTGTTCTTGCCCAGGATCACGGCACCGGCCTCACGCAGGCGCTGCACGGCAAAGGCGTCGTACACGGGCATGTAGCCTTCAAGGATGCGGGAACCGGCGGTAGTGGGCATGCCCTGGGTGGACAGGGCGTCTTTGACGGTGACGGGCACGCCCCAGAGGGGCTGGGAGGCGTCGGGGCCCTGGGCGTCCAGCCGGCGGGCACGGGCCAGAGCGCCTTCGGCATCCACATGGAGCAGGGCGCCCACGCGTTCTTCAGTGGCGGCGATGCGGTCGAGGCAGGCGCGGGTGGCTTCTTCGGCACCGATCTCTTTCTTTTGCAGGGCATCGGCCAGCGCGGTCAGGTTCAGCGAGCAGATCTCGTTCATGATGCGTCTCCTTTAGACGATGCGCGGCACGATGAAATAGTCTTCATCATGTTCGGGAGCGTTGCCCAGCACGTCCTCACGGCGACGCTTGCGCTCGGGCTGGTCGTCGCGCATGGGGGTGGCATGGCTCACGGGGCTGTAGAGGGGTTCCACGGCGCTGGTGTCCACCTGGGCCAGCACATCCATATAGGCGAGGATGTCGCCGAACTGGCGGGCAAAGAGGGCCTTTTCCTCGTCACTGACGGCAAGGCGGGACAGTTGGGCCATGTGGGCCACGACGTCCTGGCTGATATTCTTGTTTTCGGACATGGGATCTACCTTGAGGTGCACCGTTATCGGGCGGTACGGGTTGTGCCGGTGGTGGCCGGCGAAAGGCGCAGTTTGTACGACGGCTGGGGCGTGGTGGACAGGGGCGCCACACCGGGCGTCGGGGACGTGGCCGCGGGCGTGTTGAGCACGGCAGGGCCGGCCGACATGCCGGGCAGGCCCGGGATGAGGGAGTTGCCCTGCTCGTCCACGGTGGGCAGCCCCTGCATGCGCAGGGCGGCACGCTGCAGGATGGCTTCACGCATGTTGCGGAAGCGGGTCAGATCCAGCGGCTCCATACCGTTGGCGCCGGGCTGGAACAGATGCAGTTTCTGGTGGGCGATACCTTTTTCGTCCCAGGAAAGGGGAGCCATGGCCCACTGGATCTTCATGTTGGCAGCCTGGGCATTGACCGTGGCGGCCGGGGGGCGGCTGTCGAAGGCCATGCGCACGGCAAAGCGCACGAAGTCATAGCCCAGGGCCACCCAAAAATCGGTGCCGGGGGCCCGCAGGGCGGCGGGGGCCTGCGTGGCGTCCCAGGCGGCGGGGAAGACGGCCAGGGCATAGCGGTCGGGCTCGGCCACGGTCTTGCCGTCCAGGCCCTGCTCCCACAGGGTGGTGCCCAGCAGCACGAGGCGGTCCTCGCCGTTGTACATCAGGCTGGTGGTCAGCAGGTTCATGTTCTTCCAGGAGTCCGGCAGGAAGAGCGCCTCGAACTGCGTCTGGGGGATGGGCGCGGTGATGTTCTCCTGGGTGGTCGGATTGATGAGCGTGGCGGCCTGGCCGCTCCAGGTACTGGACTGGCCGGGCGTGTAGCTGGCCGAATGCAGGGTGATGCCCATGCCGGTGAGCTTCTGGTCCAGCAGGCCGGTCATGCGGGGGCCGTAGTTGTCCGTGGGATAGAAGGCGCCAAAGGTGCGCAGGCCCAGGTCTTCGGTGACGAAGCTCACCAGACGGTCGATCTGGTCCTGGGGGCTGGGGAAGAAGCGCCAGGCCCGCACGCCTTCGTCACCGGGCAGCAGGCTGGGCATGAAGGCGAAGAAGACGCGCTTTTCCAGCATGCCGGACGTCTGGAGCTGCTTGAAGACGGGGGCCTGCAGGGGGCCGCCCACCATGACGCAGTTGGGGGGCAGGGCGGCAAGCTGGGCGTTCCAGTCGGGCTTGCTGGTATCCACCATATGCAGCTGGGCCAGCAGACCGCCGGCCTGGAGTTCACGCAGGGCGATCTCGGCGCCGTTGCGGATCTTGGCGCTTACGCCGGCATAGGGGCCGCTGCTGGGCAGGGCCAGGGCGATGTGAGGCCCCGTGGGCGTGGCGGGCTTGGGAGCCGGAGCCTTGCTGGGAGCGGAGGAAGAGAACTGACAGGCGCTGAGCGCCAGAGCCAGGAGCAGCAGGATCGGGAGAAAAACGCGGGGCGAGCAGCTGTTTTTCATGGCAGTACAGGGCTGAAAGGATGCGTCGTTTCCGGACGCGGGACGGGCCGGGACCGGATGGCCGGTGATGGCATGCCTCAGGCAGGCGGCATGACGGACATGCTGCCGGGCACGGGACGGGCAGGAGCGGCGTTCCCGGGCAAGTCTGGAATCATAGCCCGCTCTGCGGCGTGGCGCAAGGGGCGGGAGAGAGGCAGGCGGGGAGGGGAAAGGGACAAAAAAACGCGACGCGCCCAAGGATTGGATTGGAGCGGAGCGCGTCGCGGCTGTGCCTGTGGGAGGCACAAATATGGAGGTCTTCCGGCGTGCCGGAAGGAGGGACCATCTGCAAATCCAGAAAGTTATGCAGCAAAAAAAAATTTTTGTAAAGATGCGTCATGGCAGGAAATATCCTTGTCCCGACAAAGCGTTTTCCGGCAGTGGCCGGCGGTGTGCGCAGGGCCTATTGCAGGCCGTGTGCGGGGCTGCGGCCATCCCCGTTCCATGCCCTGTGCGGGGCCGGAGACGAAAAATGCGGAAGCTCCGGGGAGCTTCCGCAAAGGGGATCAGCGGCGCGGGGGATGGTCCCGCCTGTCGTCGCGGCGGTCATGGACCGGGATGGGCTTGTTGTCCCCGTGGCGGGGGTCCGGGCGGGGAGACACATGGGGCGGCGCAGGCTTGCCGGGCTGGACCCTGTGCGGCGGTGGCGGCGGTTGCCGGTGATGGCGCGGCGGTGGCGGGTCGTCATACCAGGGGTCATTGTCATGCACACAGCCTGTCCCCAGGACGAAGAGCCCGGAGAGCAGGATCAGGGCCAGGACATGCAGGAGCCTGACAAAAGCGGGATGCGTACGCATAGGCACTCCTTGGTTCCCTCCAGGATAGCACCCCCGGCCAAGGAACAAAAGAGGCCGCGGGCATAAAAAAAGGGACGGCCCCGAAGGGCCGTCCCTGAGATGCATAGGGTATGGGGATTATTTCTTCACTTCGGTGAAGTCGGCGTCCACCACGTCGTCGTCGTTGTTGTTGCCCTGGGCGGCACCGGCGCCGGGGTTGGCGCCCGCACCGGGCTGCTGGGCACCGCCGTTGGGGGCCTGCTGCTGGTAGAGCTGTTCGGCCAGCTTGTGGGAAGCCTTGGCCAGCTCTTCGGTGGCAGCCTTGATGGCGGCGGCGTCATCGCCTTCCATGGTCTTGCGCAGGGCGGCGATCTTGCCTTCCACGTCGCTCTTCACAGCGGCGTCCACCTTGTCGCCCAGATCGTTCAGGGACTTTTCGGTGCCGTAGATCAGGCTGTCGGCGTGGTTGCGGGCCTCGATGGTTTCCTGCTTCTTCTTGTCTTCGCTGGCGTGGGCTTCAGCTTCACGCACCAGGCGCTGGATGTCTTCTTCGGACAGACCGGAAGAGGACTGGATCTTGATGGACTGTTCCTTGCCGGTGCCCATATCCTTGGCGGACACGTTGACGATACCGTTGGCGTCGATATCGAAGGTCACTTCGATCTGCGGCACGCCACGGGGTGCCGGCGGGATACCGGTCAGGTCGAAGCGGGCCATGGTCATGTTGTCGGCCGCCATGGGACGTTCGCCCTGCAGCACGTGGATGGACACGGAGGGCTGGTTGTCAGCGGCCGTGGTGAACACGTTGCTCTTGCGGGTGGGGATGGTGGTGTTGCGGTCGATCAGCTTGGTGAACACGCCGCCCATGGTCTCGATACCCAGGGACAGGGGCGTCACGTCCAGCAGCAGCACGTCCTTCACGTCACCGGCCAGGATGCCGCCCTGGATGGCGGCGCCCATGGCCACCACTTCGTCGGGGTTCACGGAACGGTTGGGATCCTTGCCGAAGAACTCGCCCACCTTCTTCTGCACCAGGGGCATACGGGTCATGCCGCCCACCAGGATGACTTCGTCGATCTGGTTGGGGGAAAGACCGGCGTCGGCCAGAGCCTTCTGGCAGGGAGCGATGGTGCGGTCCACCAGGTCGCTGACCAGGGCTTCCAGTTTGGCGCGGGAGAGCTTGACCACCAGGTGCTTGGGACCGGTCTGGTCGGCGGTGATGAAGGGCAGGTTCACTTCCGCTTCCATGGAGGTGGACAGGTCCTTCTTGGTCTTTTCAGCGGCTTCTTTCAGGCGCTGCAGGGCCATGCTGTCCTTGGACAGGTCGATGCCGTTTTCCTTCTTGAATTCTTCTACCAGGTAGTTGATGACGCGCTGGTCGAAGTCTTCGCCGCCCAGGAAGGTGTCACCGTTGGTGGCGAGCACTTCCACCACGTTGTCGCCCACTTCCAGGATGGAGATATCGAAGGTGCCGCCGCCCAGGTCGAACACGGCGATCTTTTCGTTGGCCTTCTTGTCGAAACCGTAGGCCAGGGAGGCGGCCGTGGGTTCGTTGATGATACGCTTCACTTCCAGACCGGCGATGCGGCCGGCGTCCTTGGTGGCCTGACGCTGGGCGTCGTTGAAGTAGGCGGGCACGGTGATGACGGCTTCGGTCACGGGTTCGCCCAGGTAAGCTTCGGCGTCGGCCTTCAGCTTGGCCAGGATCATGGCCGAAACTTCAGGAGCGGTGTAGGTGCGGCCGTCCACTTCCACACCGGCGTCGCTGTTGGCGGCGGAGGTGATGGTGTAGGGGGAATGTTCCTTCCAGCGGTCCACTTCAGGAGAAGCGTACTTGCGGCCCATCAGACGCTTGATGGCGAAGATGGTGCGCTTGGGGTTGGTCACGGCCTGACGTTTGGCGATTTCGCCCACCAGGCGTTCCTTATCGGTGAAAGCCACCACGGAGGGAGTGGTGCGGCCGCCCTCAGGATTGGTGATGCACTTGGGGTCCTTGCCTTCCATGACGTAGACACAGGAGTTGGTGGTCCCAAGGTCGATGCCGATGATTTTGGACATATGTGGATCCTCCTCGGAGAAATAAAAACTGTATCGGTGAACGCCTTAGCGGCGTCTCTTTCGCTTGCGTCCTCTAAGTAAGTCTTTCTGCGTGCTCGTCCAGTGGCAAATGAAAAATTTTTTCTGTGGGCCCGGCACAAAGGCAGGGAGGAAAGGGGAAGCGCGGAGGGTGGACAGCCATGAAAAGACAGCCGCCCGGCACTGGCGGCAGGCCTTGTCCCCAGGCCGGGAGGGGCGGGCGGAAGCACCTCAGGCCGGCATGACCGGCAGGGGAGCGGGGCTGTTTGTCGGGGGCGGGGACCCGGCCGGAGCGGAGGGAAAGTAGCCCTGTTCCATGCGACGCGGTCTTGCTTTCCCCGCTGGAAAAATGTAGTGAAAAAAGTAACGACTATCATAGAGGGCGCAACGCGCCGAAGAAGGAGGATATATGGACAACAGCAGACGCAATTGCCTGTGTGGCCTCGGTGGTCTGGCCGTAGGCGGGGCCGTGGCAGCCCTGGTGGGTACCGGCAGCAGCATCGCCCAGGCGGCGGCTCCGGCCAAGCGCTTCGAGCAGGTCAACGGCGAATTCGGCTGGAAGCCCCACAAGCTGGATCCCAAGGAATGCGCCAAGGTGGCCTATGAAGGTTACTGGTACAAGGGCTACGCCTGTGGTTACGGCGCCTTCTACAGCATCATCGGTCTGCTGGGCGAAAAATACGGCGCCCCGTACAACCAGTTCCCCTTCAGCATGCTGGAAGCCAACAAGGGCGGCATCTCCGACTGGGGCACCATCTGCGGCGCTCTGTACGGTGCTGCTGCGGCCTATGCCCTGTTCTGGGGCCGCAAGGAACGCACCCCCATGGTCAACGAGCTGTACCGCTGGTACGAAGTGACCAAACTGCCCATCTACAATCCCGGCGACCTGGCCCAGGGCGTCAAGGGCGACCTGCCCAACAACGCTTCCGGCTCCGTGCTCTGCCACATCTCCGTGTCCAAATGGTGTGCCGCCAACAAGATCGAAGCCACCAGCAAGGCCCGCAGCGAACGTTGCGGCCGTCTGACCGCCGACGTGGCCTACAAGGCCGTGGAGATCTTCAACGCCAAGATCGAACAGGGCAAGAACTACAAGGGCACCTTCGCCGTGCAGCCCGCCGTGAGCGGCTGTGGCGAATGCCATCAGACCAAGGGCAACGATGCCAACTGGGCCAAGGGCGTCATGGACTGCACCCCCTGCCACAACGGCGCGGAACCCCTGCTGAACAAGTTCGAAAACCATCCCTAGGTCCGGGACCCCGCTTCCGGGCATACCTGCCTGAAAGCATAGGATAAAAAGAAGGGCGCGGCTCCAAGGAGCTGCGCCCTTTTCGTTTGGCTGGTTCCTGTCGGCCGCATGGCCGGACGCCCTGCCCGCCGGTCGACGGTGTGACGCTGGGGACTGCGGGTTTTCTTTTCGTTCTAGCCCACCAGGCTGGAGAAGCTCATGACCAGGCAGAGACCGCCGATGCAGGCCACCGTGGCGGCGTTGCCGTTGCCGGAGGCATTGGCTTCGGGGATGACTTCTTCGATGACCACATAGATCATGGCGCCTGCCGCCGCAGCCAGGGCAAAGGGCAGCAGGCTGCCCGCCACCTGGGAGGCGACGGCGCCGAGGATGGCGCCGATGGGGGCCGTACAGCCGGAAAAGACGCCGCACAGCCAGGACCGTTTGGCCGAGAAACCTTCGGCCCGCAGGGCCGTGGCCACCACCAGGCCTTCGGGCAGGTTCTGGAGCAGGGTGGTACCGGTGACCATGAAAGCGGAGCTCATCTCCAGGGCCACGCCCGAGGGCAGGGTGCTGCCCGCGGCCACGGCGCCGTACCCCACGCCCATGGTCAGGCCTTCGGGGATGTGGTGCAGGGCCATGGCCGTGACCAGCAGGACGCTGCGGCGCCAGCTGGTGGAAAGGCCTTCCTGCTGCTTCTGGCGGATGTGCAGATGGGGCAGGAGATGGTCAAGGCCCATGAGGAAGGCGGCACCGGCCATGAGGCCGCAGACGATGGGGATGAAATGCAGGCGGCCCATATGGGAGGCCATCTCGGCCGCGGGCTGCAGCAGGCCCAGGAAGGCCGCGCCCAGCATCATGCCGCCGGCGGCCCCCAGCATGCAGTCCATGGCCAGACGGGAAAACTCGCGGCGCAGGAAGATGGCACTGGCCCCCAGACTGACCGAGATCCAGGAAAGGATACCGGCAAGCAGGGACTGCAGGATGGGATGACCAAAAAGTGCTTCCATGGAACATTCTCCTTCTGGTTGGTCAGACCGGGCCCGATGTGTCACGCGCTGTTGCAGCAACGCGCGACCGGATGGCGGCCGTAAGGCCGTGCCCGTTGGCCGCGAGGCCATTACGGGCATCGACAGCAACGCGCGACCGGAAGGGGCCGTAAGGCCGTGCCCGTTGGCCAAGACTCTCGGCAAAAGGCCGGGCGTGGCATCCGGGGCCGTCGGTATGACCGGCGAGGGGCTGTAAGGCGAAAGGTCCACGGAACACACCGCAAAACGGCATCCCTGCGGCCTGCCGCGCCCCCCGGAACGGCAGCCGCCGGACATGCGTACATGACGGCGTGATGAAGACGCCTTCCCGGTATGTGCGGGAAGGAGGGGACGGCGCTGGCCGTCCCTGCGGGAAGATCCCCGTGCCGGGACAGGGGCGGACGGGCCGCCGCCGTTCCCGGGCATGAAAAAAAGAAAGGGCGCCTTGGGCAAGGCTCCCTTTCCCGTCTGGAAATTGCCGGGACGCGCTAGATATCCTGCCGGTATTGCAGGGACTGGCGCAATGTCTCCCGGTCCATGTATTTGACCTCCGCGCCCAGGGGGATGCCCTGGGCCAGACGCGACACCCTGATGTGCGGGAAACGCTTGCGGACGAGGTTCCTGATGAACGACGCCGTGTTCTCCGCATCGATGGTGGCCCCCAGGGCCAGGATGAGCTCGTGGATCTCGCCTTCCTCCAGCCGGGAGATGAGGCGGTCGAGGTCGAGGCTGTCGCTGTCCATGTTGGCCAGCGGGGCCAGCAGGCCGCCGAGGATCATGTACTGGCCGTGATAGAAGCCGCCTTCGTCCAGGGTCAGCATGCTGTCCCACTCGTTGACCAGGCAGAGCGTGTCCCGGGAGCGGTTCTCGTCCTTGCAGATGTCACAGGGATCGGTGGCCGAAAGGCCGCCGCAGCGCGAACACAGGTGCAGATTGTCCCGCAGGTCGTGGATGCCCTTGCCCAGGCGCCGGGTCTCGGCCTCGGGCCACTTGAGCAGGGTCATGGCCACGCGCATGGCCGACTTGGGGCCAAGCCCGGGCAGGCGCGCCAGCTGTTCCACCAGGGCGCGCAGCGGTTCGGGAATCTGGCTGTGCATGGCCTAGAACACGCCGGGAAGGCGGATGCCGCCGGAGATGGCGCTCATCTCGCGGTCCAGGGTCTCGCGGGCGATGCGGCCGGCTTCATTGACGGCAGCCATGATGAGGTCCTGCAGCATTTCCACGTCGCCGCCTTCCAGGGCCTTGGGGTCGATGGTGAGGCCGCGCAGTTCCTGCTTGCCGGAGACCACGGCCTTGACCATGCCGCCGCCGCTGCTGGCTTCGTAGGTGCGTTCGTTGAGTTCGTTCTGCAGCTTGGCCAGCTTGTTCTGCATGACCTGCGCCTGGCGCAGGATATCGTTCATGTTACGCATGGGTATCTCCTTGGTTGGATTCGGTACAATGTTCGATATTGGCGTTGAGCAGACGGAGGCAGGCCTGCATCTCGGGCCTGTTCCGAAATTCTTCTATCAGTTCCGCCTCGGTACGGGCCTGACGCGGGGCCACGAACTCCAGGCGCAGATGCCCGGCGCCCCAGGCCGCCAGGGCCTGTTCCAGCTGGGGCCGCTGCTTCTCGGTCTGATGCAGCAGGGTCTCGGCCCGCGGGGTCAGGCGCAGGCAGTCCGCTTCCCAGCTGGCGCGCAACTGGCGCAGCAGATGGAGCTGCGGCGCGGCCTCGCCCTTTTCCAGACGCTGGGCGCAGAAATCACAAAAGGCCTGCCAGTCGGGACGGAAGCCTTCCGCAGCCGCAGGGGCTGCCGGACGCATCTCCACGGCAGGGGCTGCCGGAGGCACGGGGGCCGTCGTCGCGGCCGGTGCCACAGGGGCGGCCGGAGCTGCGGGCCGGGCAGGTTCCACCGGTGCGGCGGCCGGGATGTCGTCAGCTTCGATCATGCCCGCTTCGCTGGGCCCCACATGCTCCGGATGTTCCGGGGCCTCGGGTCGGGGCTGGGCGGTTTTCGGGGCCGAGGTTTCCGTCACCCGCGCGGGACGGGCTGTCTGTCCCGCGGGCATTTCCCGCTGGGGCCGGGCGCAACTTCCGGGCTGCCGGGAGGGCGCAGGCTCGGGAGCGGGTTCGCTGCTGCCGGCAGCGGCGCTCTTTTCCGCCGGGGTCCCGTGTTCACGGGCGCGGGTCGCCGGGGCCCGGACAGGTGCGGCATGGCCCATGTCCCGGGGCGGGAGGGGGCTGCCTTCCTGCCTGTCGTGAGCGGGATGCCCCTGTACGGGCGCGGACGGTGCCGGGACGCTGTCCATGCGCTCCAAAGGCAGCAGCTGCGGCAGCAGGGCCAGGTTGAGCAGCAACAGCTCCAGGGCTGCGGCCGGCTCGGGATTCTGCACGATGCCGCGCTGGGCGTCCAGTACCATCTGCCAGGCGGCGTGCAGGTGACCGGCGGAGAAACGCGGGGCCAGGCCCTGCCAGAAAAGGATCTCCTCGCCGGGCAGGCCCAAAGTGGGCGCCACGGCCTCGCCGCCCTGCCGCAGCAGGAACAGGTCGCGCAGATGTCCGGCCAGCTCGCGCACGAAAAATCCGATGTCCACCCCCTGGCGGAACAGGCTGGCGCACAGCTGGGAGACGGCGGCGCAGTCCCGGGCATGGAGGGCGTCGAAGAGGTCGGCGAACAGTTCCTGTCCGGCCAGGCCCAGCACTTCGCGGGTCACGGCGCTGGTGAGGTTGTCGCCGCCCAGGGCCAGGGTCTGGTCCAAAAGGGACATGCTGTCGCGCACGCTGCCCGCGGCCCGGCGCGCGATGAGGCGCACGGCGCCTTCCTCGAAGGGGACGTTCTCCTTGTTCAGGACCTGGGAAAGGTGCTGTACGAGGGCGTCCTCGCCCAGATGGCGGAAGACGAAATGCTGGCAGCGGCTGACGATGGTGATGGGGAACTTGTGCGCCTCGGTGGTGGCGAAGATGAAGACCACGCGCGCGGGCGGCTCCTCCAGCGTCTTGAGCAGGGCATTGAAGGCGCTGCGCGAGAGCATGTGGGCTTCGTCGATGATGAAGACCTTGTAGCGGCCCTCCATGGGGGCGTAGCCGATGTTCTCACGCAGGGCGCGGGCGTCTTCCACACTGTTGTTGGAGGCGCCGTCGATCTCGGTGACGTCCACATGGCTGCCCTGGGTGATCTTGCGGCACTGGTCGCACTGGTTGCAGGGCTCGGGGCCCGGCGCATGGCGGCAGTTGAGGGCCTTGGCGAAGATGCGGGCGATGGTGGTCTTGCCCACGCCGCGCGTGCCGCTGAGCAGATAGGCGGCGGCGACCCGGTCTTCGGCGGCGGCACGGGAGAGCACGGCCTTGACCATGTCCTGTCCGGCGACCTGGGCAAAGGTCTGGGGGCGGTATTTTGCGGCGAGGGAGAGGTGCTTCATGAAAAAACGGCAGGGCGCGCCTGTCCCTCTGAAGGTTACAGGCGCGCCGGAAGAGAGTGCTAGAACGTGTAGTGGCTCAGCCAGTCGGCGTACTTGGCGTTCTGGCCCTTGACCACGCCGAAGTATTCCTTCTGCAGGTGCTTGGTCACAGGACCGGCATGGCCGGCGCCGATGGTGCGGTTGTCCACTTCGCGGATGGGCGTGATCTCGGCGGCGGTACCGGTGAAGAAGGCTTCGTCGGCGATGTACAGCTCGTCGCGGGTGAACTGCTGTTCTTCCACGGTGTAGCCCAGGTCGCGGGCCACCTTCATGACGGAGTCACGGGTGATGCCGCCCAGGATGGAGGTCCAGGGCGTGGTCTTGATGATGCCGTCACGCACGATGAAGATGTTTTCACCGGTGGCTTCGGAAACGAAACCGTTGGTGTCCAGCATCACGGCTTCGTCGTAACCGTCTTCCTTGGCTTCGATCTTGGCCAGGATGGAGTTCACGTAGTTGCCGGCGGCCTTGGCCTTGCTCATCAGGGTGTTGACGTGCATGCGGGCGAAGGAGCTGGTCTTGGCGCGGATGCCCATTTCCAGGGCTTCGGGGCCGAGGTAGGCGCCCCAGGGCCACACGGCGATGATGGTGTGGACCTTGTTGTTGCCGGGGTAGACGCCCATTTCGCCATCACCCACGAAGGACAGGGGACGGATGTAGCCTTCCTTCATCTTGTTGGCCTTCAGGGTGTCCAGGATGCCCTGGCTGATCTCGTCGACGGTGTAGGGAATGTTCAGACGCAGGATCTTCGCGGAATTGAGTAGGCGCTGGCTGTGTTCCTTCAGGCGGAAAACGGCGGAAGTGCCGTCAGCACAGGCATAGGCGCGGATGCCTTCGAAAACGGCGCTGCCGTAATGCAGGGCATGGGTGAGAACGTGAACCTGGGCGTCGGCCCAGGGGACCATTTTGCCGTCAAACCAGATGAAATCGGTCGTTTGCATGATACATTCCTCAATATATTCCGCGATATTGGCCAGGCCGGATCTTCCGCGCGCGGCGGGGCCTGTCCGAAGGGTAAAAATTTACTGGAAAGCGCCGCGTATGGCAAGCGTCCGCGGGCAGGAAGATGCGCTGCCCGCAACGGGAAAAGGCGGGAGCCCGCTACCGGGCGCGGGCTGCCGTGCCGCAGAGAGGGGAGCTCCGGCACCCTTCCGGCGGGGCATCCCGGGCCGCTTTCCTGCATCCCGGCGGCAGTTGGGCATCCTCCGGCGGTCTTTCCGGCCCCTCCCCGTATGCCGGGCCGGGGACTCTCCCCGTCAGGGCAGTGGACGGGCCTTGCTTGTCAGTGGCGGGACGAAAGTTTACAACCCAGCAGACAAACATTTCAGGCAGCGATGCCTGTGGAGGCAGCATGACAGCGCAGACGTTTCTGGGGATCGATGCGGGCGGCACGCATACCGATGCCGTGCTTTGCGGGCCGGAAGGCATCCTGGCCGGGGCCAAGGCGCCCACCTGCCACGAAGATCTGCCCTCTTCGGTGCGTGCGGCACTGGCCGCTCTGGAAAAGGCTCTGGAAGAAAGATTCGGCCCCGAGGGCCCGGCGCGCCTGCGTGCCGCGGACCGGGTGACCGTGGGCACCACCCTGGCCGTCAACGCCCTGGTGCAGGGCCGGGCCGACCGCGTGGCCCTGGCGCTGAGCGCCGGGCCTGGTCTGGCGCCCGCCCGTTTCGCCATCGGGGACGACGTCTGCATCCTGCCCGGCGGTCTGGACCATCGCGGCGTGGAAGTGACGCCGCTGGATACCCTCCCCCTGGCCGACGCCTGCGCCGCCTGGAAAAAGAAGGGAGTGCGGGCCGTGGCCTGCGTGGGCAAGTTCTCGCCCCGCAATGCCGCGCATGAGCTGGCCATGGCCGACGTGGTGCGCGCTGCCGGGCTCACGCCAGTGTGCGGGCACAGCCTGTCCGGCGAACTCAATTTTCCGCGCCGCATCGCCACGGCCTATTACAATGCCGCCGTGGCCCGCATCGTGGACGGCTTTTTGAGCGCCGTGGAGCAGAGCCTGCAGGCAGCGGGCATCCGGGCCCCCCTGCGTCTGCTCAAGGCCGACGGCGGGGCCGTCCCGGCGGCCCTGGCCCGGCAGGAACCCGTGCAGTCCGTCCTGTCCGGCCCGGCGGCCAGCGTCATGGGCATACTGGCCCTGTGTCCCGCCGTGGCGGAAGATGCCTGCTCCGTATTGCTGGACGTGGGCGGCACCACCACGGACGTGGCCCTGTTCGCCCAGGGCTCGCCGGTGGTGGACCGTGACGGCATGAGCGTGCGCGGCCGCCGGACGCTGGTGCGGTCGCTGGCGTCCCTGTCCATCGGCGTGGGCGGCGATTCCCTGCTGGGCGTGGAAGGGCAGGGCGCGGAGGCCCGCGTGCATACCGGCCCCCTGCGCGAAGGCCCGGCCATGGCGTTCGGCGGCACGCGTCCCACGCTGCTGGATGCCCTCAACGTCTGTGACCGGGAGCGGCCCGGCAGTCTTTCCGGGGATGCGGCGGCCTCCCTGCGCGGCGTGGCGGCCCTGGCCGGGGAACACGGCATGGAGCCCGAAGAGCTGGCGGCCCGGGCCGTGGCCGATGCCCTCGATCAGGTGGCGGCGGCCGTGCGCGATCTGGTGGACGGCGTCAATGCCCGCCCCGTCTACACGCTGGCGGCCCTGCGCGGCCTGCGCGACATCGCGCCGGAGCGGGTCTGGCTGGTGGGCGGTCCGGCGGAGCGTCTGCGCGAGCGTCTGGCCGGACGGCTGGCCCTGCCCGTGGACTGTCCGCCCCATGCGCCGGTGGCCAATGCCGTGGGCGCGGCCCTGACCCTGCCCACCGCCGGTCTGGAAGTCTATGCCGACAGCGGCCGTGCCCTGCTGCGCGTGCCCTCGCTGGAACTGGAAGAAAAATTGCCGCGTGCGGCCACCCTGGAGACCGTGAAGGAACGCGCCGTGGCCCTGCTGGAAGAGCGGCTGGCCGCCCATGACGCGGCCGGTGCCCGGGTGGAGGTGGTGGAAGCCGACCTCTTTGCCGTGCTGGACGACAGCGGCCGTGCCTCGCGCGACATGCGCGTGCGCTGTCAGGCCGTGCCGGGCATCACCGGACAGGTGGGGACCGCCGGGTAGGCGGGACGCTTCTCCCGGCCGGTACGTATCGTTTTTTGGGGAGGGGAGTCCCCTGCCCGCTGTCCATGCCTGCAAGGCCGGCGCCGGCGGGTACGACCCTTCGTTTTGGGGGAGCCTCCGCATCTCTGTCCATGCCCGTGACGCCTCCGCGTGGCCGGCGGGCAGGGAGGAGCGTCAGCAGACCGCTGCCGCGAGGAAGTGGTCCCCTTCAAAGCCCTCTTCCCGCCACACTTTAGTTACCGTCGTCATCAACAAGGGACGCCATCCTATGAAGATCGTCTTGTTCGAGCCGGAGATTCCGCCCAATACCGGCAACATCGCGCGCCTGTGCGCCTCCACGGGCATCCACCTCAACCTCATCGAGCCGCTGGGCTTCAATCTGGAAGACCGCTACCTCAAGCGTGCCGGGCTGGATTACTGGCCGCATGTGCGCATGGATGTCTGGCCGGACTGGGACAGCTGGCTGGCCGCGGCCACGGCGGAGAACGGCGGTACGCCGCCGCGCTGTGTGCTGACCTCGGCCCGGGGCGGGGAGCCTTTGCAGCACTTCGCCTTCGCGCCGGACGACTGCCTGGTCTTCGGGCCCGAGACGCGCGGCCTGCCGCCGGAGATCCTGAAGCGCTCCCCGTACAAGGTACGCATCCCCATGCTCAAGGACAGCGTGCGCAGCATCAACCTTTCCACGGCTGCGGGCATCGTGCTGTTCACGGCCATGAGTTCCTGCGGGCTCATGGAGGGCCCGGAATGGCAGTGATCCGGCTTTGCGCGCCATAGCCCCGCGGGGCAGGGAACGCTTTTCCCAAAAGCCATACGGGCAGGGTATGATCCCTGCCTTTTTTCATGCCTTTTGCCGGGACGGCGCGCCTGCCGTGCTCTCCTGCAGGGAGGGCGCTCTGTCGGGGATACGCGGAAACTATCAGTAAAAAGAATCTATTGCCTTTTTATGATGCACGGATGCAACGTATTTTGAGCCTCGGGGAAGGCTGGGGACGCATCCGCGCAACATTCGCGCCGTGTCTTGCCAGCAGGGCCAAAAAGGAGAATAAGGCATAGAAGGTGCGGCCAGCGTGCCGCATCGACTTTTGCACATCCGGGGGTCGTGATGATCGTTGTTTTGCTGGTATGTCTGCTGGTGGGCTTTCTTGTGGGGCTGGCCGGGGTGGGCGGCATCCTGGTGCCGCCGGTGCTCATCCTCATGAGCGGTCTGGAGCCGCACACGGCCATGGGGACGGCGCTGGCCTCCTTCATCGGCACGGGCTTCGTGGGGACATGGCTCTATCACAAGAACGGGCACTACCGTTTCATCGAGGCCGTGCCCTTTGCCCTGGGCAGCTTCGTCTGTGCTGCGCCCGGTGCGCTGGTCAATGCCCGCATCGATGCCGGGCCGCTGGTCATGATCCTGGCGGTCATCATCGTCTTTGCCGGTGCCTGCACCCTGCGTCCGCCCAAACCGGGCCGCAAGGGCAGCCCCTTCTGGCTGGGCTGGAAGGGCAGGGCGGTCATCGGCGGCGCCACGGGCTTCATGGCCGGGCTCACCGGTGCGGGCGGTCCTGTGGCCTCCATCCCCTGGATGGTGCTGGTGGGCTATTCCCCCATCCATGCCGTGGCCCTGTCCATGCCCTACCAGATCGCCACCTCGTTTTCCGGCAGCGTGGGCAACATGATGGGCGGCCATGTGGACTGGATGCTGCTGCCTGCCCTGTGCGCCGTGCAGGTGGTGGGCCTGCTGGGCGGCATCGCCATGGCCCAGCGCGTGTCGGCGCCGTTTTTGCGCAAGGTCATCGGTGCCCTGTGCATCGGGCTGGGGGCCTTCCTCTTCCTGCGTCAGGCGGGCTGTTTTTAACAGAAAAAATTCCCGAGCTGCTTCTTGGGGATAATCCCCTTGAATCTCAAATAAAATACCGTTGCAGACGCAACATTTGTGCGGGCGGGCCAGGGGCTCGCCCGCTTGTGTCCTGCGGGACGGGCAGGTATGCTGCAGCGTATGAATATCGCTGCCCTTTTCATCCGCCGACCCGTGGCCACGGCACTCATCATGCTGGGCATGCTCTTCTTCGGGGCTGCCAGTTATGTGAACCTGCCGGTCAACCAGTTGCCCAACGTGGACTTTCCCACCATCCAGGTGAGCGCCGACCTTTCCGGCGCTGACCCGGAGACCATGGCCGCTTCCGTGGCCACGCCGCTGGAAAAGGAATTCTTCACCATCGCGGGCATCGACTCCATCTCGTCCGTCAATGCCACGGGCCGAACACGCATCACCATCCAGTTCGCCCTGGACCGTGATATCGACGCCGCGGCCCTGGACGTGCAGGCCGCCATCGGTCTGGCCCAGCGCCGTCTGCCCACCAACATGACCAATGACCCCAGCTTCCGCAAGGTCAACCCGGCAGACTATCCCATCCTCTATCTGCGCGTGGGCTCTCCCACCCTGCCGCTGTACGAGCTCAACGAATACGCCGATACCCTGGTGGGGCAGCGACTTTCCATGGTCAAAGGGGTGGCCCAGGTGGTCATCTACGGGCAGAAGAAGTATGCCGTGCGCGTGCGTGTGGACCCCGACGCCCTGGCCAGCCGCGGGCTGGGCATCGACGAGGTGGCCGATGCCGTGAGCAATGCCAACAGCAAGCTGCCCACGGGTTCGCTGGAAGGGGAGCGACGCGCCAGCGCCATCAAGGCCTCGGGCCAGCTGGAAGACGCCGAAGCCTTCCGCGATGTGGTGGCGGCCTACCGCAACGGCGCGCCCGTGCGCCTTTCGGACATCGGCGAAGTGGTGGACAGCGTGGAGCAGGACAAGCAGCTCTCCTGGGCGGATGACGGCAAGCCCTGTATCATGCTGGCCGTGGAACGCCAGCCCGGCGCCAACACCGTGCAGGTGGTGGACGACATCAAGACCCTGCTGCCCGGCCTGACCCGCCAGCTGCCGCCCTCGGTCAAGCTGGAGATCTTCTATGACCGTTCGGAATCCATCCGCGAGTCCGTGGCCGAGGTGAAGTTCACCCTGGTGCTGACGGTCTTCCTGGTGGTGCTGGTCATCTTCCTGTTCCTGCGCAACCTGCCGGCCACCATCATCCCCAGCCTGGCCCTGCCCATGTCGGTCATCTCCACCTTCGCGGTGATGCTGGCCATGGGATTCAGCCTGGACAACCTGTCGCTCATGGCCCTTACCCTGGCCGTGGGCTTTGTGGTGGACGACGCCATCGTCATGCTGGAGAACATCGTCCGCCACCAGGAGATGGGCAAGGACCCGCTCACGGCGGCCTATGACGGCTCGGGCGAGATCGGCTTCACCATCCTTTCCATGACCGTCTCCCTGGCGGCGGTGTTCATCCCGGTACTGTTCATGGGCGGCATCGTGGGCCGTCTGTTCTACGAGTTCGCCGTGGTCATCATCACGGCCATCCTGTTCTCGGGCGTGGTCTCCCTGACCCTGACCCCCATGCTCTGCGCCTACTTCCTGCGCCATTCGGGCAGCAAGCACCGCGTGGGCTATGAGGGCATCTACGGCAAGCTGGAGCGCGCCTTCGAATGGCTGGCCGACAAGTACGCCCGCTCCCTGGATGTGGTACTGCGGCATCGCCGCACCACGCTGATCTTCTCGCTCCTCTTGCTGCTGGCCACCGGCTGGCTGGGCGTCATCGTGCCCAAGGGCTTCCTGCCCAGCGAAGACATGGGCTTTGTGGTGGCCACCACCGAGGCGGAGCAGGGCATCTCCTTTGAAGGCATGGTCAAGGCCCAGCACAAGCTGGACGAGGTGCTGCGCAACAACCCGCATGTGGACCGTTTCAATTCCGTGGTGGGTATCGTGGGCAGCAGCCAGAGCATGAGCAACGGCACGCTCATGATCCACCTCAAGCCCCACGGCGAGCGTCCGGACATCCAGACCGTGGTGCAGCGCCTGCGCCGCGAGCTCAACACCTCGCCGGCCATGCAGGTCTTCCTGCGCGTGCCGCCGGCCATCAACATCGGCGGGCGTTCCACCAAGGCCCTGTACCAGTACACCCTCACCGGTACCAATATGCAGGAGCTCTTCGAATGTGCCCAGAAGGTGGAGGCCGCCCTGCGCCAGGTGCCGGAGATCCAGGACGTCAACAGCGACCTCCAGCTCAAGAACCCCGAGATCCGGGTGACCATCGACCGTAACCGCGCCTCGGCCCTGGGCATCAGCGCCGGGCAGATCGAGCTGGCCCTGCAGACGGCCTACGGCTCGCGCGAAGTCTCCACCATCTACGCGCCCACCAACGACTACACGGTCTTCGTGGAAGTGCGCAAAGACTTCCAGCGCAACCCCGACGCCCTGACGCGCCTGTATGTGCGCTCTTCCAGCGGCGAGCTGGTGCCCCTGTCCACCGTGGCCAAGATGAGCCCCGGCGTGGGCCCCATCGCCGTGAACCATGACGGCCAGTTCCCGGCCGTGACCATCTCGTACAACCTGCGTCCCGGCGTGGCCCTGAGCGAAGGCGTGGCCGCCGTGGAACGCGTCAGCCTGCCGCTGTTGCCCGACTCGGTGAGCGCCAAGTCCCAGGGCACGGCCCAGGCCTTCCAGGATTCGCTCAAGGGCATGGGCTGGCTGCTCCTGCTGGCCATCGTGGTCATCTATCTGGTGCTGGGCATCCTCTACGAGAGCTTCATCCACCCGCTGACCATCCTTTCCGGCCTGCCGTCGGCGGGCTTCGGGGCCCTGTTCACCCTCTGGATATTCGGCCAGCCGCTGGACCTCTACGGCTTCGTGGGCGTCATCATGCTGCTGGGCATCGTGAAGAAGAACGCCATCATGATGCTGGACTTCGCTCTGGAAGCCCAGCGTCATGACCCCTCGCGCACGCCGCTGGACGCCATCACCGAAGGCTGTCATGTGCGTTTCCGTCCCATCATGATGACCACCATGGCGGCCCTCATGGGCGCGCTGCCCATCGCCATCGGCATGGGCGCCGGCGCCGAGGCCCGCCGTCCCCTGGGCCTGGCGGTGGTGGGCGGCCTGTGCTTCTCCCAGCTGGTGACCCTGTACATCACGCCCGTGTATTACGCTTATATGGAAGACTTCTCGCGCTGGCTCACCCGCCGCTTCGGACAGCGTTTCGAGGCCAACCGTGCCGCCCGCGCCGAGCATGAGAAGGAGGAAGGCAGCCATGCCGGATAACGCGCCTGTGTGCCGCCGTTGCGGCCGTTGCTGTGAACTGGGCGGGCCCGGCCTGCTGCGGGACGATGCCCCGCTGCTGTCCTCGGGCGCCCTGAAGCCGGAGATGCTCGTCTGCCTGCGTCGCGGCCAGTGGGCCCGGCAGGACGGCATGGGCGGCGGCCTGGCCCAGCTGGAGAACGAGATGATCAAACTGGCCGGTACGGGCAAGGCCCCGCATCCGTGGCAGTGCCTGGCCTATGCGCCCGGCACGGGCTGTACCATCTATGAGCGGCGTCCCGTGCAGTGCGGCGTGCTGTTTTGCGAGGATACCCGGCCGCTGGAGGCCCTGCTGCGGGACGTCCCGGCCCTGGACCGCCGGGCGGCCATCGCCCTGCTGCCCCTGCCCGACGCGCAGCGCCGTTTGTGGGAGGAGCTGGTGCAGGCCCATGAGGAAGCCTGCGACGTGCGTCAGTACTTCGTCCTGCTGGACATGGGCGACCGTGAGGCCGCCGCGGCCATGGAGCGTTACGACGCCGCCTTCCGCCGGCTCTGTGTGGAGCGCGGCGCGCTGACGGAGGCCGAACTGCCCTTTTTGCTGGGGCAGCCCCTGCGCGATCTGCCCCGCAACGAGGGCTAGCCACGGCTCCGGGCCGCCGGATGCCCCTGCCCGCCTTCGGGCTCCCTGCGGAGGGCATGCCCGGCCACGGCCCGGCCCAAAAGCGCGTCCCCCGTTGACAGGACGGCAGAGCGGCCCTACCTTTAGGCACAAACGAAGATAACGCCGTCCCGTACGGCACAAGCCAAGGAATTGACATGCCTCTGTGCAGCACTGAAGAAGCCATTGCCGAGATCCGGCAGGGCAAAATGATCATTCTTGTGGACGATGAGGACAGGGAAAACGAAGGCGACCTGACCATGGCCGCCGAATTCGTGACCCCTGAAGCCATCAATTTCATGGCCAAGTTCGGCCGTGGTCTCATCTGCCTGCCCATGTCCGGCGAAATGGCCGACAAGCTGCAACTGCCCCTGATGGCCAAACATAACGGCTCGCGTTTCGGCACCAACTTCACGGTGTCCATCGAGGCCCGCGAAGGCATCACCACCGGCATCTCCGCCGCCGACCGCGCCACCACCATCAAGACCGCCGTGGCCGACGGCGCCCGTCCCGACGACCTGGTGACCCCCGGCCACGTCTTCCCCCTGCGCGCCCGTCCCGACGGCGTGCTGGCCCGCGCCGGCCAGACCGAAGGCAGCGTGGACCTGGCCCGTCTGGCCGGTCTCAAGCCCGCCGCCGTCATCTGCGAGATCATGAAGGACGACGGCACCATGGCCCGCATGCCCGACCTGGAAGTCTTTGCCGCCGAGCACGGCCTGAAGATTGCCTCCGTGCGCGACCTCATCTGCTACCGCATGCGTCGCGGCCAGGTGTCCGTCAAATGCGATGCCAAGGCCCACCTGCCCAGCCTGTACGGTGACTTCACGGTCTACGCCTACGAGAGCGACCGCGAGCCCGGCACCCATCTGGCCCTGGTCAAGGGCGACATCACCACGCCCGAACCCGTGCTGGTGCGCGTGCACAGCCAGTGCCTCACCGGCGACGCCCTGGGCTCCCTGCGCTGCGACTGTCGTGGCCAGCTGGCCGCCGCCCTGCGCCAGATCGAAAAGGAAGGCCGCGGCGTGCTGCTCTACATGCGTCAGGAAGGCCGCGGCATCGGCCTGGCCAACAAGATCCGCGCCTATGCCCTGCAGGACGAGGGCTACGACACCGTGGAAGCCAACCGCAAGCTGGGCTTCCCCGATGACCTGCGCGACTACGGCACCGGCGCCCAGATCCTCGTGGACCTCGGCATCACCAAGATCCGCCTGCTGACCAACAACCCCAAGAAGATCGTGGGCCTGTCCGGTTACGGCATGGAGATCGTGGAACGCGTGCCCATCGAGATCGAAGCCTGCCCCGAAAACGAATCCTACCTGCGTACCAAGAAGGAAAAGATGGCCCATCTGCTGACGGGCATCCTTGATACCGAGGTGCTCGAAACGTCGCATAGCTTCATCGGGGTCAAGAGTGATGACAACACCGCCAAGATCAAAAATCAAAGTCTTTATCATGTGTCTATCCGTTTAGTTTATGCACACAGACTACCATTCGATGGGAGTCTGTCCTTGCTGTACAAGATAATTGTTTGTCAAACTGAAATGATGATTGCCAAAGAATCCGCGATAGGCTGACAACGGCGACGGATGTGCAGAACGCAAAATAAGATGTCTGCTGCT
>OGNF01001346.1_pt1 | contig 22803 bp, 17 predicted proteins | sample 1573321 | NCBI WGS metagenome assembly OGNF01 (sample SAMEA2581911, study PRJEB24529) | metagenome | biome: Human gut stool | place: China | collected 2011
CAAGAAGAACCTGCCGCGCGGCCGCTGGCGCTACCTCACACAGGAGGAAGTCAACTTCCTGCGCATGGGGTCTTTTGAATAAACAAGACTTGACATTAGTTTCAGATATGCCGGGTCCCACGTGGCCCGGCATTAGAAATATTTTATAATGAAACAGATTAAACGCACCGTCATCACCACGCTGCTCCACGACCCCGCAAAATACGTCGGCTCGCTCGTCGATGTCAAAGGTTGGGTACGCACCCGCCGCGGCAACAAGAACGTGCAGTTCGTGGCCCTCAACGACGGCTCCACCATCAACAACATCCAGATAGTTTTCGACCTCTCGAAGTTCTCCGAAGAGGAACTGCGCCCCATCACCACCGGAGCCTCCATCCATGTACAGGGACACCTCGTGGCTTCGCAGGGCAAAGGGCAGTCGGTGGAAATCCAGGCCGAAAGCCTCGAAATCTACGGCACCGCCCCTACCGACACCTATCCCCTCCAGAAGAAAGGGCACACCCTGGAGTTCCTGCGCGAAAAGGCTCACCTGCGTCCCCGCACCAACACCTTCGGCGCCGTGCTCCGCATACGCCATGCCCTCGCTTTCGCCGTGCATAAATTCTTCAACGACAAGGGCTTCTACTACTTCCATACGCCGCTTATCACCGCCTCCGACTGCGAAGGCGCCGGCGCCATGTTCCAGGTGACCACCCTCGACGTCAGCAACCCTCCGCGCACCGAAGACGGCAGCGTGGACTATTCGCAGGACTTCTTCGGGCGCCAGGCCAACCTCACCGTCTCCGGACAGCTCGAGGGGGAACTCGGTGCCACCGCCCTCGGCTGCATCTACACCTTCGGCCCCACGTTCCGCGCCGAAAACTCGAATACCCCGCGACATCTCTCCGAGTTCTGGATGATTGAACCCGAAATGGCCTTCTACGAGATAGAAGACAACATGGACCTGGCCGAGGAATTCATCAAATATTGCATCAACTACGCACTCCAGCACTGCAAAGACGACATCGCCTTCCTCAACGAGCACTTCGACAAGTCGCTCATCGACACGCTGAAATTCGTGGTAAACAACGACTTCGTGCGCCTCCCCTACACCGAGGGCATCAAGATACTCGAAGAGAGCGGCAAGAAGTTCGAGTTCCCCGTATATTGGGGCGTTGACCTCGCCTCCGAACACGAACGCTACCTCGTGGAGGAACACTTCAAGAAACCGGTAATCCTCACCGACTATCCGAAGGAAATCAAAGCCTTCTACATGAAACTCAACGACGACGGCAAGACGGTGCGCGCCATGGACGTGCTCTTCCCGAAAATCGGCGAAATCATCGGCGGTTCGCAACGCGAGGAAAGCCTCGAGAAGTTGCAGAAACGCGTCGACGAACTGGGCCTCACCGGCATGGAGTGGTATCTTGACACACGACGCTTCGGCACAGTACCCCACAGCGGCTTCGGCCTCGGCTTCGAGCGTCTGGTGCTCTTCGTGACCGGAATGCAGAACATCCGCGACGTCATCCCCTTCCCCCGCTACCCGAACAACTGCGAATACTGACCCCGCATCCACGACACATACAGCCGGATTCCCCCAGCCAGGAGGATCCGGCTTTTCTATGCGCGTTGTGCCGCAGTAAAGCCCCCGTCCCCAACAGGCGCCAGATAAGCCCGATAACCGGCCGCCCAAAAGCAGGCCGCGCCGTCCAGGAGAGGAAATCTTAATATGGAGCGCAGGCCTCCCGGCCTGCGTAATCGGCCAGGAAGGGGAGACTGGCCAATGTCCATTGGGGCAGCCCGGGAGGCCTACCCTCCATAAACATCGGCTCTGCTATGTAATAAAAAGCCGGGGAAGCCCTTGTCGGGGTTTCTCCGGCTTTTATGGTTGATTACGGGGATTATATATTGATGGTCAGGCCTGCTTTGAGGAAGGCGTTGTTGTCTGCCGCGCCCCAGTTTATCCACTGGCCTTCGGAATCGAGGTTCCAGAAGTTGAAGAGTTCGTAAGGCTTGCCTGCCCACTTGCCGGCTGCATTGCCCGTAGAATTTCTCAGGATGTTGCCGGTGAAAGTAACCCCGGCGGGATTAACCTGATACACACCAACCGCTTCTTCCCTGATGTAACGCGGCATCGGGAATGTGTTGTTGGTGATGTTTACCTTGCATTCGGACATCGGGACCATATAAGTGCCGTCCTTTCGGAACTCGATATGGATGTACCGCTGGCAGGTCAATGTCCATCCGCGTGCGCTTCCCGGGAAGTTACATTTATTGATATTGATCTCTTCGAGAGTAGGCGAAGTTATCTGTATACCGTCCCAAGTGAAATGGTCTAAATTCACATTGTTTACAGTTACTTTCTTGGTTCCTGCTTCATTTACATATATTGCGGATTGATCTTTGCCGCGTGCCGTAACAAGCGAACCGTTGGCAATGGAGAAACTCTCGCAGGACCCTTTAACCTCGAAGCATCCGCTCATGCTGGAAATTTTGTGGCCACCCAGGTCGATAGTCACATTTCTGCCTGTAACGACAAAGTTACCGGGAACATCATGAAGGTCGTTACCGAGATCCTTTGTCAGATGGATGGTTACATAATCCAGCCCCAATGCTGCCGTCAGTTCTCTGTAATTCTTGACGGAAACTTCGGTAACGTTGTAATCCGGCTCCTCGAACGACGGGTCGATTACCACCTGGAACTCTGCGGGAGCGGTGAGCAGCCGGCCGTAGATGTTGGTACGGTAGTTGCGCTGGAAGGGCACGTTCTCGAAGGTGTAGGGAGTATAGTCGGTGTCGTTGCACGAGAATGTTACGCTTGTGGTCATCTTGTCGGCGGGAACCAAGATGTAGTTCATCGACAGATACTTGATGTTCGCGGGATCGGTTACCGGGAAAGTCTCCCCGGCAGCGGGGAGGTCGGCAAGCGCGAATACCGCATCCTTCTTTGAATCTTTTGCCACATCACCCTGTTCGCCATCCATGAAGTTGAACTGTGTGTAGACATCTTTGACTGTTACGGCAGTCTGCGTCACTTTGAGCCCCAGCATGTCCGCCATATCGTAATCGGTAGTACCGATGTTGAGCTGGGCGAAGGGACGTTTCAGCGTTACGGTCTGCGACGTGGCCGTAGTGATGGCGAAGTTTTTCAGCACATAGCTGAAAGCGTCGTTTTCCTCGGTGTAACCGGCCTCGTAGTCAATGGTCACGTTGCGGTTTTCGGCCGAGAAAGTGTAGGGGGCATCCGGGTTCTGTGCCCAGAAGATGATGTCATAGTGCTTGCCGCGCGGAAGGTTCAGCGACACCGTAGTCTGCAGGTTGTTAAACTGGGCGGTGCCGAAATTCTCGCCATCGGACAGAGTGATAGGCTGGATAGAACCGTGCTCGTAAACGGCATATTTGAGGGTAGTGGCACTTTTCCCGTCGCCGAATGTACGGGAACCGAGTTCCTCCGGTAGCCGGACGGTAAAGGAAGTTTCCCCGTCAGCGGCGACTTGTGGAGCATCGTCACTTGAGCAGGAAGTGACCCCGAGCATTGCTGACAATGCCAGAGCCGACAATAAATAATTTTTTTTCATTCCTATATAATGATAGAGTTTATAAATCAATACTAATCAGCGATATATAGCCACGCACATAAAACTTCGGACACCCGTGTGGACGAACTCCGGCCGCTCTGAAAAAGATACCCGTAAGCAACCTGGTGTCGTCATTACCGCTAATCAGATGCAAATTTACGAAAATAACACCTAACTGCCGCGAAAATACCGTTAATAATTGTTAATTGCTGAAATTTGTATCTTTCCGGGCCGAAGCGGCACCACCCTTCTTTCCTGCATTTTCAACCTGCGTGCCGGTTCAGAAGAGGTCGCGGAAGATACGGTCGGTGGCGCCGAGTTTGGAACGGATGTAGGCGGAGGCTTTTTTGCCTGCGGTGCGGCGGGTTTCTTCATCCAGGAGGGCTCCGGCCGTCTTGGCGAAGGTATCGGCGTCAGTCACCTCGAAGCCGCCCCCGGCTTCGCGCAACTCGCGCGCCTCTATGAACTTGCGGTTGTTGGGGCCATAGATTACCGGTATGCCGTAGACGGCCGCCTCGTTGATATTGTGCAACCCCGCGCCGAAACCGCCACCGACGTAGGCCATATCGGCGTATGTATAGGCGGAGCTGAGCAGCCCGAAGCAGTCCATTACCAATACCTTTACGCCGTCAACGAGCGACGGGTCCTTCTCGGCGCCGGTGTACGTCACTGCGCCGGGGAAGAGTTCTTTCAGCCGCGCGATGCGCGCGTCGTCAAACTCATGGGGAGCTATCACGAGGCGCACGTCGTGGCCGTTCACCCAGTAGGCATACACTTTCTCATCTTCAGGCCACGAGGAGCCGGCCATTATCACGGGCTTCTCCCCTGCCGCGCGGCGAAAGCGTTCGAGCAAAGGTATCTCGCGGCGCTGGCGCATGATGTCGGTCACACGGTCGAAACGCGTGTCACCGGCCACGGTTACGTTTTCTATGCCGTAACGCTCAAGGAGCGTGCGGCTTCCCTCGTCCTGCACGTAGATGTGGCTATAGAGCTTGAGCCACTGGCGGTACCACGCGCTGGAACGGCGGAAGAAGGCCTGGTCCTTGCGGAAGACTGCGGAGATGAGGTAAGTGGGGACATTACGGTCCCACAGCGCGTAGAGGTAGTTGCGCCAGAACTCGTATTTCACGAAGATGGCCTTTTCGGGGCGTATGATGTCGAGGAACCGGCGCACGTTACGCGGGGTGTCAAACGGAAGGTAGACCACGGCATCGGCGCCTTTCCAGTCCTTTCGCACCTCGTAGCCCGAGGGCGAGAAGAAAGAGAGGACGATGCGCTTCTCCGGATGCTCGCGGCGCAGCATCTCGAGCAACGGACGCCCTTGCTCGAACTCGCCCAGCGAAGCGGCGTGGAGCCACACCACCGGCTCGCGCCAGGAATCGACAGCCTGTTTCAGTCGCGTGAAGACTTCGCGGTGGCCGGCCACCATCTTCCTGGCCTTGGGATGGCGCAGGGACGCGAGTTTCACCCCGCCGGCATATACATATATTCCGGCGGAGTAAAGCATCGGCTCGAGGGTCCGGCGGCAGAGTTCGGCACCCCAGGAGCGGAATTGTTGCAGTCGGGAGGGTCGGCGGCTCACTTCCCTATGGTGTCAATGGCGCGGCGTATGCGGGCCGTGACCTCGCTGCGCGGCATTAGTTCCGTGATGTCGAACATGTGCGGCCCGCGGCAAGCACCCACCACGGCCAGACGGAAGGCATTCATGACGTTGCCCAAATGGTAGCCGTTCTGCTCTATCCAGCCCAGCACTATCTTTTCGGCGTTGGCCGACGTCATATCGTCGATGCCTTCGAGCACGCCTATCAGTTCCTCCATGATGCGCGGCGTTTCCTCTTTCCAGCGTTTGCGCACATCCTTTTCGGCGTATTCCGTCGGGGCGCGGAAGAAGAAGTCCCCCTGGTCCCAGAGTTCGGCCACGAAGTTGACGCGACCTTTCACCATGCCGACGGCGCATGCCACGTATTCCGGCGAAAAACCGGTTATGCCCTTGGCCTCGAGCACCGAAGAGTGCCGCCAGCTCATCGTCGGCCATGCGCATGATGTATTCGTGATTGAACCATGCGCCTTTCTTATAGTCGAACTTGGCGCCGGCCTTGGAGCAGTGCTCGAAGGAGAATTTGGAGATGAGGGTGTCCATGTCCATCAGTTCGGTGTCGTCGCCGGGATTCCAGCCCAGGAGCGCCAGAAAGTTGACCACCGCTTCGGGAAGGTAGCCGTTTTCACGGTAACCGGCCGAGACGGCACCGGTCTTCGGGTCGCGCCATTCCAGCGGGAAGACGGGGAAACCGAGTTTGTCGCCGTCGCGTTTGGATAGTTTGCCGTTGCCCACGGGCTTGAGCAGCAGGGGGAGGTGCACGAACTCGGGCATAGTGTCGGTCCAGCCGAAAGCTTCGTAGAGCAGCACATGGAGCGGCGCCGAGGGGAGCCACTCCTCGCCGCGGATCACGTGGGTCACCTCCATGAGGTGGTCGTCCACTATGTTGGCGAGGTGGTAAGTGGGAAGCTCGTCGGCGCTCTTGTAAAGCACCTTGTCGTCGATGATGTCGCTGTTGATGACCACCCGGCCGCGGATACGGTCGTTTACCACCACGTCACGTCCCGGCTCCACAAGGAAGCGCACCACATACTGCGTGCCCCCGTCGATGAGGCGCTGCACCTCTCCGGCGGGGAGCGTCAGGGAGTTACGCATCCCGCCGCGGGAATGTGCGTCATACTGGAAGTTGGGTGTTTTCTCACGCGCTTCGGCCAGTTCCTGCGGGGTGTCGAAGGCTATGTAGGCGCGGCCGGCGTCGAGCAGTTGCTTCACATATTTCTTGTAGATGTCACGGCGTTCGCTCTGGCGGTACGGGCCATGGGGACCACCTTCGCGCACACCCTCGTCGATGCCGATGCCGAGCCAGCGTAGCGACTCGTTGATGTAATCCTCGGCACCCGGCACGAAGCGGGTGGAGTCGGTGTCCTCGATGCGCAGTATCATCTTGCCGCCGCCACGGCGAGCGAAGAGGTAGTTGAAGAGAGCGGTGCGGACGCCGCCGATGTGCAGCGGCCCGGTGGGTGAAGGTGCGAAACGCACGCGTATAGGTCTGTCCATGATGTCGTCAGGTCAAAAAAAAGCCGGCTCCGGCACCCCCTCTTTCCGCAGGGTTCCGGAACGCGGAATGTTTTTTATTTTTTCAGTTTATAGCCCTTGCCGTCCCACTGCCATGTGAGCTGCGGAAGCAGGAAGAGCTTCATTATGTTATAGTCGTCAGCGTCGATGTACTGCCCCACGGTGAGGCGTCCCTCGAGGTTGGTGTTGTCTGGTGAGAAACGGTACTCTATGGTGGGGAATTGCACCATCGCAACAAGTTCATCCATCTTGGTGAGGCTCCCTTTCTCTATTTTGAAGAAGTCCTTCACCTTGGGGGCGCGCAGGATCTTGTCGGTTTTCAGGGGCTGCATCTGCGAGTCGAAGAAGAATAGCTGCGAGTCTGCCTGTTGGCCGTTCGAGTCCACGGTGTAGCTTACTCCCACCACGTCGCCCTTGCGGCCGGGGAGTATCTTGATTTCCATACGGCTCACCTGCGTCAGCGCCACGCGCATATATGTGGAGTCCATAGCCTCGATGTAGGAGATGCCGTCCATGACATTGGTGCAACGGTACACGCTGTCGGCGTGCCAGTATTCTACCATATTCATGCGCGAAAACTTGTTGAGCAGTTCCAGCACGCTCGGGGGCATATCGATGAAAGCTTCCGGGGCGGTGATGCGGGCGCCGGGAGACGGCGCGGCACCGGCGGCGCGGGCGGCGAAACCCAACGCTGCGGCCACGAGCACTATTATTATACTTAATTTCTTCATTTCCAAACAGTTTTTTGTCAGCATCGGGGCGCGACGGTAACCCTTACCGGGCGGAACGCGCCGCAGCCCTTATGCGCCATCTTCACGAAGCCTCATTTCTTTTTCTTCATGAAGATGTCGTAGTTGCCGTTATACTTGGGCTTCTTGGCAGCGGCCGCGGCGCCCTTCTTGCCTTTCTTCTCCTTTTTGTCCTTTTTGTCTTTCTTCTTCTTGAACCCTTTCCCGGCGGCATCGCCGGCATCGCCGTAGTCCTTGTCGGGCTGGGCTATCTCGGCATAAAGGCGGCGTCCGAAGAAGTCGGCGTTTTTCAACGCGCGCACCACGCGTTGGGCGTCGTCGCTCCGCACGTCGAAGAGGGTGTAGCCCGGCAACAGGTCTATGCGGCCGATGTCAGGCTTCTTCCCCGTGATGTTACGGTTGATGGTCTCCATCAGGTTACCGGGGAAGAATCCCTCGCTCTTGCCGATGTTCACCATTATTCGTTCATACCCCTTTTCGGCGGTGCGGCGGTTCTTGTCGCCGCGTTCGCGCTGGCGCCCTTCGCCGCGTTCGCGGCCCTGCTTGCCGTCCTTTGCGTTGAGGTCGATGTCCGGCATGTCCTGGTAATACTTCAGCAGACGGTTGAACTCCAGCGAAAGCACGCGTTTCAGGAGATCCTCCTCGGAGAGCCATTCCAGCTTCTTGCGCACGCCGGGCAGATATTTGTCTATCTGCTGCTCGTCCACCTGCACGCGTTCCAGCCGGTCGGCCAGGTTGTAGAGCTGCTTCTCTATGATGTGCTCGGGGGTGGGTACGGGGCGGTACTCGAAAGTCTTCCCTATCTTCTTCTCGATACGGCGGAGGTGCCCCTTTTCGCGCGAGTGGATTATGGCTATTGAGACGCCCGTCTTGTTGGCGCGGCCGGTACGGCCGGAGCGGTGGGTGTAGACAGCGTCGTCGTCGGGCAGCCCGTAATTAATGACGTGCGTAAGGTCATCCACGTCGAGGCCGCGCGCCGCCACGTCGGTGGCCACGAGCAGTTGCGTCACGTGGTCGCGGAACTTACGCATTGCCAGGTCGCGCTGCGCCTGGCTCAGGTCGCCGTGCAGGCAGTCGGCGTTATAGCCGTCGGCTATAAGCTTGTCGGCTATTTCCTGCGTCTCGCGGCGCGTACGGCAGAAGATTATGCCGTAGATATTGGGATTATTGTCGGCTATACGTTTGAGGGCCAGATATTTGTCGTTGGCCTTCACCATATAATATATGTGCTTGACATTCTTGGAACCCTCGTTGCGGTTTCCGGCCACGAACTCCACCGGGTCGTGCATGAAGCGCTTTGCTATCTCGGCTATCTCCTTGGGCATCGTGGCCGAGAACATGAGCATCTTGCGCTCTTCGGGCACATGGCTCAGGATTTCATTGATGTCGTCCACGAAACCCATGTTGAGCATCTCGTCGGCCTCGTCGAGGATTACGGTGTGGACGTCGTCGAGGTGCACTACGCCGCGTTTAATGAGGTCGATGAGTCGGCCCGGAGTGGCCACTATAACCTGCACGCCCTTCTTGAGGGCACGGATCTGCGAGTCGATGCTGGAGCCGCCGTATACTGGGAGCACGCGGACGTTGCCGAGGTATTTCGCGAAATCGGCCAGGTCTCCGGCTATCTGGAGGCAGAGTTCGCGCGTGGGGGCTATGATGAGCGCCTGTGTGCGGTCGTTGTCGCGGTCGATGCGCTGGAGCACCGGGAGGCCGAAAGCGGCGGTCTTGCCCGTGCCGGTCTGCGCCAGCCCCACCACGTCGCCGTCCTCGTGCAGAAGGTGCGGGATGACCATCTCCTGGATGGGCATCGGATGTTCGAACCCGAGTTCTTCTATAGCTTGCAGCAACTGCGGCTCTACGCCTAATTCTTCAAATGTCTTCAATTTATCTTCTTCCATAATTACAGTCGGATGTTGAATGTCTTGGCGCCGCGAAAGCGCGGCACGCTAAAAGATAAACACCCTTCCGGCGGTAATTCTTTATTCAACAGTCAAATAATTTGCAAAATTAGTTAAAAACCCCGAACTTGCCAAACCCACGCCCAAGAATCTGCCGAAATCCCACCGTTTCTCAGCCAATTGTCATAATACCGGTACACGGATGCGGTTTTTGCGGTTACGGAAATATTTTGTAATTTTGCCGCACTAACAGTTACGGATATGTCTACTAATACTGAAGATAACAAACGGAAAGTGACTACGCGGCGCCTCATAGAAATGAAACGGCGCGGCGAAAAGATAGCGATGCTCACGGCCTACGACTATACCATGGCCCGAATCCTCGACCAGGCCGGCGTGGACGTGCTGCTGGTCGGCGACTCGGCCGCCAACGTGATGGCCGGTTACGCCACGACACTCCCCATTACCCTGGACCAGATGATCTACCACGCGCAGTCGGTGATGCGCGGCGTGCAGCGCGCCCTCGTGGTGGTGGACATGCCCTTCGGCACATACCAGGGCAACTCCAAGCAGGCCCTCGCCTCCGCCATACGCATAATGAAGGAGACCGGCGCCGAAGCCGTGAAGATGGAGGGTGGCGCCGAAATACGCGAGTCCATAGAACGCATTCTCTGCGCCGGCATCCCGGTGATGGGTCACCTCGGCCTCACACCGCAGAGCATCAACAAGTTCGGCACTTACAGCGTGCGCGCCCGCGAAGAGGCCGAAGCTGAAAAACTCCTCGCCGACGCGCGTATGCTCGACGAGATTGGGTGTTTCGGAATTGTCCTCGAAAAGATTCCGGCGGCGCTGACGGCCCGCGTAGCCGAGGCCATATCAATACCGGTAATAGGCATAGGCGCCGGCAACGCGGCCGACGGGCAGGTGCTTGTAACCCAGGATATGCTGGGCCTCAACGACGGCTTCGCCCCCCGCTTCCTGCGCCGCTACGGCCACCTCGGCGAGGAAATTTCAAACAGCGTTTCCCACTATATCATCGACGTGAAGAGCTGCGACTTCCCCAACGAAAAGGAACAATACTAAAACTTCATTGAACAGACATTTATGACCAAGACCATGACCCCCATAGCCATGGCCCTCTTCGCTGGCACCGCCTACGGAGCGGTTGCACCTCACAACCACATTTCCACTCCCGCCGAAGAGAAGGCGCTCGACGAGGCCTTCGCCTGGAGCGCTCCCGAAGAGCAACCCGACGGCGCCACGCCGCGTTTCGTGCTCCGCAGCCGCGACGGCAAGTTCATCCTCGGCACCGGCGCGAAGATAAAAGCCGTCGCCATGTTCGACTTCGGCGCGCCCATCGACAATCCCAACGACTTCGACCCCTCATCCATCCCCTCGGCGGTAGAGCCGGGCGAAGGGGCGCGCTGGCAATTCTCGGCACAGTCGTCGGCCCTGTGGCTCAACGCCGTGGCTTTCCCGGACTCGAAAAACCGCGTCGGCGCTTACATCAACGTCAACTTCCACGGTGACGACTATATGCTCCAGATTCAGTATGCCTACCTCAAATGGCGCTCGCTGACGGCCGGTTACGGCTATTCGCTGTTCGCCGACGTGCCGGCGGCTCCCGCCACGGTAGACTATGAAGGCCCCAACTCCTTCACCGGAGTGCAGGGAGCCGTCTTCAACCTCGAAATGCCGCTGGGCCGCAACGGCCGCTGGACCCTCGGCGCCGGAATCAACTCTTCCATGGCCTCGATAGCGCCCACAGAGATGACAAAGCAGGTGTCGCAGCGCCTCCCCGACATCCCGGCCTACATACAGTATAATCACCCCTTCGACGGCCACCTGCGACTCTCGGCCATACTGCGCAACCTCTACTACCGCGACCTCCGCGCCGGGCGCAACCTCGACATGGCCGGCTGGGGCGTGAAACTCAGCGGCATGGCCTCGGCCGGTCCATGCAATTTCTATATGCAAGTGCTGGGCGGACGCGGCATTACTTCTTATTACCAGGACCTTATCGGCGACGGGCTGGACCTCGCCATTGCAGCCGACGACAGCCGCCGCTCCCTCACCGCCTCGTGGGGAGGATATGTGGGCGTTGACTACGCCTTCGCGCCGCGCTGGTGCGTGCTGGCCACCGCCTCGACGGTGCACCTTTACCCCGGCGACGGCTACCGCCTCCCAGACGTGGAAGGCGCATACCGCCACGCCGAATACCTCTCCGGCACCCTGACCTACTCCATAACCGGGCAACTCAGCGCCCAACTCGAATACCTCTACGGCATACGCCACAACCCCGGCGGCACCACACGCCACGACACCCGCCTCCAGACCGCCCTCACCTTCGCCTTCTGATGTCATAGGTTCCGCCTAAGGCAAGAGTATAAATGTTTTGTTTGCGCCAATACCGGAAAACGGGGGAGACACCGGACGAGTTCTGACGGCTTTCATAAATTTTTCTGAAAGTCGATGATAGGACCCCCCCGAGGATTTTCTCAATAAATCAGAACTCAAACAAAAAACAAAACATCATGAAACAATTATTACTCCTTTTGGGGTTGTTTATCAGCCTCAGCATGGCAGCCCGCGACTTCAAGTATGATGGCATCATTTACACAGTGATTGACGAAGCCAACAAGTGTGTGGAAACAAAAGCCGGATACAGCGAAAAAGTCAATGACGACACCAAGTATTATGCCGGCAACGATGTGACTTACTACAGCCTGGACCTTCCGGCAAAAGTGTATGACGGTGATGAGGAATACACCCTTACCCGCATCGGCGACATCTCTTTCACCGGTTCAACCATCTTCAAGCTCACGCTGCCCGAAACCGTCACTGAAATAGGTTTCAAAGGTTTTTCAGTATGCACCTGGCTTTATGACGTAAAGTTGCCTGAAGAGATGGAAACTGTCGGCGAAGAGGCATTCAGCGGCTGTATTCGGTTGACTGAGGTAGACTTAGCGAATGTCAACACCATCGGTAAAATGGCATTTGCATTATGTATGGGTCTGGAACATATCGATATTCCGGAATCGGTAAAGACTATAGAATCGCAGGCCTTCACAATGAGTGCGCTGAAGTCTATCTCAATACCGCATGTAAGAGAAATCGGCAGCAGGGCTTTCTGGGTATGTGCCAATCTCGAATCTGTTCAACTCGGAAATGACCTTATCGACTTAGGCATCATGGCATTTTCCGGATGTCCGCTGACTAAGATTTATTACAATACGGAATTTCCTGCGCTTACGTTAAATCCACTTTCGATGATGAAGTCTATGAAAAGGCAACATTATACGTTCCTGCATCTTCAAAATCAACATTTGAAAGCATTACGCCATGGTCATATTTCACCAATATCCAAGAGAACGATTTCTCCCACGTAGACAATATTGAAATCTCCGATACAGCTGAATGCGAATACTATGACCTGAACGGCCGCCGCCTTCTGAATCCTGCCTCGGGCCAGATTGTCATCAAACGTCAAGGCAATAAGACCACTAAAATCGTTCTGCCCTGATAAACAAATTTAAAAACTTATTGACAATCTCCGGAATCACTTCGACTGTCAGATTCGATAGACCAGACAGCGGCGGAATCGTCCCAACAAGGCGCTTCCGCCGTTTACATTTGGCAAAGTAAAAGCGCCCTTACTTTTCCCGTGAAATGGCATCTATTTACGGTTCTCCTGGGATATTTTCATTATTTTTAAGCACCTGCGAAGAATAAATGTGCAAATCTGAGGAGCTTATTTCCGCGACGTTTTTGGAGTCCAAAGAGGGAGCCATGCGGGCATCGTGACCGATGAGGACTGCGAAAACGACCGGAAAGAAGCCCTCAGATAGACATATTTAAAAACCATATGTTCATTTACTCTTCGCAGGTACTTAAATAACAAAAATTTGGGGATAATTCAAAATATTGTTATTAAATTTACGTTTAAATAGTACAACAATTAAAATAATATAGCCGATGAGACTATTAAAATTAACACAGTTTATACTGCTTATAGTCTGCATTCTGTCTGGATTATCGTTATCCTCGTTTTGTCAAAATGCTAAACAATGATGCCCGACGGAACATCAAACGTTACTAAAGTCATGGTTCAATGAAAACGCGATTTATTATATTCATCATTCTGCTGGTTACTCTCTGCATTAGCCAAAAAGCAAATGCAGAAGAATCAGAATCCGTTATCGCCATCGAGAATGTTTCATATCAGTATGAAATGTTCCACGACCGTGACGGAATACTTGACTGTACGGGTACTTTTGCAATCACCGCTCGGATAAACTCGGCTGACGAAGTGTCGCATGTCGTGTTGGAGCGCACCGTATCACACTATATCCCGGGTAATCATTTCTTTTTCAGCATCAAATCTGATGTTGATTTTGAACCGGGGAAAGCTGAAATAACAGTTGACCGCGATGATATTTCCTGGGGCACATATTTCGATATATGTGTGCACTATAAAGACAAGACTACCGCCAGAACGGAAATTGTTTGCACCAATGACTATATGAATCCCGATGATTTGGAATCAATTTTGAAAGACTCGGGCATTGATGATGTTGACAGTGACCCTGTTTCGATTACAGTCAATGACAAAACACTGACAATCGAAACTTCCGGGTCAATGCCCTTAAGAATTTTTGATTTACAAGGGACAACGTTGTATTCCGGAATTGCGGAAGGGGAAGTCTCGATTTCAGTGAACGCTCCGTTCGTCATCGTCCAATATGAAATCAACGGCAAGATCACCACAAGAAAGATTCTCATAAAAAGACTTTAACAGGACATAGACTTTAGACTGCGTGTTCCGGGCGCATCCCATGTATCGTATGCGTCCTTTGCTATAAAACCGCAGCAGGCATGGGCTTGCTGCGGTTTGTTCGGTTTATATACTATAGTTTCTTACCGGACGGCTATCTTGGCGGTGCCGGCGGCGGTCGTTACCAGGTAGAGGCCCCGGGGCATCGGGAGGCGGCTGGACGCGGTGGTACAGAGGGTTTTCAGAAGGCGCCCCTGAAGGTCATAGATTTTGGCCTCTCTCGTTTCGCCTCGGAAGATTATCTCCCCTTCGCCGCCGATGACGGCGCCCCCGGCTGCGTCTATATCACCGATGCCACTGCCGGGAGCTATGCGCAACGAGCAGGTGGCGTCGCCCCAGCCGTCGGCGAGCGTCGAGGCGTCTTCGGTCCACGTCCGGCTGTCACCGTCGAGGAATCTCCCTTTGTAGAGTGTCACGGTGTAGCCGGGGGTGACTTTCAGCGAAGCCACGTCCTTTGCCGTCACGCCGTAGAGCGCCATTTCGGGTTGCGAGAACTCGCCGGCGGGGAGTTCCACGGCATAGCCGCCGAAGTCGGCGTTGCCATACGCCGTTGCGGCCACCTTGTCGGCCTTCACGGTTGGGAAAATGCGGTTGATGGCCGTGGCCCATTCGTTGAGGTTGCGGCGCTCGTCGTTGTAGTTCCATAGGAAACCGCCCTGCACATCGGCATTCTCTTTCCAGTTTTTGAACTTGCGTTCCATGGTGGTGCGGCTGGAGCTCGACTCGCAGTCGAAGCCTACGTACATCGGTATGTCGCCAAACACTTTCCACGAGGCTGGGTTGTTGCCGCTGCCGCCGCCGTAGGTCTGGAGATAGACTATGTCGCAGGTCCCGGGCGTCTCGTTGAGATTGGCTACGAGCGTCTGCCAGAACGTCTTGTTGGTGTAGGGGGCGATGGTTGTCTTGTAGCCGACTTCGGCCATCATGCGGTGGAAGGCGGTTGCGGCTTCAACGTTGTAGTCCTGCTCCTGGTCGTTGTTTATGGCCACGACTTCGGGGATAGCCTCTTTCAGCGCCTTGAAATTGCGGTAGAGGATGGTTTCCGGGCCGGTGCCGTCGCGCTCCACGAGTTTGCGGATGTTGCCGTACGAGCCGTTGCCCCAGCCGCCGATGCAGAACTCCAGGCGGCTGATGGAGGTGGGTTGCTTTAGGAGCGACTGCACGTCGGAGACGTATTCGGGCTGCACCTCGCCGAAGACGTACTCGCCGTCGCGGCAGATAATGCCGCCGGTCTCGGCCGGACGCTGGTTTTTCCAATCGTAGTCGGTGGTCAGCGTGCCGTCTTCCTCCACCGTCACGTTGAAGATTATGGCGGTGGTGTATCCGGAGTTGCGGAGGTTGTCGTATGCTTCGGTGCGGTTGCGGCGTATGTGGCCGCAGGCGTAGATGGCCGACTGGGCGTAAAGCTCCGGCGCGGCGCACAGACCGGCAACGGCAAGAAGGAGGGCTAATTTCGTTTTCATATTTATGTCAGGTTCTTTTCAAATTAAAGATAAACATCAACGGCGGTGGTGCCTCCGGCGGTGTGTGGCGTTGCCGCTTTTCTTGGTGCCGGTGGCGGCAGGCACGGTGTAATTCACCTTCCTGTGTTTGCGGCCGTAACGGCTCTTCCTGGCTTTATAAGTCTTCGGCGCCGCGGTTTTCCGCGAGCCTATGGTGCAGAACGTGGGTGCCACTGTGTCGGGGGTAATGATTATCTTTGTGCCTACGTCCACGAGCTGGCGCAGTTTCAGGAGGTCTTCGTTGTGGAGGCGAACGCACCCCAAGGAGGCGCGCGTGCCTATGGATTCGGGGCGGTTGGTGCCGTGGATGCCTACATGCTCCCACTGTCCGCTCAGGCGCATGAACCAGGGGCCGTAGTCGCTTCCCGAGGCGTCCCCCTCCCAGCCGCTGGAGTCCTCTATGGAACGGATGGAGAAAGTGCCGTCCGGGGTGCGGTGATCGCCGCGGCGCTGTTTCTGTCCGTAATTGATGCCGAGTGCTACCGGAAAACTTGCTACCGTATCGTTTTCCTGTTCCACGACATAGAGCCGGAAGGCCGGTTTGTCGATTATGATGGTGCGGTCCGTGGGCTTCACGGCATCGGGAGACACCGACTGCAACATCATCAATAGGGTGAATAGTACGTAGTTCATATCTCTGAATTGACACACAAAGTTAGCAATTAATTGCCAATAAATGCAATTATTAACGTCCGTTAACTTAATTAAATCCGATAAATCAGTAATTTTGCACCCGTGAAGGATAGCATTCGCATAGCGCCCGGTTTCGAGCATCTGCGGGCTGAGTTTGAGCGTATTCCGGAGGGTGGCTACCCGGTGGAGCACGTATTCTGCAACAAGCGCAACGTTGTGGAGGCGTCGGTCATCGGCGGCATCCCTGCGGTCATCAAGCGTTTCCGCACTCCCGGCACCGTCAACGCCTTCGTCTACGGCCGGTTGCGCCCTTCGAAGGCGGACCGTAGCTTCGACAACGCCCTGCGGCTCCACTCCCTTGGTATAGACACTCCCGAGCCGATGGCGGTGATAACGCGGCCCGACGGCGCACGCTTCGCACGCTCATGGTATGTGTGCCGCCGCGTCGACGTCCCTTCCATGAAAACGCATCTTCCCAACGAAAAGTTGCCGCAACTCATGGAGCTGCTGCAGGGCGACGAAATCCTCGCCGCCTTCCTCGACACGGCTGCCGGTTTCTTCGGTGCCGGAGTGTATCCCATAGATTTCAACCGAGGCAACTTCCTGCTTCTGCGCGGTGCCGACGGCCGCTGGCACTTCCCGATGGTGGACCTCAACCGTATGCGCTTCGGCCGCGTGTCGCCGCGCATGGTGGCGCGCGCACTCTACCTTTTCACCGACGGCGTGTCGCCCGGGGCGCTGCGCGAGATGACGCTGCGCGTATGCCGACGCATGGGCCTCCCCGACGCCGTGACGCTGCGCGGCCTCCGCTCCTTCCGCCGCGCTTTGCCGTGGCGCACGATGCGCCGAAAAATCAAAAAAAATCTTAAAAAAATCCTACACAGGAATAAATGACACTCCCCGCGGTGTTTTTATAATGATATGCCCCGGGGAACTCCATACCTTCCCTATATAACCCTTCCGCTACCGCTATGAAAATTGTAGAAGAAAACTTTATAAAGATTTATGAAAAAAGCTTCATAGAGAACTGGGATCTCCCCGCCCTCTCGGAATACACCACGCGCCAGTCGCTCACCTACGCCGAACTGGCGCAGAGCATCGCCCTCTGCCACATGCTCTTCAAGAGCATCGGCCTCAAGCAAGGCGACAACGTGGCCATCTGTGGCAAAGACTCCATCTCCTGGGTGGTGACCTACATGGCGGTGGTGACCTACGGCGCCGTGATAGTCCCCATACTGCCGGAGTTCAACCCGCTGGACATCACGCACATCATCAACCATTCGGAGGCCGAGCTGCTCTTCATCAGCGAAAGCATCTGGGAACACATAGACCCGTCGTCGCTGCTGAAGGTGCGCGGCGTAATGTCGCTCGACAACCGCACGCTGCTCTTCGAGTCGCAAGGGATGGAGATAAGCCGCGAACAACGTCTGCTGCGCCGCCGTTTCCGAACCAAATACCCGGACGGCTACAAGTCCACAGACATCCATTACGCCCGCCGCGACAACTCCAAGCCGGTGGAAATAAACTACACGTCCGGCACCACGGGCTTCTCCAAAGGGGTAGTCCTTACGGGACGCAGCCTGGCGGGGAACGTCTGCTTCGGCATCGCCACGCAGCTGCATTTCCGCTCGTCGCGCGCACTGGCCTTCCTGCCTCTGGCCCACGCCTACGGCTGCGCGTTCGACATGCTGACGCCGCTCGCCGTAGGCTCCCACATCACCCTGCTCTGCAAGGTGCCCTCGCCGCGCGTCCTCCTGAAAGCTTTCGCACAGGTACGCCCCAACCTCATCATCTGCGTGCCGCTGATCCTCGAAAAAATCTACAAAAACCAGATTCTCCCCATGATTTCCAAAGGGGCGATGCGCTGGACACTGGCCATCCCCTTCCTCGACAACGTGATTTACGCCAAGATACGCAAGAAGCTCATCGAGGCCTTCGGCGGCGAGTTCGAGCAGGTGATAGTGGGCGGCGCGCCGCTCAACCACGAGGTAGAGGAGTTCCTGCACCGCATCAAATTCCCCTTCACCGTCGGCTACGGCATGACGGAGTGCGGCCCGCTCATCAGCTACACGCCGTGGCGCAAGTTCCGCGTCGGCTCCTCCGGCAAGGTGCTCCCCAACATGGAGGCGATGATTCTGAGCGAAGACCCCGAAAACATCCCCGGCGAAATCTGCGTGCGCGGCATGAACGTGATGAAAGGCTACTACAAGAACCCTGAAGCCACGAACCTCGTGCTCGACAAAGACGGCTGGCTGAAGACCGGCGACATGGGTACGCTGTCGGCCGACGGCACCCTCTACCTGCGCGGCCGCTCCAAGACGATGATCCTTACCGCCAGCGGCCAGAACATCTACCCCGAAGAGATAGAAGCCAAGCTCAACAATATGCCGTTCGTAGCCGAGAGCCTCGTTGTGGAACGCGACGGAAAGCTCGTGGGTCTCGTCTACCCGGACTACGAGGCGGCCGACCGCCTGGGCGTCACCGGCCCGGATCTCCAGGACTCGATGGACAATATCTGCAAGGAACTCAACAAACTGGTGGCACCCTACGAGCGCATAAGCCGTATCATCCTGATGCCCAATGAATTCGAGAAAACCCCGAAGCGCAGCATCAAACGCTTCCTCTACACCCAGTAAATATGAAACGCCGGCCTCGCGGCCGGCGTAAATTGTGTAAACGCATGGTTTTACGCAGGCCGGGAGGCCTGCGCTCCATATTTACGGTCACTCTTCGCCGAGGAGGTCGGGGCGCAGGCGCCGCGTGCGTTCAAGGGCCTGGTCGTAGCGCCATTGGTCTATCTTGGCCTGATGGCCGCTCAGCAGGATGTCAGGCACTTTCCACCCTTTGTAGTCGGCCGGGCGGGTGTAGACCGGCGGCGCAAGCAGGTTGTCCTGGAACGAGTCGGAGAGCGCCGACTGCTCATCGCCGATAACGCCCGGAATGAGGCGCACCACCGCGTCGGCGATAACCGCCGCCGGCAGTTCGCCGCCCGTCAGCACATAGTCGCCGATGGAGATTTCACGCGTCACGAAATGCTCGCGTATACGGTAATCGATACCTTTATAATGTCCGCAGAGGAGAATGATATTGTCGAGCAGCGAAAGGGCGTTGGCCGTAGGTTGGTCGAAGGTTTTGCCGTCGGGGGTCACGAAAATCACCTCGTCGTAGTCGCGTTCGGCGCGAAGTTGCGTTATGCACTCGTCCACGGGCTGCACTTTCATCACCATTCCGGCTTCGCCGCCGAAGGGGTAATCGTCCACCTTGCGGTGCCGGTCGTGGGTATAGTCGCGCAGGTTGTGCACGCATATCTGCGCCAGTCCCTTCTCCTGCGCGCGTTTAAGTATCGAGCAGTTGAGAGGGGATTCAAGCATTTCGGGCATTACTGTCAGTATGTCGATTCTCATTTTTCAGAAGGTTTTACCCTGCAAAGTTAACCAAAATTCCCCGCACGGCAAAAACATCTTCTTCTCCCGGCGAAATGTTAAATTTCAATCCAGCAAAGTGTTAAAAGCATTTAATAAACCTTCAGGTTTTACACTTTGCTATTAAATTTCACTAAACTATCTTATAGAATACCAAGGGAATTTGACATTTGCTTCTCTTTGAACTACCTTTGCAGTCGAAAATGAAACTGACCCAAAGATATATTTCCTCACTTTTCGCACTCGCACTGGTTTGCACGGCATGCGGCCACAAAGCCGGCAAGAGTTCCGACTCCGACTCCGTGACCGACGCCAAGGAGCAGCAGAAAAAGGATCTCGCCCCTTTCCCGGACACTACGTTCGCTTCCGTGGAGCAACTTAACTACAAGGTGGAGATTCTCGACAGCACCGCGCAGAAACCCATCTCGCCGCTGCACGACCTCTACGCCGACGCTCCCGGTATCATGACCTTCCGCGGCAACGCCCACCGCGACGCCTCCTTCACCGGCTCGGTGGACAAGTGTCCCTCGCGGGTCGACGTGGTGTGGCGTTTCGAGACTTCCTCCGACGCCAAATGGGGCGGCGGCAGCGGCTGGACCGGGCAGCCCGTCTACGTGACGTGGCCCGACTCACTGGTCAAGAAGTTCCGCACCGCCAATGTGGTGAACGCAGACTTCTCAGGCAAAGAAGTGATAGTGGGTTCGCTCGACGGCAAAGTCTACTTCCTCAACCCCGAAAACGGCAAAACCACCCGCGAACCCGTGGACATGGGCAACCCCATCAAGGGCAGTGTCTCGCTCGACCCCACGATGAACGGCTACCTCTACGTGGGCCAGGGAATCCCCAACGTGCAGCCCTTCGGTGCCATGACCATCGACCTGAAGAGCAACGAGGTAATCTCGAAATTCGGCGTCGACTCAAAGGCACAGCGCGCCTGGGGCGCCTACGACTCCTCGGCGGTGCGAGCCGGACAGTATGTGTTCCGTCCCGGCGAGAACGGCACCCTCTACAAATGGCTCCCTACCCCCACCGGGATGACGCTGGCAGCCTGCCTGCGCTTCACGCGCAACGGCTCGGCGCCCGGCATCGAAAGCTCCATGAGCGTGTGCCGCAACTACGGCTACTTCAACGACAACGCCGGCAACGTGCTCTGCGTGAACCTCGACACAATGAAGCCCGTCTGGTATTACGACAACCACGATGACTCCGACTCGTCGCCAATCGTGATAGAGGAGAACGGACATCCTTACGTCTACACCGGCACGGAAATCGACAGGCAGGGACAAGGGCAGGCCTACTACGTGAAACTCGACGGCCTCACGGGCGAGAAGATATGGGAACACCAGGTGCCCGGACGTCAGGCCACAGTAGGGGAAAAGCACTTCGACGGCGGCTTCTACGCCACGCCGCTCCCCGGCCGCGCCGACTGCCTGGGTATGCTCTTCGCCAACGTAGTGACCAACACGCAGGGACAGAACGGCCATCTCGAGGCCATAGATATAAAAACAGGCAAAACGCTATATAAGACAGACTTGAAACACTATCCGTGGTCGTCGCCGGTAGCCCTTACCGGTAAGGACGGAAAGATGTACATCTTCACGGGCGACACCGCCGGAAACGTGTATGTAATAGAAGGTAAAACAGGTGAAATCCTCGTGACCAAATCTGTAGGAAACAATTTCGAATCGTCGCCCGTGGTGGTCGGCAACGAAATCTACCTCGGCACCCGCGGAAACACCATATTTAAAATGAAAATTTCATGATGAAGAAACTGATAATACTTTTCATGGCCCTCGTGGCAACGGTAGGCGCTTTCGCCGGCAATCTCTCCGCCAAACACGGCACAGTGAAAGACAGCTACAACTTCTGGTTCTACGATCCTGCCGACTCGGTACAGTCTTCCGACGCCAAACCGCTGGTCATCTTCCTGCACGGACGCTCTCTCTGCGGCCACGACCTCAACCGCGTGAAACGCTACGGCACCATCGACGCCATAGAGAAAGGCCGCGAACTCGATGCATACGTAATAGCCCCGCAGAACCCCGGAGGCGCATGGAAACCCTCCAAAATCAACGCCCTTCTCGAATGGGCCTGCGAAAACTATAACGTCGACGCCTCGCGCGTTTACGTCCTCGGAATGAGCCTCGGCGGATACGGCACACTCGACATGGTGGCCGCTTATCCCGAGAAAATTGCCGCCGCAATGGCATTCTGCGGCGGTTCCACCGCCAAGGAGTTCGACGGAATGAGCCGCGTGCCCCTCTGGATAGTACACGGCACCGCCGACGCCGCAGTCCCCGTCAGCGCCTCCGACAAGGTGGTGGCCGGTATCCGCCAGACCGGCGACGACTCACGCCTAATCTACCACCGTATCCCCGGTATGAACCACTCGCGCCCCACCCGCTTCTTCTACCTTAAGGAAAGCTACGACTGGCTCTTCGCCCACTCGCTCAATGACAAAGACCGCACGGTAAACAAAGACCTCACCTTCTCCACCGACCTGCTGGCCACCGCCTACAAGGACCTGAGCCGCAGCCGCGCACGCCGCACCACGGCCTCAGCCACTGCCTCCACCACCAGCCGCACGGCACGTTCCGCCAAGGCCGCCATCTCCTCGCAGACCCGCGCTTCGGTGAAGAAAGAAACCGCCTCGAAATCGAAAGCCTCAAAATCCGCTTCCGTAAAGAAATCGGGGAAAAAGACCTCCTCGACCCGCACCCGCCACTCCCGCAAGAACGGATAAACGCCACCTCTTTGCATCCAACATAAAAGCACAAAAACACACAACCAACTGCTAAGATATAACCCAAACATATCCCGACAGCGGCGCTACCCTCCCCGGCAGTGCCGCTGTTGTTTTTCATAAGTCATCAATTGCATTCGCTAAGTAGAGATGCGCCATGGCTCATCCGCATTATACTGGCACTCAATGCTTTGGCGGAGCGCCATAGCGCATTCCTATAACCCGACCTCCAAAAAACATTCACAAACAAACTCCGAAAGATTATAAAACTAAGTACCAGCGAAGAATAAATAAAGGGGCAGCGGCGTAGTTCCGTGGCAAGGGTGCTAACCAAATATCCGGCTGATGCG
>OGNF01001348.1_pt1 | contig 22780 bp, 25 predicted proteins | sample 1573321 | NCBI WGS metagenome assembly OGNF01 (sample SAMEA2581911, study PRJEB24529) | metagenome | biome: Human gut stool | place: China | collected 2011
TGAGGTCTATAGGCTTGAGTGAACTCGCCTCAGACACACTCAGTGAAACACTACCTGTGAATTACAATGAAGAGGATGCCAAACTCTTTGGGGAACTCAGACCGGATTTCTATCTGGATCTTGACCAAGGCGGAAATGAAAACGAATGTGCCGGACGCATCTTCTCTGTTGAGCTAAATGGGGATACACTCAAACTCGTTGGCTCGGATGACTGGGATTCAAAGACATTCCGTATGAGTGCCAAGAATGTGGATTACGAAGAAGATCGCATCAAAGTAAATGAGGTGATGAAAGCCATCATCATGTCAATCCGGTTCAATCAGGAAAACAACGTACCGGTCGAGAAATGGGGCGTTGCTCATTTTCCGGATGTCGATCCCTACACTTACGAGTATCTGAACCGATAAATTAATCCCGATAGCCGAAATAGAATAATGCCGTTCGCGATGATAAGATTGCGGACGGCATAATCACTTTGCGGTTGTCTGAAAATTTGAGACAATCTGTATCATATTGCGATATGAAATTTTGGCGTAAGTGTCGGAATTTCAGTGTAACTTTGTGGTATGAAACAAGCAAGGGAAAATGGGAAGGATTTGCCTGTGATGATGTATCTTCACGGGTTTATGTCGGGCGCCAACGGGGCGAAACAGCGGCAGCTGCAGAAGCACTTCAAGGGGCGCTGGCGCGTGATAGTGCCGGAGCTGGACGCCGACCCGGAGAAGTCGCTCGCCATCATCGATGAACTTATTGAGAAGGAACGGCCGGAGATTATTGTCGGTACGTCGCTGGGCGCATGGATGGCTATGATGTGCCGTCATGGCGTGGCCCCATTGGTGCTTGTCAACCCGGTGACGGCGCCGCAGGAGGAACTGACCCGGTGGCTCGATGAGCCGCAGCAGTATTTCTGCAAGCGGTTGGACGGTGTGCAGACCTACACGCTTACCCGCGGGGTGCTCGACAAATATGGCGCATACAGCACAGAGGAAGCAATCGCCTTCGAGGGTGACAGTTTCCATGTGCTCTGTTCCACGAAAGATGACTTGCTCGGCGACCGCCATATCCGCACGTTACAGCCGTGGCTCTCGCCTGAGAGGCTGATGATAGTCGATGACTTCGGCCATCAGTGCCGCGACGCCGGTCTGACGCACCTCTTCGAGATATTGGAGAAGTTGGCGGCTCAGCACGAGCGTCCATATATTCCGGGCGAATTTGCGATAATTACTGAGGAGCAACGCGAGGCGAAGTTCCGCCGCCTTGAATTGCAAAAGCAGTTAGAGGAGCGCGGACTCACCCCAAAGAGACAGGAATGGATTGACAAAATCCGCAAATCGATAGGCGATGTCAATAACGGTTGATAAGTTTGAGGCGAAGCATCCTTCCGGCGCACTGCTGAGAATTGAGGGTGCCGTTATCGACGATGCAGGTTTCGCAGTTAGAGTGAAATGTCCCGACGGCGAACTGACCGGCTATCGGTTTGCGCCGTTGCCCACAACCGCCACAGCCTACCGCACAGATGCACAGAACCATGAGGAGTTGCTTCGCGTGGCCTTCGATACCTTCTACGATTATCTATGTGTGAAGAAACGGCTGAGCCTCTGCGAGGAGATTCTCAGGAATTGTGCCCGGCCGAAAGAAGAGAATCTTTCTCAAGACTGTATCGCAAATTGGGACACCACCGTCCTAAATTTGCAATGTTATGTGGCGAAAACGCGACGGGCGCTTGCCGAGCAGCGTTTGCTTGCACGGTTGCGGATGCGTCGACTTCCCAAACTTGACCTCGACACATTCCGCCACTATGTAGAAATGGCTCGCAAGGCCACAAATGAAATGGGAGATGAGTAACAATGAGAAACTGAACGCGGATGAAATCATGGCCCTGCAATGGCTGGGCTACGAGGATGAACGCATACGCCGGACTTCACTTGCGGAGTTCGACCGGCTCTATGACGAGGATCCTCGCCTTGAGGAACTGCTTGAAAAGGCAAACTCCTTGCTTGACCGTCAGGAGGAAGCCGGCGTTGTATCATTGCCTTGGCACAGCGACCGCTACCCGAAGCGACTGCTGAAAATCGGCGCGGATGCTCCGGCGCTTATCCATCTTAAGGGAAATCTCGGCCTGCTGACGGAGAAACGGGCCGTGGCCGTAATCGGCGCGCGTGCCGCCGACAAGGAGGGAAACAAGGCAGCGTACGAACTTGGCCGGAAATACACCCGCGAGGGGGCGGTTATAGTCGGCGGCCTTGCGCTTGGTTGTGATGCCTCGGCGCATATAGGTTGCCTTGACAGCGGCGGCAAGACAATCGCCATCGTGGGCAACGGTCTTGACATCTGCCACCCGCGCGAGAACACCGCCCTTCAGCAGCGTATCCTTGACAACGGCGGTCTGCTCCTTTCCGAGCAACCCTTCGGCGTGAAGGCCAATCCCAAGCGGCTCGTGGCGCGCAACCGTTTGCAGGCCGCGCTCTCCACCACCGTCATCCTCGCCCAGTGCCCGGAGCAGAGCGGCAGTATGCACACCATGCGCTTTGCCCGTCGATACCGAAAGAAATGTCTCGCCGTGCAGTTCCCGAAAGCCACTGACGCCAACGGCGGCAACCGCGTGCTCATAGCTGAAGGGTTTGCCGAGCCGATACCGTTCGCATCGCTAATGGCTTGATTATGACGGAGGAAAGAGAGAAATTGCGGCTCAATTACTGCGACGGTGAGGATTCGCTATTCCCCCGCAGCGAATGGGATGTCATCTTGTATTTCGATGGTGTCCTGCACTTCCGCAATGACGATGTTGATGTAGAGGCATTGCTGGAGGATGGCCGGATTGCCGTGCCCGACGATTGCCCCGATGCCATGCGGAAGCGGATTGAGGAATGGATGAAAGCGCCAAGCAGTATATATCCTCAGACCACTAACTTACAAGTGACTTTTATTTTTCACGAAATGATGAACGCATAAGAAACAGACCATGACCAAAGAAGAATTTATGAGGGTAGCGCATCAGCGACCGGCGATGCCCGAGAAGAGTGTTTATCAACTCACGGTTTATGTGCGTGAGACGGATGCCGAGTATGATAAGAATGAGGTGGGTGAATGGGTGTTGCCTATTTTTTCCACCGTTGAAGGGCTTTATTCCAGCCGCGAAGAGGCAGAGAAAGCACTCTCCGCTGTGCCGCTATCGCTGACGGCGTTTGAAACTGTGCATAGCGCCATCATCGAGCGGTTCCCGCTTGATAAAGAACCGGGTGCGCAGTGGATTGAATGGTGGCTATATGATTCGGAAGGCAATCAGGTAGACCGCTCCGTCTGCTCCGCCTTCCATTGTGAGGACAAGAAAACTCCGGCCGGGAAATATTTGGGACGCTCCGAAGAAGAGATTCGCTTTCAGAAGGGATGCATCGTAGAAATCATCGGTTTTGACCGCACCAAAGGGGAGTATGTTGCCACGCTCGGCATCATAGATACCGCATCCGGAACATTTGAGAAGGAGTGGGAATATTTTGATGCCTGGCAGAAGAGCGACGGCGAATATCCTTTCAACGGTTTGTATGCTCTTGAATATTTCCACGATTTCACAGATGACAATTACGGCTATCTGTCTGGATGTGGCGGCGATAATGCCCTGACATACCGAGTGATTAAACCATCCCTGCCAATTTCCAAAGAAATAGCGCTGGATTTGGTAGACTATCAGATAGCACATGATGAATGGTTGCGTTGCATCAAGACCTACGATGACCTGACCAAGGAAGAAGAGGCGCAGCTCCGCTGTGGCGAAATCACCGAGGAAGACATCCGGGTAACCCGCGGCATCTCGGAATACCTGCGCAAGCACCCCGGCAAAGAGTATAACCCCAAAGCAAAATGAACACACTGGAGAGTATAACCCTGTTTGACGGTCGCACCCTATCCTGCTATCCAAGGCAGGAAAGTGCGGCCACCTGTTGGCCTCTGAGCGAAGAAACACTTTTTGAGAACAAGCGGCTGTTCTGTGCCAACGTCCACTATTTTCTCCGCAATGCCGACAAGATACTCGGCGACAGCCGGCTGTTCCTCTCCCCGGTAGGTTTTTACACCTCTATCGGCCCTACAGCTATGCCCTGCTTGGGATCCTTCATAGAATGGTGGCTCAACTGCGAGGAATACTCATACGACGGGGAAGGAAATCCAATCTACTCAATCTCCGGCAATCCTATGACCGGCTCCAGTGGATGCGGTTCCGTTGACGCATGGGGTACGCCCCATCGTGCCCGACTCCGCCACGGCTTCATTGATGTAGTTAAATCCTTTAACCGCATTGCCAACCGTTACCGTCAGGCCCAAGAGCAATATGAGGCCTTCACACTCGATCAAGTACTCTCCCAATTATCGTCAACGCAAGGATCCCCTACTGTATCAGCGTAATCTAAAAGAATTATTCGACACGAAAAACATGCCGTATCAATACTCTCCCGCAAGATTATATTGATACGGCAATTATTTTGATACCTTATCTGAGCGAAAATCCGATGCCGGACAACTCAGAGAGAAACTTTAGGGATTCCGGATGCTATAAATAGGCAAACGAATTTATTATAGATGGAAAAGAACCCACAGTTTACTTTCGAGGTGTCGGTATCGAAAGACTATTATCTGAAGAAGCCCTCCGGCGTGGATTATGCACGGATGCGATGGATGAAGAAAACAGTAACTCTGTCAAACTTCATATCTCTGGTGATGGGCGGGCACAGCTATTGCCATATTTACTTCAATAATCTTCGGCGCAAGGATAAGTTCATGCACACCAACTTAGTGAGTGTTGATGTCGATGATACTGATATATGCCTTGCAGATTTTATCCGCAATATTCAGTTGAAACCGACCTTTGCATACGAGACGTTCTCAAACGGCAAGGACGGCACATTCTCTTATAGGCTTGTCTATGTTATTGCGGAACCAATGAACCGCAAATGTTTCACTGAGATGTATGAGAAGATATGCCGGATGACAGGGCTTGAACATACCAAAGATCATTGCGGCAAACAAATCACGCAGTTGATGAACGGTACTTCTTCAAGTGCATATTGTTATCGCTCCAACATAATATACTCATCGATTACTGACCTCCCTGTTGATTCCACTCTTGATGCTCAATTAGAGTGTGACGATGACGGTCTGATTCCTCTTGTCTACAAAAACAATTTCCCTAATTATAATAATATACCCCCCAATACCCCAAAACAATATAATTCTAAAGTCCAAAACGGGAAAAACCGGCATGAAGAACTTCATAGCATGTTGGACTATCTGTCAAGGTATGGGCGAGAGAAATTCCTTCAAGGAGGCAAGCGATTCTACGAACTCATACGCTGGTCACAGTTGGAATATAACGAATATGGCTACGCAGTGATTCCCGAAGACCATCTTTCTCTGTTTGTCCGGTATTGTCATTTCGGCAAGGAATGTCACGTAAACCGCTTCAAAGATGGGGAGAAACGCCGCAACCGGCTGTTCATCGACGGATGCATTATCCGCAAGATCAAGCCGGGAATCAAGGTGCATGAGCTTTTCTACAATCTGGTGCACAGGGTTCACTGGTACTATGACAACAGTGACGGAGTGCTGTCCGACGAGCTAATTGCCGACAAGACCTGTGACGTGATGGAGTATGACGTGGAGTCTATGACATTCGCCTCCATGCATGCCGGGAGTATTACCACCTCTGCATCATATTGCCGTGCTAACGGGGTATCACGGTTCTCACATTCCCGCAAGGCTCTTATGATGGAGAACTATGCAGGAATCGAGGACTGGTATAATCCCGCAATGACCATATCGTAGAATCTAATGTCTGCGCATGATAAAGGTATAAAAGTCAGCCGCCGGACCCTTCAGCGGTATTGTGACTATATGGGATTGCCTAAGGATCCTGACAGGAAGGATATATCGGAATGGTATATGCCCCGGTTTTCGGTACGGCAAAATTTGCAGTACGCGAAAACACATGGTATCAAGACATCTAAAACTCGTGTGTATGACTACTGCAAGAAGAATGGCATTACTACGAAGGGGACGGGAGATTAAGCCGATTGATTTCATCAGCCATCTTTGCCGGCAGGAAGTGGGCATAGACCTTCTCGGTCATTTCAGTAGAGGAATGTCCGAGGAGCTGGCTCACCATGGTCATGGTTATTCCCTGGTTCAGACTTATTACGGCAAAGGTATGTCTGGCCACATGAAACGACAACGAGAACGGTAATTTGATTGATTCCCCTACAACATTGAGCGACTGGTTGATTCCTTTGGTCTTTGAATTGCGGGACTTATACAGGGCCTCACTGTCGTCAAGGTTGAAATCCTCGGGCAGCAAGTCGAAGACGAATCGTGTGTTGAGATTCTTCTCTTTCCACTTTGTGAGTATTGAAACGGCCTGGTCGGAGAGGGGTATCACATTCCGGTTCTTGGTCTTTACCTGAATTTTGTTGAGTGTCCTCTTCTCCATATCAATGTCCGACCATTGAAGAGTCATGACATCAACAAAACGAAGGCCACAGGCATACATCGCGAAAAGAAACATCTCGATATATTCACGCCTTCTGGGCTCTGAGTCCTTCTCATAGAACCCTATCAGCTGAATTATCTGCTCATGCGAGAGGTGTCTGACCTTGGACGACGCATCAGGTTGAAGTGAAACCGTCTTTGCCAGTCTCATCTGCTGGATGGTCGCATTGAGTTCTGGGGAGATATAGCCTTTGCTCATTGCCTGCGAACATCCTTTCAGCAGAGGTGTCAGAGCATGGTTGATTGTCTCGTCGGTATTCTCTTTGTATTCGCGGCGCCATTTCACATACTCATCTATTATCTTGACTGAAATCTCCGAGACGTATATTTTGTCAGGAGCGTACGTGCCGAGTTTCGTCGCTTTCAGAAACCGACCGAATATATTCAGACTGCTCAGGCCGTTCTTGTAGACACTCTGGCCTATCTTTTTCCGTTGCAGTTCACTTTTCAGGATCTCCTTGGTGAAATCTACGAAGTCGATACCTTCGTCTTCTCGTGTCGTGGGCAGTCCATCAAGAAAAGCCTTGATTATGTCCGTAGTCAGTTGTCCCGGATGCTTGTTGCACCATTCGGATATGGCGGTGTCAAGGTCGGTCACTTTCTTAAGCAGACGGTTGTTGACACTTCTATAGTCAGGCCCGTAATTCGAGCGGACACCGCCACGCCGATGGTTTTCGTTGGGATTCCATTCCGATTCTTTGGCCATGATGCCGGTTGCCCGACGCACAGCCACTGACTTGAAACTGTATTCTATCTGCACAGCCATAGGCCGGTCGGCCTTGGAACGGCTGGTTTTGTATAACCGGAAATGTCCGGTAGGGTATGGTCTGGTTGTTTTTCCCATAATGCTTACTTATTTGTCTATAGCGAAGGTACGCTATTTTTACGACAGTTTTCAGAAAAGTTTAAGCCGAGGATGGAAAAAGCAACCTGTTTTACAACCATTTATTTGGCTGTGAAAGGCGGTAAAAGGGCATAAAAAAGAGTCAAGCGGTCGCAAGTAGCGATGCTTAACTCTCTGTATTTCTTGACTTTATATTCTCTGAAGCCGATCAATATTCGTCCTCGTTGAAGTGGTTTTGCGAAGGCTATAAGTCTTTTGATTCAATTAGTTAGGTATTTATTCTTGAAAAGTTGATTCGCAAATTTCACGTCAAAATGAGCTAAAACGCTAAAGAATAGGCCTTTTGTAGGTCACATGCCTTTATCATTGATCGTGGGAAAAAGTGTCAGTAGCGGTTTTGTGGTGGTGAATATAGGCAAGTGTCTGATTTACATGGGGAGGGGTGACATAGGGGAAGCTCCGTAACTCGCCACTCTCTCCTGTAATATAGGGAGGAAGGCTATACCCATCGGTTAGTCGTGGGCTGTTCTGAAAATTTTTTCCAAAAAAATTTGAGGACTTATATAGAAAAGTGATTTTGTGGTTTGGCTGATTTGTGGTATGTTTGGAATGGTGTCGGTGTTGACATTGAAAGCTAAGAGGGGTAAGGCGAAATCCTACCTATTTTAATAAAAAAGTTATGGTGCTGTGAAGCACATTATAAAAATTATGGAAAGTAAAGAAAATGTAAATGTAGGGTATCAGTTCAATGCTGTTCCCATGAATTTGGTTGCTTGTTGCGATTTGAATTGTAGAAGTATGTTGTGGACGCTGGTACAGTTGTCGAGTTATTATGCAGCAGAAGACGGTTGGTTTTTCCGAACTAATGAGGATTTGAGGACACAGAGCTTATTAAGTGAAAATTTGGTTAGAGCGACACTAAGCACATTATATAATGTTGGTGTTATAGATGTTCAAACGGTCGGTAAGGGGAAATGCAAAACTCCGAATAGATTCAAATTGCGTGTAGATAGGTTTACAGACTGGGAGAAATATAGTCTTGAAGATTGTATAAAACATCCCGATTTTGAAATTGAGACGGATAACTATAAAGATAAGGGATGGCAACCATCATATCTTGAAAAGTTGGAATTTGGTACTGATAATAACACAGCTGAGGTTACTGCATCTGTACCAACTCCATTACCAACATCTCTACAAAGTGAGGACAATATAGAGAATACAGATAATAAAGAGAATAAATTCTCTGAAAGGTCTAAGCAGGTTGAAGGTAAGTCTAATCAATTTGAAGAGTATAAAAAGCAAGAGGACGCTCTAATGGATAAGCTTTACAACGTTTCAACTTGGACGGACTTTCAGCTCTTCCGAAAGAGGATTAAAACGTTAATCTCAACTGCCCCATCTGAGAAGGTAGCTGAGAAGACAAGAACGAGGTATAAGAAAATCGAAGAGGGTAAGATTAAGTTCCTCAAGAGTACAATCAGCAAACAGCCATATAATTCGTTCTACGCAGATTTCTACCGAGAGTATGATTGTGGATGGCTTGGTAAAGATAACAAACAGAGTGCAGTTCAACCTCAACCTAAGAAAGCAGGAGAGGAAGATCCCCACTCCGATTTGCGAGAGATATTTAGAATTAACGGTTGGGGAGAACCCGATATCGCGAAATATGGCAAACAGAAACAAGAGGGGCAAGACTTCTCTCCGATAGACGATGATAACTTGCCGTTCTGAGTTCAGAATGTATCAATGTCGGGAGTGTATCAAAATAATCTCTATGGAGGTGTTGATACGCTCCTTTTCATGTGTCAGATTAACTTAAAAGATTATATGGCTCCAACTCAGGACTAAAGTTAAAATCGGCTGTAGATTCCCAATTCTTGACGTTTTGGGTTAATTTTGCAGTGAAATAGCGACTCAACTTTGCGTGATAGGAAAATTCTTACTATATTTGCACCGTTATTGGCGTAGTGGCTTCGGCCGTTATCCAGTGACAAGACATATTTAGGAAGGTTTTCGCTTCCTCTGACATGTGCAAATCACCACCTTGCAAACATCAATAAGTCAGAGATTGCCGAGAATGCTTCTCACGTAGTTGCATATCTATCTAACACGATATACAGCTTACGGTGAGTTGCTATTTCGTGTTATCTGCTTATTGAGCCTTGTGGTGAGGCTGCACATGAAGATGATTCTGAAAGTGGCTCACCTTTTTTATGTGCCTTTAATAAATACCAATCATAAACAAGACCCGATAGAGCCATAGGGTAAAACAAAACGCTTATGGCATCTTTAAGCTATACTTTTAACGGAGAACCTGCTTATCCCGAACTTTTCAACATCTATGTTGAGGAAGGTGACCGTTTCGCGGGCAAAGAAGGATTCAAGGAGGGCACTTTCAAATATCAATGCCCCAAAATCGGAGGACAGAAATTCGCTTTTTCGTATTGTACTAACAAGCGAGAGGATGACGGGGATTATTGGATTGAGCTTAGTAATGTGAGCAAGCTCGGTCTTCTGAATACTCTCGCCAATGGAGGTGAAGCATATAATCGTTTTGAACTTCGACAGATTCAAGACGGAGAACTGTACGCAATGCGCAGCAATGGTGTATTGCTTGAAGCCCTCCTGTCAATGGCTGCCGAAGATGAAGAGTACGAACTTGCCTTTGTTGACGGCTATATGAATGAAGAAGGCGAATTTGAAGGAATCGACACCAAACCTCTTTCTAAGGAAGAGATTTCCAGTTTCAAGTCCTATATCCGTGCTTTTGTTGAAGCTATTGAAGGCAAAGGAAGATTCTCCGACGATTTGGCAAAATTTGCAGAGCAGCAACAGCAAGGAGCTTCCTCTGAGAAGAAAGGATGTTTAGGGATGCTCCTTATCCCGATTATCACTATTGGAGGACTTTTAATGACAATTCTCTAACGTTAAATATATGTACTATCGCCCCGAATGGACTTGTGGCAGATACAACTCTGAACATGGAGTTGCAATATGCTATAACCTCATAGAGGGAATGGTGTACCTCTTTGAGGATGCATCGGCACATGTGATAGAAGAGCTATTACATGTTGAAAGGAATGAGGCTATAAATCTATGCGCAACAGCGCAAAACCTCGGTATAGAGGAAGTAGAATTATCGTCTTTCTTTGAAGAGTTAGTGCGCATCGGTATCATTTCTTCGCAAATTCCCACTCAAGAATATATCTCACAATATCGGGCCAATCTAAGGCCTTATCGTAGGCAATCGGCACGCGCTGTTGTGAAGCAGATTCAAGAGTCAAGTGTCCTCATCAATCATGACGATGTGGAAATGCAGTATATGCAACGTTGTGGTGGCATATTCAGCCTAATGATTGAGATGACCTATAATTGCTCCGAGAGGTGTATTCATTGCTATAATCCTGGGGCAACACGAAACGACACAGAAAAGAGCAGTAGAAATACAGATAAGCCACTCACACTTTCTGAGTACAAAAGAGTAATTGATGAATTGGTAGCTGAAGGCCTCGTAAAGGTTTGTCTTACGGGAGGCGACCCATTCTCGAATCCACTCACGTGGGATGTCATTGAATACCTATGGAGTAAAGAGATAGCTTTTGATGTATTTACCAACGGGCAACGACTGGTCGGTCAAGTCGAACGACTGGCGAAATATTATCCACGCACTGTCGGTATTTCATTATACAGCAATATCGAGTCGGTTCATGATGGAATAACACGACTTGAAGGTTCATATAAACGCACAATGAGCTTTATAAAGGATTGTAGCAATCTTGCGTTGCCAATGCTTTTGAAGTGCTGCATCATGAAGCCTAATGTCTCTTCATACTTTACAGTCAAAGAAGTCGCTTATGAATATGGTATGACGCCACAGTTTGACTTGAATATTACCGATTCATTAGACGGGGATGTTTGTGCCTCAAAATTTTTGCGCCTCAATCATGCACAAATGGAGGTCGTGCTTCGTGATCCTGATTTGCCGTATTATATTGATGGGACGAAGAACCTATCGACGAGCAAATTGCCTATACAGAACGAACAAATGTGCAATGCAGGAATAAACAGCTTGTGTCTGACACCATCAGGTGATATTCAACCTTGTTGCGCGTTTCCGATGAATTGCGGGAATATAAGAAAGACATCTATAAAGGATATTATTGATTCCCCGCAAATGAAACGTTGGAGATTGCATAGCGTTAAAAATTGTACAGAATGTCTAACACACCCATATTGTATATTCTGTCAGCTATGCGCTGGTAACAACTATAATTCAACGGGCGATTATCTCGAACCATCAGAAAACAACTGTTTTCTTGCAAAAGAGCGATATGAGTTGAGCGTAGCAATGCAGCGAGGTTATGACCCTTTGAAAGGGAAAGACATTCAAGCATGTTTGGCAGAGCAAGACTGCACCATTCCTCAACTTCACAGAATTAAAGAAAATGGATAAATGGTGTATCCTCAATCACACCTATAACAATAACTCAACAAAGCAATGAAAAAGAACAACAAAGTTTTGAAAATTTCGGGTGCTTCAAGTGTAGTTTCGATGTCGGCTTGCGCTTATCAGTCGATGTGCCCCGATGCATTGGTTAAATATACCAAGTAACTACATTCGCTACAAGTAGTGGCGGTATTGTCTATATTTCAGTATCGCCTCTACTTTTTTCTGCGATATGAACGTTAAGGCTGAATTATTGACCGACTACAATATTGTCAGAGGAGAGGAGCAGATTCGCCCCTCCAAACTGATATATCCCCTTGTAAGAAATAACGAAGGCACATTCTTTATGGGAGTCATTTCGCCAAATCACGGGCGTAGTTTTTTATTAAAGAAAGAGACGGATTCTCATTGGGTCATAGGTAAAGGAAATGGTCTCTGCTATTCTACACATTCTTCTTTAATCACTTCTTCCCATGACTCCGACTCATGGGGCAGATTATCCATGCGGCAAGCAATTCGAGATTTTGATATAGGTAATGAAATAGCACGGTTAGGCATTAAGACGAATACAATGGAATATGTGTTATGTCTTCCTTTCAATGTAATCTTCAATGGTAAAGAGGAGCGTGCGGCATTATTACAATACTCAGTTGAATGCCCATATCGAATTGTTGACGTTGCATTTATCCCTAAGAAGATGTTAAGTGAACATATATCAAGATGGGAATCAATAAACAATACTTTTTCCTCAACTTCCAAGCACTTGATTGCGGCCGATATTTTGTTCCATAATCTGTCAGTTCTACATCAAAATGGGATTCTCCATAATGCAATAACACCCCAAAATTACACATGGGCATTGGAACTTGTTGATTTTGAAGCTTCACATAGTCCGACCACTCCCTTTGGGACAGAGCAATATCAATCTTACATTCCAATGCTAATGGATATGGAAATCATACAGACTTATGAGATTGTAAATTATATTGCATGGTCTCTGAATGAAGTGTGTGATTATAATGCAGTAGAGCGACTCATGAAATTCTATGGATTTAACCTTAAATCAATATAACAATGAACAGTAAATACGTTCTATTATACATTTTTCTCATATTACTTCCCATACAATTATTTGCCCAGAAAGTAAATGAGCATGGGTTGAAGATGGTGAGCGAGATTGAGTATCAGGAAGAATATCGTTCTTGTGTAGAGTTAATCAAGTTCAGATATGATGAACATAATAGGCTTATACGTATGTCTGTTTATCGAAAGTGGATATATACAGAGGCTGAGATAGAGCGGATGAAAAGTTGGACTCCACAAGAACGGAAGGAGCGTATGGAGGAGTACCCAACCGAGCCGAAACTGTACCGTGATTTTATCAAAACCTTTGGTGGATTGACCGTTAAGGATTATGGATCGTATAATTATAGTCCGTTGAGATGGGAAACGGCATTTGATTGCTATGGAAATATCAGTAGTATTAGTGTTTTTGAAGAGTTTGAGCCTGGTTCAATAAAGAGAGATGAGTATCAATTCTTTTATGAAAGAGATGACATTGACAACACTTTGCGATTAGGTCGGCACTCTCATACCGAAGCAAGTAAAAGAAAAGGACAAAAGTCATGGTATGGTACCACCGTGGGAACGACTTATACCGAAATATTCTATAAGGATGGATTCTTAACTGGTGGCTACCCTTCAAATTTTGAAAGATATAGTAAGCAGATAGATTATGCTCATATCAATGATACAAATATAAACCTGCTATATTTCTTTAGTGGGATAGGGTTAGTGCCTGAATATTTTGCTCTTACCGAATGGCTTCCGTGTAGAAGCAAATACTTTATGTTGGATAGAGATATTATGAAAGTCGGCAATCGTTATGAATCCTTTATAGTGGATATGTGCCGATATGGATATGATGGAAATGGTAATTTAACAGAAATTGAAACTATCTCAGAGCATAATAAGAAGTATGTGAGAATAAAATATCTATATTAGAATTGAAAGATAATACTCTTGATAAATCGGATTTGAAGCGGATGCACTCGGAGTATAATCAGATGTATTTCGGTGGGCGGCTGTCTATGCCTGATTTTAAGTTTATCAATGCCAAGAGGCCGTTTGGACGGTTTTTAGCGAATAATAAAACCTCAGAAATCGGAATCTCGGCTTATCGAAAAGGTTGGTCTGAGGAGTTTCTAAAAGATACGCTAATTCATGAGATGATACACCAATATGTGTATGAGTGTATGAGTGGATGTCGATACTCACTCGTTCAACATGGCTTACAGTTTCATTTTATGAGGTGTCGATTAAAGCGGAAGTATGGACTTAATATTAGTGGCGGTGCTGTTTTTTGAATACAAAGAAGTAGGCGTGGGCTGGCACTGAGGCTGTGAAGCGGGTGCGGCGGCGGTCGATTTTGCTGTGCTTAGGGTCGATGTAAATATATTTGTCGGCCAATTCAAATCCTATCTCCTTTGCCATTCTGAGAACTTCGTCTGAAAGCCAGTAGGGTGCGTTCTGATATGTGAAATCCATTGTCTTGTAGATTAGAATGCCGTCTGTCTGCATCTTACGATATGCGAGTCGGAGCATCTTTTCATGCTCTTGCAGCAATTCGGAGAGAGTTGAAAAATGCGTAGATACGTCAAATCGGCTCTTGGTAGATGGTGCTTCGACTGAACACGGTAAATCTATCACGATGTTTTCAAATGTGCCGTCATGCCAATCGTTTTCAAAATCGGCCAAGTCTTTCACCTCGCTATTGTTCAGCATAGAGGCATATTTGTCGTAACAATGTGTAGGTGTTTTAAGTCCGCTTTTGTAAAATCCCAATTTCCATGCCGTGAGGTCGCATTGAAAGTTTTCCCTCATAGGCAGATGAATGCTCAATATCGTTTTTAGAATGTCGGTTTGATTTTCAGAGACTGATATGAATTTTAGTTTGTCGGCTTGATTGATGGTTGTGGTCTTCTTTTCTTTCGGTTGAGGCTCTTCGGTCATTTTCAGATACCGTCTGACGGTGTTGGGGGTCAGACCGAGTGCATCGGCTATCTGTGGGGCTTTTTCTTTTTGATGCTCACGCGCATACTCTTTAACCTTATTATATAGATATCTCTGCCGATCGGTTGCGCGGTCGATACCTCTTGCTCGAATGTACGAGCGTATGGCAGCTGTCGTAACGTTGTTGTTAGCTGCGTTTTCTTCAACCGATAGTGTTGGGTCGTATTGGGTGATTCGAGAAGTCTTCATATCTGACTGCAAAGTTAGTCAGAATAGCTCAAAACGCAAAATTTGATAGTTGTAAAATCTCGTATTTCATCAAGTGGAATGAGTTTTGTGTTAAAGTATATATAGTTTACGACTTTACGGGTCAGATATTTGCGAGTGTGAAATATCCATTTTAACTTTGCAGCGTAATCAAGAGAACATTAACATCTTACCAACGCATTCAGAGACGGGCTCGACCTGCTCCAACCGAGGTCAATTTTGTTCATGACTGGCCCACGGTGGGAAAACAATGCGGAGGCTAATCCTCAAAAACAATTAGTTATGAACAATTCAAAATCTCTTTCATCTCTTTCAAACGCTATCATCCTTGACCGCGAGGAGGCTTACGATGCCTCAACGCTTAACTGCTATGCCTTTAGGCGTGGTACTGACTCGGTCGAGGGGCATTCGCTTGCAGTCGGCAATATGGTTAGCGGCTTCCCCTTTGCAGTTGAGGGGGTAACGTTCCAAAATTCAGAGTGCGCCTACATCGCAGGGATGTTCAGTGATTATACCGACAATCACCTTGAATTGCAGGAGGCTCTTCAGGCTGAGACCAACGGCTTCATGGCCAAGAAGAAAATCAGACGTTTCAACGAAGATAAGAAACGTGCTGATTGGGAAGAGTTTAATGTGCAATGGATGCTTTATTGCGTGTGGTGCAAGGTAGTAAACAATCGTGAGTTCCGTGATATGCTGCTCGCTATCCCCTCGGATGCAGTCATCATTGAGGATTCCACCTTTCAGAACGGATGTACTGCCGCTATATGGGGAACGAAGAATAAGGTACAGAGGCAGTTGATCAATGAATATAAGAAAAAATTAGAGGCAGACGGCTTCAGTAAAGCCGCCATCAAGAAGGCTTGTGACGAGAAGCGACTTGGCGATTGGCGCAAACAAGGGGTATTTGTCGGCAAGAACCTCATGGGTAAGATTTTAATGCTCTGCCGAGATGCTGTTATGCGTGGCACAACACCCGATATTGACTTTGAACTATTGCGTTCTAAGAAGATATATCTGTTAGGTAAACTGTTGCCTTTCGATAAAATACCTACTATTGACACTACCGTTGAAGAAGTCGATGACGCTATTATCCTTGACCATGAGGAAGTCTATGACCCTAAGACTCAGAACGTGTGGCCGTTCAAACACGTTGATGATATTGTTGAAGGCATCAAGCTTGACCTATGCAATATGACCTCTTGCTATCCGTTTGAGGTAGAAGGTGTGATGTGGCGCAGTTCGGAAGAATTGTACCTTGCAGGAGAATTCTCCAACGATACCGCCGAGCATCGTATCATCCAAGAGGAACTGAGGGCAGCAAAGAGCCCGTATGCCGCTAAACGCTTCGTTAAGGGTAAGCACCGTAAGGAGGTACGAGAGGATTTTTCAGAGTTTCGCACTCAGTGGATGCTGTGGTGTGTGTGGCAGAAGTGCAAAAGCAATCTCGACTTCCGAAAGAAACTACTCTCCATCCCCAATGACGTAATTCTCATTGAGGAAACGACCACAGACACAGGCGGTAGTGGTCAGACGTGGGGCTGTTCCAACCGTGAACTTGTCGAGGCAAGGAAAGCAAAGGCACAGTTACTTACTGAGTCGAACACCGACCTCTCCAAGAAAAATCTCAACTTCCTTATCAATATCGAAACAAACGCCATCCGCAACATTGGCATATTCAAAGGTCAGAACAATATCGGCAAAATCCTAATGATCTGCCGTGATTGTATAAAGCGAGGTATAGAACCCGATATCGACCTTGAACTGTTGCGCTCCAAGCAAATTTTCATTCTCGGTAAACTGCTCATCTTCTAAGCTTAACCTCACCACATATATGCCTACAAGCAGCACGAAATCGGCAACCCTCTCTCCGTTGTCTCGCTCTCCTTGCAAACTATTTACAAATCATAATAAAATCAACAATTTACACAAAATCAAAAGATTATGAACCCCAAAATAACACTTACTGATGGCAGTCAACTCGAATGCTTCCCGATTGCTCTTCCGTCCCAAGAGTCCATAAGCGGAGAGTTTTCACTCGACTCCACGGGACAATATCTGCAAGTTTGCAAGAAGGCACATTTCGTCACAGACAAGGAGCTAGCGAAAAGACGCAAACAAGAAGAGATTGACGCGAAACTCTTCTACGAACACGCCCACCTCTTCCTTGCCAATGCTGACAAGATACTTTCCGACAGCCGTCTGTTCCTTGCACCCGTACATATCGTAAACGGTCTCGCCTACACTGGCACAAGCGGCTTCCGCAAGCCGACACTTGGAGTCTACATCGAATGGTGGATTTATCATCAAGACGCTTCCATTGACGCTAAAGGCCGTCTGATATGGTTCATCAGCGGTTCGCCATTGTCGGGCGGTAACGCTTGCTCTGCGGTAGACCGCAAGGGGAAGACTCATCGTGCGCAACTCAACGGTAGATTCTCGGCGGTTTGGAGTTCGTTTGTTGAGGTTAACAATCGTTATGCCGAATTCAAAGGTTGCTATATGGCTTACGACTTGAAAGAAGTGATTGATATTCTGAAAGGGAATGCCGACCCACAACAGCTTTTCAAGCTCCATCTGAGGCTGGAAAAAGTGAGATACGACAATTACATATCCAATCTGAAAAGAGTTTTGAAGCAAGCGAGAGAACTGTCTGCGGAATATAAAGCTAAGCTTCAACGCATTATCTTCCAACAGCACCGAGAAGAGGCCACTGAATATTACCGAAAGTGTGTTAATCTGCAAACGGTAGAACGGTTGACACGTGAATATTTCTACGAACAACGCATAGAACTGCGTAAGGAACTTCGCAGCGGAAGCACAGACCGCACCACCTATCAAAAGACCTTGACTCCACTCAAAAAGAAGGTAAAAGAGGTAGAATATCAGTGTCGAGAATATAAGCGTGAGGGACTCAAAGAAATCTTTGGCAACGATTCCTTATATTTCAATTTTGAAGTGATTGAGAAACTAATTTTGGAAGTGAAATGATTCAACCTTTTCTCGTAAACGGCTATGACGGTACGACTCCATTGCAGGCATATTGCTCGGTAATGACATCTGATTTTATGATTGTCGATACCATATATCCTCATCCCCACATATCAATTTGCGTACGTAATATTGATGGTGATGATCAATTCGGAGATAACGCCTACACTCGTAATATGGCAATTAAAGAACTGATAATGCTCAACAACATTGTTATCGCAGTTAAGCACTACTATTACCGCTATAAGGCTGTCTTAAAGACCTATACCGAAATAGAGGCTATGGAGTATGACCGCTATAATAAACAGCTATTCAAGTCATGTGAAGATAGGGGGCAATATCTTAAACAAATGCACCAACGCTTGAAGCAAATATACCTACACTATCTCCAACGAGCAATTCCCGAAATCCCAATCTCCGAAAATTACGACTTGGTGATACAACCTTACCTCCTCACCCAAATTCTTAACACCTCAGACATCAAGTTTGGGAGATAATGATTAACTTTGCACGTCAAGTTAATCAAAATGGATTATCAACCCTTAAATACATACATTGTCGAATACTCTTATCCCGACTACCATTTTGAGTCGGAGATAGGGGTATTTTGTGATTCAGACCCTTGTGGTACACCTCCCTCTAAAAAGACGTTAAAAGCCTTTTTTGACGATGGCGGTGAACCTGATATTGTAGAGATAATTGGGACGTGTGAAAACACCTTTTCTGAAACAGAAGTATTATCTCGGGAAGCTATTGAGATAATAAATGGCGGCTATGGTAAGAAACTTGCCCATAATCTATTTTCGATAAATTTATTAGGGGTTGAAGAGTGGGAAGAGAAGAAGTTTTTTCTATTATATATAGATTATGTGTATAACCGACTTCCTTCTGATCAAGCTATACGACACAACTATCAGCAACGAGTAATCAAGGCAATAAAGGACTGCATCAACTGTTATAGCTATCAGATTAACCGAGCTGCAGTTGAGTATATTTTGGATATATTTAGCATAAAACTCACCGATGAGAGTATTCCCAATCAACTCAGAAAACTTATTGATGAAGAAGCCGAGAGGGAACGGAAATATGCTATCTTGTGTAAGATTACCTCCATCAATAATGTGCCTACACTTCGCCATTGGCTTGATAAACTCAATAAAAGGTATCATATTACCTACGAAGACAATCAGCGAAAACTTGCATGTTTATTATTCAAGTTTTTAGACACCTATCCTCATGTTAATCCCTCTGTCAAGGGGAAACTCTCTACTGGTGTTAAATTACTTGCAGAATACTTCGGAATAACTGCACCTACATTTCGATTGAAAGAAATACAAGACTATATTGATGAGGATTCATTTGCCCTTGTCAAATCTAATCCAAAGTTGAAAGATAAAGTTAAAAGCTACACATATTTAGAGTGTCTTCCTCTCTTTAATGAGTCATTATGGCGAGGGATTAAGGGATGTTAACACACCCGATTTGCAAAGATTGACCGTTGCGGAGCTTTTAAAAGGTTAATATATAAACATTTATACTGTTTAAGCCATCACATACCCCTGTGGTGGCTCATTTTATATCCCTACCTTTGCAACGTCAACGATGAACGAGGGCCCTGTTCGGGAAGTGACAAAGTGTTTTTTAAATTATAACATTATGGCAAATAATAATAGTGTGACTCCCAAAAAGTCATTAGAAGAGATGGAAAATGAATGTAAAGTATTTAACGAGCAGATGAAGCCGATTAATGAATGGCGAAAAGAAGAACGAGCAAAACGAATAAATATCGCTCAAAGTTCGCAGTATGAAAACTCAGTATGTCCTATTTGTGGGAAAGAAATACCCGATAGGGAGTGTTGCAATGGTGACCCATTAGTTAAGACATACGTATGTAGTGATTGTGATAAACGGTATGTATTTCCGTTCCGACTTTTAACTATAGGGGCATCTAAAAAGGAGATTACTCAACTTTCTCAATCGTTTTATAACTTATACCTTAACGCAGAATTAAATATTGAATTCTCTAACAAGGTTAAATCACTCATCGCAAATCATTCTGACGTGGCTTAAGAGGTCGTTGAGGTTATCAGCAATGTAGGTTTTATCTTTATAGACGATAATTGAATGTAGGTTGTTAGGGGTAGTCAAGGAGGTTATGACGCAGTTTTCGGTCTTATCCGCGAATAAATCGGCTACCCCTACATTCAATGCCTTTGAGATATTTTCAAGGGAGGATAACTGAGGATTACCGTTTAGTGTTCGACTTAAACTTTCGGGTTTGACACTCATCAATGTGGCTAAATCTTTCAACTGTATTCCTTTGTCGGCACATATCTCCTTTACTCTGTTGGATAGTTCTTTGCTCATAATCTCATATTTTAGTGCAAAGATACAAAATTAACTTTAGATATCATTTGCCATTTCTATTCTTAACCTTTTCTAGCTAAGATTATTTTGACTCAAATGATATAAGCTGTAATTTTGTAGCATCAAAATTGATAGTATGAATACAGTAAAGTTAATCTGATATGGAAAAGGTAAAATCAGTCATATATGCAAGAGTATCTACTCAAGGTCAAGATTACGACCGTCAGCTTGCCGAATTGAAACAGTATGCCGACCGCATGGGCTATGATATTGTAAAGACCTTTTCTGAAAAAATCAGTGGCGCAAAGAAGGTAGAAGAACGTCAAGCAATGACTGAGTTACTGAACTATGTTGAGGTTAACAAAGTAGATAAGGTTCTTATCTATGAGTGCAGCCGACTGAGCCGTAGAGCAGTTGACTTCCTTTCGATAATCGAAATATTCAACGAGAAGAAAATCAGCCTCTATATCCATCAAAACGGTCTTGAAACTCTCTTGCCAAGCGGTGAAATCAATCCGATAGCAACATTGGTATTAGGCATCTTGGCTCAGTTCAACTCAATGGAAAGAAGCCTCATCCGCTCACGTATGGAATCGGGGTATAATAACTATCGCAATAATGGAGGTGTCGTAGGACGTAAGACTGGCTACCGTAAGACCAACGAGCAGATGAAGGAGGAATATGCCGAGGAAATTCGACTATTGAAGAAAGGCTACTCACTCCGAAATATTGCAAAAATTACCCGTACAAGTGTAAACACATTGAGAAAACTTAATTTAATGATAAAATGAAAATAAACATAGCAGAATCCATTTGGACAAAATACAAGCATATTGTTGAGGCCAACAAAGAGAAACGTAGACTGAAAGGGGATTATATTGAGAACGAGCCTACAGAACTTATTAATGATGAAGCATTACAGAACGATACTGATGCCGATGGTAAGATTATTCGCTATCCGTGGCAAATGCTTCACCTCCTCAGTAAGCAGTGGGTAAAAGACCTATTTGGTGAGGATTGGCAAATCGTTGAGAAATTATTAACTGTAAAAGAGGCAGACTTGGTGATGGTCGATAACACGATGTATTATCGTGAATCGTACATACAAAGCGTGTTAGATATTCTGACGGTCTTGGCAAAGACGCAGTTAGTTAATACCCTCAGACCATTACCACAGACAAATAAGGACGCTTCAAAACCTATATATACGAGTAAGGACTTAATGGCGATACTGAATGTAAAAGAAAGCACCTTGAGAGGATATAGAGATAATCTATTACTCGATTATTCTAAATGCGGTGATAAGATTTGGTACACGCAGGACAATCTGATGGACTTCCTTAATAAGACAAACATCAATAACAACTAAAGAGATGGGCAATAATAGAATACTGATACCAAAAGGAAAATTCTTTCTTCGTTCAATCTCCAAACAGAGTGAGGTGAAATCCATATACATACGTTATGTGTTCAATCGCACTTCAATCGTGCGTCCTATGGCAAACTATCAGTGTAGGGAAGCTGATTGGAATCAGAAGGGCAATATGGGACGTGGTGAGGTCAAAACAAGCTATGGTACTGACTCCAAGAGGGTCAATTCCATCTTGGCTAAGAAAATTGCCGACATCGATAACGCTCTTGTTGAATATAATACGATTCACCCCAATAAACTGACAGTGCAGGTAATTCGTGATATTTTGGACGGCAAACCTCTTACTCGTCAAGATGAGGGAAAGGAATTCCTTGAATTTGCCGATGAAATTACCGAGGCAAGATATCAAGAAAAACGAATCAGCCATTCAACTTATAAAAACCGTCTGTGCTGTATGCGGAAATTCAAGAAATTTTTGAAAAGCGAGCTACAGAAAGACTCGCTGTTTGTCGGTGATATAAGAAAAGAGATTGTTAGCAAGTATATTCAGTGGAGGAAGTCGACAGAGGAAAATTCTAACGAAACAATCAATCATGCCCTTACCCCATTGATAGACGCTTGTGAAAGAGCTGCCGACCTTGGCCTGTTGGCGAAATCAGAGTATGTCGAAATCAAGCGTATGCGTTTACCTAAATTCGTTTCGTTGAATGCTGACAGTGAGGAAGAAGATGTAAAATACCTTGACAAAGACCAAATAAAGATATTAGTAGAGTATTCCTCTACCGAGAAAGAGCCAAGACGCAAAGAGTACATTGATATGTTTATGTTCGCGTTTCATGCTTGCGGACTCCGTGTGGTGGATATAATGACACTTCAATGGAGGCACATGATACTGTTTCTTTGAGTGTGTCTGATGCGGGACACTAAAAAAGGGACCCGTCCA